>JGI24710J26742_10001922_pt1 | contig 18853 bp, 17 predicted proteins | sample BioPla2DNA2_FD_26742 | JGI IMG/M metagenome (IMG submission 26742) | reverse complement strand
CGTAAGGCTTACGGTCTCAGAGACTTTGACTATTTTACCTTACTTATTAAAGCTGCATTTCCTGGTAAAGATGCTTTACCCCGAAATTTTTAATAGAGCCTTTTATTTGCATCTGAAATGACTTATAAAGATAATTAAGCCATGGAGACTATAATTCTTAAGAAATTACAAACGAAATAATTAGAAAAGCAGGCATAAAAACAGCTTTAAATGAATTTGATTATTTTGCAGAATTTGCATCCGTTGTAGCTTTGTTACTACCAGATCCAATAGGCTTGCCATCATCGCCAATCTGCATTGCCTTTGCCTCACCAAGATTATCTTCATCTGAAGAATTATCATCAGCTGTTGCTCTGGTAATTGGCTTGCCATCTTCACCAATAGATGCNACTCCACCGCCAGGTTNAAAGATCTNAACCTTAGGTTTTTGTTCTTCCTGCTGATTTAGGATCTGCTGATTTTGCTCCTGAGGAGAAACTACAGGATCATCAGATAAACCATCAGTAGGTTTCTTAGGCTTTAGAGTATAACCTTTGGTTGTAGCGTCAGCTGGCTCTTTTGTCAGGTAGTCTGGCAGAAATTTTACAGGTCCTCTATGATTCTGTGCAATTCTGTTTAACTTTACACAATCATCGATAATGGTGTTAGACAGCTCAAAAAATCCCTCTAAAGGTATTTCATATACCCTAGGTTTGCGNTTTTTTCCCTGCAANAGCGCAATTGANAGTCTGCCACCTTCACCTAGCTGCAAGAATAAGTCTGAAATCTTTTTAGCCTGCATCTGGGTAAATGGAGCAAAGATGATTCTTGATGGTGGCATTATCTGCCCACGTAAAGAATACTCCTGANCATTGTCCACTAAAAATCTTGCAAAGACGTAACCACGTGACTGATCAGTGATCGAGATATCAAGTGTCGATACATCTAGCTCATAAGCAGGNGTTGGAGACTGGAACATACAGCCTACCTTGAAATCATACTTATTAGTCATAGAGCTNACGACTTTAAACACCGCCTGGCGATGTTTGATACGTCTGTCTATCTGCAGGAATTTAGCATCCGATCCTTTATTGAAAGTATTGTCNGCATTGTCGACAAGACGCCAGATATAGGATGATGAAATGGACCATCCGGACTGTACAANGGCAAAAGCCTGTGCAGAGCACAGGCCTAAAATTAAGGAGGAAACTAAAAGTGTTTTTTTAACTTTCATAAAAACATTTTAGTATAAAATACGGCACTTTAGTGTGCCCTCGATCTCCTTTAATAAAGGAACAACTGCCTGTGGATCCTTTGAATGAATATCCATAACCACATAACCGATGTCAGCTGTTGTCTGCAGATACTGTGCAGCAACGTTGATATCAAGCTTTGCAAAGATTTCGTTGATTTGACGCATAACGCCTGGAATATTCTTATGAATATGTAGAAGACGTGATACATCCTCACGAATTGCAGGAAGTGCAACCTCTGGGAAGTTAACAGCAGTTAGAGTTGAACCATTGTCTGAGTATAGAGCAATCTTCTCGGCAACTTCAGCACCAATGTTCTTTTGAGCCTCTTCAGTACCGGCACCAATGTGTGGAGTTAGAATTACGTTATCAAACTCACGTAGTGGAGTTACGAACTCTTCACCATTCTTTGAAGGCTCTTTTGGATATACGTCAACAGCAGCACCAGCTACCTTACCTGAGCGAAGTGCATCAGCTAAAGCATCGATGTCTACAACGGTACCACGAGATGCGTTGATGAAACGAACGCCGTCTTTCATCTTGGCAAACTCTTCTTTACCAATCATACCCTTTGTAAGTGCAGTCTCAGGTACGTGTAAAGTTACGATATCTGATTTTGCAAATAACTCATCTAGAGACTCAACCTGCTTTGCGTTACCTAAAACCATCTTTGACTCTGTGTCGTAGAAGATTACAGATAAGCCTAAAGCTTCAGCTAAGATACCAACCTGAGTACCGATATGACCGTAACCTATAATACCGATAGTCTTACCACGAGCCTCATGACAACCTGTTGCAGCCTTATTCCAGCCACCGCGGTGTAATAGGAAATTACGTGCAGGAATATCACGAAGTAACTGTAGGTATTCGCCGGTTACAAGCTCAGCTACAGAACGGGTATTTGAGAAAGGTGCATTAAATACAGGAATACCAAATTCAGCTGCTGCCTTTAAGTCAACCTGATTTGTTCCAATGCAGAAACAACCGATACCGATTAACTTCTTAGCATGAGATAAAACTTCACGAGTTAAATGGGTACGTGAACGAATACCGATAAAATGCACATCAGCAATCTTATCTAGTAACTCCTGGCCATCTAAAGCTTTCTTTAGGTACTCTACGCTGGTATAACCCGATTTGTTTAAGGATTCTACAGCACTTGGGTCAACACCCTCTAATAGTAAGATTTTAATCTTTGACTTTGATAAAGATAATGAAGGATGCATGTAAACCTCTTTATTTAATTTGACAATACCACTGCCATAAAAAATGCCCAACCTAACATTAGACTGGGCACATTTAATTATTTCTTGGCCTGATTTAACTTTCTACGCTCGATAACGGCGTCACTCAGAATCTTACAAATAGCTTCTGTGTCATCCATTCCGATGCAAGCATCAGTAATTGACTGACCGTAAACTAAGTTATCTAAGTCCTGAGTTAAATCCTGTCTGCCCTCTACTAGATTTGACTCTAACATCATACCAAAGATGCGGTTATCGCCAGCTGCAATTTGTTTTGCAACATCTTCAGATACGTCAACCTGTCTCTTAAACTGCTTGTTTGTGTTTGAGTGAGAAGCATCGATCATAACCATTGGTTTTAAGTGAGCCTTCTCTAGAGCCTGACATGTTGACTCAACATCCTTAGCGCTGTAGTTTGGCTCATGACCACCACGAAGAATTACGTGACAGTCTTCATTACCCTTGGTATGAACAATAGCAACGTGNCCCATCTTGCTTACTGACATGAAGGTGTGCTCGTTCTCAGCTGCAATAGCTGCATCAATTGCAATCTTAACAGAACCATCTGTAGCATTCTTGAAGCCGATTGGGCATGAAATACCAGATGCTAGCTGTCTGTGTAACTGTGACTCTGTTGTACGTGCACCGATAGCACCCCATGAAATGAAGTCATCGATGTACTGAACTGTAATAGGATCTAGGAACTCGGTAGCTGCAGGCATGCCTAAGCTGTTGATATCNCATAGTAGCTTACGAGCAATACGTAANCCGCTGTTGATATCATGTGAGTCATCTAGAGCAGGATCGTTGATTAGNCCCTTCCAGCCAACGGTTGTACGTGGCTTTTCGAAGTATACGCGCATGATGATAATTAACTGTTCTTCAAACTTCTGGCGTAACTTCATTAAACGGTTAGCGTATTCAATTGCAGCATGTGTATCATGAACTGAGCATGGACCTGCAATAACAACCAAACGGTCATCTACGCCGTCAAATACGTTGTGGATCTCTCGTCTTGCCTGAGAAACAACCTGATTTGTAAATTCTGTTGCTGGGAACTTTTCAATCACAGCAATTGGAGGTAATACCTGATACATTTCACTAATCCTTGTATCTACAATACCACGCCCCGCTTCATTAGGCGGGGTGAGGTTTAAATTCTTGTCTATAGTCATAAAAAACCGCCTAATTATCTATATGAATAAAATCGCCAATAATAATAGTTTGAGCTGTTAAATGAAGCACAATTCACCTGACATATTGAAACATCGTTTAAAACATTTTCTCTTCTCAAAAAATTATTAGTATTCACGATGATAACCTAAAAAATTTAAACTTATTAAAATCTAAAAGAGCGTAAAAAAGTAATTTTTTTACAACTCTCAATTCCATATTATGTGTGAGTACTCATTATAATAAGGTCAATAGTGTATATTCAAGTATAAATATGATTTTGTTAAGAAAAGATCATTTTGCGGATCATATCTGAGGCTTAAATTTTCGCACAAATACGATGTCTATGCGCTTTATTAAATGCTAAATGTCAGTATTTTTTTTTGCAAAAAGTTATGCTTTTGCAATTTTTTATTAAACTGAATTCAGATTAAGCGCAAATAATCTTTGATTTTACAGAAAATGAGGCCCTATCTACTGTGAGATACTCTTAATACCTTGATAAGACCTTAATGTAGAACTACAAATCAAGAACGAGTGTTACAGGACAGTGATCTGATCCCATTACATCACTTTCGATTTTAGCGTCTTTAATGAAAGGCTTTAACTCATCTGATACAAAGAAGTAATCAATTCTCCATCCGATGTTCCTTGATCTTGCAAAGGTCTTATATGACCACCATGAGTAGCAGTCTTTAATATCACCATGAACATGACGGAAGGTATCAACATAGCCTAAAGACACCATTCTATCTAAAAATGCGCGCTCTTCAGGGAGGTAGCCCGTGTTGCGCTCATTCTGCTTTGGTCTTGCCAAATCAATTGCCCTGTGAGCGATATTAAAATCACCGCAGACAACAATTGGCTTATCTTTACGTAAAGACTCTGCGTACTCAATAAAGCTGTCAAAAAATCCCATCTTATAAGGCACACGTAAAAACTTACCTGTAGGCTTGCCGTTATCATCTAAAACNGCAGCACCGCCATTTGGGAAATAGCCATTAAAGAAATGGAATTTCTCAAACTCAATATGAATGATTCTACCCTCGCCTTTGAACCTGTCATCTGGCAGTTCATATTCAATCCTAAGTGGTTTTAATCTGGTGTATACAGCAGTACCCGAATAGCCTTTCTTTACAGTTGAAGAGCAGAAAAAGCTGTCATAGCCAGGTCTGTTCTTAAGCTCATCACTAATCTGGTCAGCATTTGCCTTGGTTTCCTGGAAACCAATCACATCATAATCAGTGTTATAAAACCACTTAAAGCCTTCTTTTGCACTGATAGCTCTTATACCGTTNATNTTCCAGGAACTAAGTGTAATTGTCATATAAATCCTTANTTATTAGTGTTAATCTTGTTTTCAATATCGCTGATTGAAGCTGTGTTATCACCGCCAATTGCGCTCATAAGAGAAATGGTGGTGTTCAGATTGTTCAGCTTTGCCTCAAGATAAGTTATCTTGGCGTTTCTCATGGTATCAGCAGCNGAGAGAAAATCAGTTAAAGCTACAAGACCTGTCTGATATCTTTCAAAATAGCGTGAATAGTTTCTTACTGATAACTCATAGGCATTCTTGTAGGTTACAAGATTCTCCTGATGCAGATTGTAGTTTGCAATCTCATCATAAACCTCAGCTACAGCTTTGATATAGTCACTGACAAAGTTTAGTGTTGCAATATCTACATCCTTATACGCGCTCTTTCTTTCAATATTAAGCTTATTAAAGTTTAAGAAAGGAAAAGTAACAGCAGCGCCTAGTGCACCAATTGGATTTGCAAGGAAGTTTGCAAAGGTGTCAGTGCTTCCTGAGCTAATTGAAGCTGATAAGGTAATATCCGGGAAGAATGCCATTTTAGCGGCATTGTAATCTGCAATTTTCTGACGTAGAAGAGCTGCATCCTGCATTAAATCAGGACGTCTTGATAAAAGCTTTGCAGGAACATCTAGTGAGAATTCCGGAATGGTGGCATCATCAATTGAGCCTACAGAAACCTCAACATTAGGTGCCTCTCCTAACATTAGATTTAAAGCACTCTTTGCCTTTTGCAGATTAGCTTTTCTTGTGGCGAGGGATGTCTGTACCTTTAAATGATTGATTCTTGCATCATCAACATCAAGACTGCTTGCAGCACCTTGTGAGTATTTCGAGTTTACAAGCTCAAGTCTCTTTTGTGAATCGTTTAAATCCTCAAGACCAAGCTTGTATGCCTCCTTACAGAAAGCATATTGCCAGTAAGCCTTAGCTGTAGTTTCAATTACAGTAAGTCTCATAGCCTTATACTCATAGGCTGTAGCTTCAAAAGATGCAAGAGCACTCTCATCTTTTGCCTTTAGCTTGCCAAAGAGATCAGCCTGATAGGATAAAGAGAATGATCCGCTTGACGATTTATGAGTTGAATCATGATAGTCAAGAGCTCTTTTAGTCTGAGCGCCTAACTGTGCGTTCATCGATGGATGATCGTCAGTTGCGGTTAAATCAACATTCAGACTTGCCTTTTCTACGTTTACAAAAGCCTTTCTGATATCAAAGTTGTTCTCTAATGCCTTTTCAACGTTCTTTGATAAAAGTGCATCATTAAAACTCTGATAATACCTGTCAGACAGTTCATTTCCTGTAAAGGAGCCTGAATCAGGATAAGCACCTACAGTAGGAAATGATGGCTCTTTATAATCTGTAAACATCATTGAGCAGGAGCAAAGTACCATGCTCATTAAAATCAAAGCCGCCGGTGCTAATTTAAATTTCATTAAAACTAACCTAAAAGAGTTTCTTCTAAATACTCATGCCACATCGGTGTCTTAAGATTAAATGTCTTTTCAAACAGAGCTGTACTCATGCGTGAATCATTTGGACGCTTTGCCTTTGCGCCAAACTCCTTGGTGGTAATTGGAGTTACTGTAACTCTGTGCTTTATAAGACCAAGAGAACCTGCTTTTGCTAAAATCACCTTTGCAAAATCATTTCTTGCAATAGCATCACGTCCGCAGTAGTTGTAAACACCATATTTATCAAAGCCCCCCTTGAAAATCATATCTGCAATATTACAGATATCATATGCAAGAGCTCTAGCAGGTGTTGGATTACCTACCTCATCACATACAACAGTTAAAGTATCGCGTGTTTTTGATAGGTTTAGCATGGCTTTTACAAAGTTCTTGCCATAACGGCCAAAAATCCATGAGGCACGTAAAATTACTGCATCACAGCCTGACTGCGAGATATATTTTTCACCAAATAACTTAGTGTTTCCATAGACGCAGGCAGTGTTTGTAACCTCATCTTCTGTATGAAGCTTTGACAGATTATTGTCATAAACATAATCTGTTGAAATGTGAATTAAAGGAACATTGTAAGCTGCGCACGCATTTGCAAGATACTTAGGACCTAAAGCATTTACAGCATAGGCAAGATCTTTTTCTTCTTCAGCCTTATCTACAGTAGTGTAGGCAGCTGAATTTATAACCAAATCAATCTTGGTGCTTGCAAACATGGACTGAACAGATGTTTCATCAGCAATATCAAGATCCTGATGAGAACAGGCGATTACTCTGTGCCCCCTTTTTAAAAGCTCTTCAACAAGTTCAAGTCCTACCTGACCTTTAGCGCCTGTAAGTAATATCTGGGCCATTATTTTTCCTTTTTATTCGATTTTTTAGCCATGTTCATTACAATATGTTTCAATACTTCATAGGATTTATTAAATGCACCAACTGGTAAACACTCATATGGACCGTGGCAGTTTAGAGCTCCTGTAAAGATATTAGGTGTTGGAAGGCCCTGATTAGACAGATTTGAGCCATCTGTGCCACCACGTACCTTATTCTCAATGACGCTTACCTTAGCGTCTTTATAGGACTTTCTTAAAAGATTAAGGAAATCTTTGTGCTCTTTTAAAACGTCTCCCATATTTGCATACTGGAAGGTTGTTTTAACACTTACCGTACCTTTACCGTATTTCTCATTTAATAACTCACTAATTCTGGTGAGTAATTGTAAACGTTTTTCCATGCCAGGATGAGTAAAATCACGAATAATCATCTTTAATTTGCACATAGAGCTGCTGCCCTCGATGTTGTGCACATGGAAAAAGCCCTCATCCCCCTGAGTTGTTTCAGGAGTTTCATATGATGGCAGCATAGCCATAAACTCATTGGCAATTGAAATTGCGTTTTTCATGGTTTTATAGGCTACAGCTGTATGTACGCTAAGTCCTTTGATATTTACTATAGCGCCATAAGCGTTAAAGGTTGCCACATCAAGCTCACCTAAAGCTGTACCATCTACTGTTACACCATAGTCGCAGTCTATTGCCTTTACATCAAGATGAGTGGTTGAAAGACCGATTTCCTCATCTACTGAAAATACCACAGTAAGAGGACCGTGCTTTATTGAATCGTTAATCTTAAGATTATGCAGAAGATGCAGTATGCAACTGATACCTGCCTTATCATCGGCACCTAACAGGGTATTACCGTCAGTTATGATGATATCGTCACCAGTAAAGTTCCTAAGCTCTTTGCAGATATCATCATTTAAAACAAGACCGTTATCAAGTTCAATGCCATTGCCCTGATAGGTCTTTACAAGTCTTGGTCTGATATTAGCGCCGCTGCAGTCTGGAGCTGTATCCATATGAGCTAAAAGACATAAGGATTTTGCACTCTCGCAGCCTTTTGATGCCTCAATCTTTAAGGTGATAACACCATTACCATCCTGCTTTGCCTTATAGCCAAGATCATTGATACACGATAATAGATATGCACCAAAACGAAGTTGTCCAACGGTTGATGGAACCTGTTTTGATTCAGGATCGGATTTGGTGTCAAAAGAGATTAAATCTAAAAAGATTTTAACTAACGGATCAACACCACAAAGATTATCAAGATCTTTTGTATTTCCTTTTTGCATATCTACTCCTGTTGTTTTTATTAGTCTCGAGCTAATGCATCAATTGGATTTAATTTTGCAGCTGAGCGTGCAGGCATATAACCGAACACTACACCTATTATAGACGATGTTAGAACAGCTATCACTATCGAGGTTAAGGAAAATGATAAGGGAATAGCAGGTACAAGTACTTTTAGAATGCCGCCCAATATCATAGAGAAAAACACACCTAAAAGACCGCCTACAATACATACTGTAATAGACTCAATCAAAAACTGTGTCATGATATCTGATCGTCTTGCACCAACAGCCATACGAATACCAATCTCACGTGTTCTCTCTGTTACTGATACAAGCATAATATTCATAACACCAATACCGCCAACAATTAAAGAAATCACCGCAATTGCAGAGATTAACAGTGTAAAGGTACCTGTAGTCTCTGAGATGGATTTCATAATCGTATCAGATGAGAACATGAAGAAATCCTGTCTTCCATGTCTTGATTTAATCAGGTTGTTTATAGATGCCTCAGCTACAGCAGGAGAGAAGCCGTCAGATGTTCTNACAATAATTGATGAGATGTAGTTCTGCTTTACAATTCTTGTCATTAAAGTGCTGTATGGAACAAAGATATTCAATGATCCAGATCTAGTAAAGGCAACATCCTTATCTACAAGAACGCCTACAACAGTAACAGGCTTTCCTAATACAAAAATTCTTTTGCCGATGGCATCATCATGAGGAAAAAGTGTAGTCTTGGTTGTATAGTCAATCACACCAATCTGAGGTGATGACTCTGACTCATCATCTGAAAATAGTCTGCCCTTGTCTACTTCAATACCATATACTCTAAAGTACTCATTTGATACTCCCATAATGGTGGCTGTTGAATCAACATTTCCCCTTTGTACAAGTCCAGATGTCTGTACTGTAGGTGTTGCCGAATCCACAAAAGGCTGGCCTTTTAAGGCTTTTAAATCCTTGATACTTAATGTTCTGACCTTGCCAGATCTCATATCACCCATTCTTTCACCAGGCATAATTGAGATGGTATTAGTGCCCATTGAAGAGATGTTTTCAATAACCTTGTCAGAGGCACCACGTGCTAAAGCCACAACAGAGACCACTGACATGATACCGATGATGATACCAAGCATTGTAAGAAGTGTTCTCATGCGATTTGATACCATCGCACGAATTGCCATGACATAGGCTTCTTTGAATCTGTCAGCGTATGCTCTTAATGAATCTACAAGTTTTGAGGATTGGATTTCATCTACAGCTTTTGACTGTACATCCTGATGATCTGGGATAGCATCATTTACTGTATCTGACTCTACCCTGCCGTCTTTAATGGTAATAACTCTGTGCGCATGAGCTGCAATCTTCGGATCGTGAGTTACCAGAATAATGGTATGTCCCTGCTCATTTAACTGAGTTAGGATCTGCATTACCTCTTCACCTGATTTTGAATCAAGCGCACCTGTAGGCTCATCAGCTAAAATAATCTGACCGCCGTTGATTAGAGCTCTTGCAATAGATACTCTCTGCTGCTGACCGCCAGATAGCTGTGACGGTCTGTTCTCAACCTTATTTTTAAGTCCCAGTTTCTCTAAAAGACTTATCGCCTTTTGAGTTCTGCTCTCTTTATCGATACCAGCATAGATTGATGGGATCTGCACATTCTCTTTAGCATCTAAATGACCTAAAAGATGGTATCTTTGAAAAATAAAGCCAAAAAAGTTACGGCGCAAGGCTGCAAGCTCATCAGGTAGCATAGCAAAGGTGTTCTGTCCGTTTACCTTGTAACTTCCCTGTGTCGGTGTATCAAGACAGCCTATGATATTCATAAGTGTTGATTTACCAGAGCCTGAAGGGCCTATAATTGCTACAAGCTCACCTTTGTTAATCTTTAAATTGACATCATGTAAGACCTCAACTAAAGACTCTCCTTGTCCATAGGATTTTTTGATACCGGAAAGCTCTATTATGACCTGCCCCATTAGAAAGGACCTCTTTTGCGCTTGCTTTTATTTTTCATAGCCTGTGATTCAGCTGACTCTACATCATCACCGATTACTACAGAATCTGTGTTTTCAAGACCTGATAACACCTCTACGTACTGATCGTCTTTAATACCAATACCAATTGTCTTCTCATGGACCTGGCCACCTTCTAAAACAAAAACTGTAGCCTCTTTGTCTTTAGTAGTACGAAGTGCTGTAAGTGGTAGTGTTGAAACGTTCTTTTTACTTTCAATATCGATAGTTACATCTGCTGTCATGTCAATACGCAAGGTTCTATCTAAATTGTCAGCAATAATATCTGAGTTGTAGTAGATAGCCTGTGAATTTGAAGATGAGGAAGATGAAGATGATGAGGCAGTTGAAGTGCTCTGACTGTATGATGAAGGAGCAGGATCGATTCTCTCTAACTTGCCTGTAAAGGTTCTGTATGGAAGACCTAAAATTGTAAATGAACAATCCATGCCAGGCTTTACATTAACCACATCAGCCTCGGAAATCTCAGTCTTTACCTTCATCTTATCTAGGTTTGCAAGACGCAGAATTGTAGGGGTTGTCTGGTTGGCATTAACAGTCTGACCTACAGATACTACAGTTGCATAGACTGTTCCGTCAAATGGAGCCTTAATCTTGGTGTAGCCTAAGTTGGTTATGGCATCATCTACAGATAACTGAGCCTTCTGTCTTTGAGCTTTTAACTCATCAAGTGATGATAAAGCCATCTGATAGGCTGCATCTGCAACCTCGGCATCCTGCTTTGATGTTGCATCAACTTTAACTAGATGTTTCTGTCTGTCATATTCAAATTTTAATTTTTTAATCTCAGCTTTTTTTGAGGCAATCTGAGCATCAATAATGGCAATCTGGGCCTGCGCAGTCTTTAGCGCTGTCTCCTGGATTTTAGGATCAATCTCGCAGAGTAAATCGCCCTTTTTAACATCATCACCTGTATCAACATACAGTTTCAGAATCTGACCTGATACCTGAGCACCAACATCAACCTGCTCGATACCTGCAATGGTGCCAGTTGCAAACACTTGCTTTGAAATATCACGGTTTTGCGCGTGAATTGTCATGTAACTTACTGGCTGTGTTTTTAAAGATGAATAGGTAATATAAGACACTGCAACTAAAGCTAAGCCGCCTAAAACTGCATACTTTTTAAAATTTCTTTTGTTTTTAAGTTTTTTAAAGTCAATCATATTCAAAATTTCTTGGACTAATTATGAGATAATATTACTAGTGTAATATTATCAACATCCAATGTTAGAAAATACCTAGTACATACACTTTTCAATATATGTACACTATTGTATCAGTAGATAAAGCAAGGTTCATCATGAGTTCGGTTAAAACAACCTCCATCGTCGCATTAAATGAAGGAAGAGAAAAATCTCTTTTACGTCACCATCCATGGATTTTTTCAAAAGCAATCGATAAGGTAAGTGGCACTCCTGATAAAGGCAGTTGTGTGGAAGTTGTCGATGCAAAGGGTAATTTCCTCTGCTATGGTCTTTACAGCCCTGAATCTCAAATCAGAGTACGCGCTCTGTCATTTGATAAAGATGTTTATGTTGATGAAAATTTAATTTCTAATCGTCTTAAGGATGCCTTTAATTTAAGAGCAAAGGTTTTTGCCCGCGGTAATGACGGCGTAAGAATCGTCTCATCTGAGGGCGATCTGCTGCCAGGTCTTATAGTCGATAAATACAACGAATACCTTGTAATCTCCATCTCATCATGCGGTATGGAGCATTTTTATGACACTATCGTAAACACACTAAAGGAAATCTTCCCGGAATGTTCAATTTACGAAAGATCAGATACCAAATCACGTTTAAAGGAAGGTCTAAAGGCACGCACAGGCGTAGTTTTCGGTAAAGAGCCTGAGGATACCATCTACGTTAAAGAGGAAGGTGAAGTTTACATTCCTGTAGATATTAAAAACGGTCATAAGACAGGTGCTTATCTTGATCAGAGATTAAGCAGAATCAAAGTTGGCAAACTCTCAAAAGGTGCTAGTGTATTAAACTGCTTCTCCTATACAGGCAGCTTTGGTCTGTGGGCATTAAAGGGCGGCGCTGCAAAAATTGAGAATATTGATGTTTCAGAGCATGCTCTAAATGCAGCTAAAACAGGTGTTGCCTTCAATCATTTAGATCCAGGTCGCTGCAAGTTCCTTAAAAAAGATGTGTTTGCATATCTTCGTGAGCAGGTTGAAAAAGGCGTTAAATACGATCTTGTTGTATTAGACCCACCAAAATTTGCAGAAAGCGCAGCTAACCTTAAAAAGGCCTGCCGCGGTTATCAGGATATTAACCGTTTAGGTCTGATGCTAGTTAAAAAAGGCGGTCATTTATTAACCTTCTCATGCTCAGGTTTAGTTGATCCTGCCCTCTTCCAGAAGATTGTGGCAGATGCGGCATTAGATGCTAAGGTTGACGGCCGTGTAGTAGGTACTCTAAGACAGGATGAGGATCATGTGGTTTCTCTTCCATGTCCTGAAACCTTCTATTTAAAAGGACTTGATATTGCTGTCATGTAGAGGTTGCTATGATTGACTATAAGACCATTACTGTTACCCCTTTTGCTCAAAACTGCAGGATCTTTGTAAACTACGATACAAGTGAATGTGTCGTAGTCGACCCAGGTGACAGAGCTGAAGATATCTATAATGCCATTGTTGAGGCTAAACTTACCTTAAAGGCAATTTTAATTACTCACATGCACCTTGATCATGTAGGCGCAGTTGCAAAGCTCAGTAAGCTCTCAGGCGCTAAAATCATGGGCAGCTCAATTGAAGATGAGCCTATAAAGACAAGTCTTCCTATGCAGGCAGTAAACTTCGGTCTTAATGAGTGTGAAAAATTTGAGACTGAATATCTAAAAGATGGCGACATCATTGAGCCTATGAGTGATTTCTCACTTAAGGTACTGCACACTCCTGGTCATACTCCAGGTGGTGTTTGCTACTATTGCAAGAAATTAAAGCTTGTGCTTACAGGTGATACCCTGTTTAACGGCTCAGTTGGCAGAACCGATTTTCTGATGGGTGATTATGATAGTCTTATCAAAGGTATTAAAACAAAATTATTTGCCTTAGATGATGAAACTGAGGTACTGTCAGGACATGGTCCTAACAGCACCATCTTAGATGAGAAAACTACAAATCCATATGTAGTCTAAAAATTACTATGCTATTTAAAGATATCCTGCAGCTCTTCTTTAGATAGCATTTTAAGTCCGTTATACTTTCTTTCCTGATTTATTAGATTCTCTTCAACATCCTCAAGATCGATTCTCAGTAAAAAGCCTTTTGTTGCAAGCGCCTCTTCAAGTTTTACAGGGTCGACCTTAGGCAGGTTCTTATGCTCTGAGAGCACAAACATCATGACAAACTGAGGTTCACCAAAGGCATCTAGTAATTGTGCAGGAATATAGGAAAACACATCTTTTTCTTTTAGATACAGGTATCTTCCTTGCTTATTTTTGCTCTTATAAACAAACACTAATCTCTCAGCCATAACGCCTCCTAAATTTTTTTTGTCTATTTTATAAAATAGCACGCAAAATCAGTAAATATATAGCTTTAATGCAACGTTTTATCACATTTATTCAACATGTATGATAAAATCATGCATTATATAAAGATCAATTTAAGGATGGTAAATGTCTGATGTGACTAACACTAGTGCTAATGCTAATGGAGCTAGTCTAACTCGTACTGGTTACTCATTTTCTACCATTACCCTGTCAAAAGGCACACTAGAAGAACTTAAAGAGCTTTTAGAAAAGAAAATCAAGCCAGCATTAGATCTCTATGCTAACAATCCTGTCGTAATTGATGTATCTAATGTCAATTACCTCAATACCATTGATTTTAAGGCAATGCAGTCTCTGTGCAGAGAATACAGCCTGTTTCTTTTAGGATTATCAGGTGTGTTAACAGAAGAGCGTGCACAGACTTTAAACCGTCTTGATATTCCTGTGGTTAACTCATCTAAGTTTGCCCGTATTCGCGAGGAAAACTTCAAACCAAGAGTTATCACCAAAACAGTGGAAATAAAGGTTCCGGTTCAGATTAAAGTTCCATTTGAAGTTCGCATAGCAGAGCCATTGCTTGTAATTGATCATAACGTAAGATCAGGTGAGCTTATTTCAGCTCCTGACAATTCGGTTATTGTTTTTGGTAATGTCGCCTCTACTGCAAGAATCATTGCCTCTCACAACATCATCGTTTTAGGTGATCTTCACGGTGAGGTATTTGCAGGATCTCCAAAAGATCAGCAAAAGCAGGGCTATGATCAGGCATTTATTTATGTAAACGGTCTGTTCAATCCTAATCTTGTGGCAATTGCAGGTCAGTATCAGACAGCAGATGATCTTGAATGTAATCAGAATATGAAAGACATCTACGGCAAGAAAGGCGCATTAAAGGTTTCATTAAACGGCAAGAATCTAAATTATTGCCCATTAAACGTTTTATAAATAATCATTGATCTCACAAGGAAATATGGAAATGTCAGAACAAGAAGTTAAAAAAGAAAACCAGGCAGCAGAAGAACAAAAGGATACTCTAATTCTTCAAGAGCCAGTTTTAGAAAAAGCTGAAGAAACCAAAGAAGAAGAAACCAAAGAAGAAGATACCAAAGCTGAGAATGTTGATGAGAAGAATAAGACCATGGAGCCATTTAAGAATCTTCATGTTATCGTTGTAACCTCAGGTAAAGGCGGTGTTGGCAAGACCACTTCATCAGCTGCTATTGCAACCGGTATTGCACGCAAAGGCTTCAAGACCGCAGTTTTAGACTTTGATGTAGGTCTACGTAACCTTGATTTAATCATGGGTTGTGAAAGACGTGTTGTATATGACTTCATCAACGTAATTCAGGGTGAAGCAAAATTAAACCAGGCTTTAATTAAAGACAGACACGTTAATAACCTATACGTTCTACCAGCTTCACAGACTAAAGATAAGGATGCCCTAACTAAAGATGGCGTTGAAAAAGTATTCCGCGAATTAGATGAAATGAATTTCGAATACGTTGTATGTGACAGCCCTGCAGGTATCGAGGATGGCGCTCTAAAGGCACTATACTTTGCTGATGAGGCTATTGTTACAACAAACCCAGAAGTTTCATCAGTACGTGATTCAGACAGAATCATCGGTATTCTAAATGCCAAGTCACGCCGCTCAGAGCTTGAATTAGAGCCAGTTGCAGCAAAGCTTCTATTAACACGTTATGTTCCAAGCCGTGTTAAGAAATCAGAGATGCTTTCTGTAGAGGACGTTCAGGAATTATTAACTATTCCTTTATTAGGCGTAATTCCAGAGTCTACTGACGTTCTAAAGGCATCAAACTCAGGTAATCCTATCATCTTAAATGAAGAATCAGATGCAGGTCAGGCATATGAGGATGCTGTTGAGAGATTACTAGGAAATGAGGTTCCACTACGCTTTGTAACCGAGAAGAAGCGTTTCTTTGGAAAATTATTTAATAAGTAAACTAAGGAGTTTAGAATGTCATTTTTAAAGGCTATTTCAGAGGCCATATTTAAAGACAAGTCTGAAACATCAGCGGTTTCTGCAAAGCAGCGTCTACACCTTGTGCTTATTGATGACAGAGCAGGCCGTGAGACACCTGACTACATGCCAAAGCTTCGTCAGGAAATTTTTGAAGTATTAAAAAAATACATCAAAATTGATTCTGAGACTGAAGTTGAGTTTAATATTGCCAATAAAGACGATACTGCAATTATGGAAATGTCCGTTTCTTTAGATAAAAAAGAAGATCAGGATCAGCAGTAATCTGATTTAAAAATCCCGAAAACCCAGAGACAACTCTGGGTTTTCTTTTTTTTCGCCGTATTTAATTTTTATCTTATTATGTTTTTTTTAGAATGGGTTTTGTAAAATATATTATCTTTTTACGGTGTTCTTCAGATCACCATTTAATTTAAACATAAAGCATCATTATGAACTCTTTTGCACAATCAATCGAAAGACTTCTATGCTCTTTACAAGCATTCTTGAGGATCTGGTTATTAGAGTACACTCAAATATTCGTATCTATTGAAGGCAGAGCAAACAGCGCTTCGTACTGATACAGTGTTTTATCTATAAGGCTGATTCAGTTTGTAATTGGAATCATTTCATTTATCTTTGGTATCCTGTCTCTAATCCTAATTTTAGGTCTGCTCTTTATCGCTTTAAATATCCTCCTAAGTTTGGAGCTTTGGCTTTCAGAATTTTTGTAATCGTTCCTGGTATCACTACTACCATCAGACGTTTGCATGATACGGACAAGTCAGCTTGGTGGCTTTTATCCTATGCTATCTTGTACTTTGTTCAGGTTATGGTTGGCGTGATTTTTGTGTTCATGGCTTTTGCTTTTGCATCTCAAGGCTATGGTGTAGGTGGAGGCATGTTTATAGGTGCTATTATCTACTAGATCATCGCAGTTCTTGTTCTACTGATTGTGCCTATCATGATCCTTGCAACAAAGGGAACTTTAGGTGCTAACAGATACGGTCCTGAAGCTACCATTGAGCTGTTTACAGGCTTTAAAAAGAAACAGAATACAGATATCACTAACCTATAACAGGCTTAGTCACATTTGAATTTTTAGATTTTAGAAGTGCTTTTGCACCTCTTCTTATTTGAATTGAGTTTTAGGCTAAGAAAGAAGTAGCAGAGCTCCTGATGTTTTTGCACCTCTTCTTATTTGAATTGAGTTTTAGGCCTGCACAGTGTCGATAACAATTACATCTTCGTATTCTTTATCAACTTTTGGCATGTATTTGTTTACAATGGCAGCCACTCTGTCCATGGTAACTTCTTCAAGCTTACCTACAAGAGAATCTCCCTGAAGTTTCTTCTCGCGGATCTCTTCCACTGCTTTTATAAAATCAATGCCCTCTTTAGTTACCTTAACCTTTTTAGGATCGAGCTTTACATAAACCTTAGTCTGAGTAATAGCTCTAAGATTCTGCAGTTCTACACCAATTCCTGTTAAAAGATTTGCATGATGTGTTATTTCTAATAGAACAATAAGGTACGCTTTTGCTTTTGCATGAATGATTGCTTCTGCTCTTTCACCGTAGATTGCAAGACGGATCTTTTCTGCAAAAAGATCTTCAATATGCTCATAGATTGTAGGATCGATAGTAACCCGCTTTTCTATGATATCTTCAAGAAACTCAAAAATAACCATAGTCATCACAGGAGTAATGTTACTCTTGTGCAGGATCTCCTGTAGCTGTAAAGCACATTCGTACTTTGACAACCTGGTTTTACTGCGACTTCTGGCTTCTTGAGGCATGGACATTCCTTATATTTAATTTAATCTCATTATATCAAGAAAAAAAATATGAATGCTCAGGACAAACAGCAAAAATAAAAACTTTTGGAGTAATGAGGTAGTTTTTACTTTGCTGTTTTGAAGACTTTTACTGTTCCTCTGACTTTAGTCTATCTAACATTGCGCCTACAGTTTTTATAAGCAGATTTGCAAAGTTAGGACCATAGTTCTGAACCTGGGTAAACAGACTGCAGAATGAACTTGCTGTATTGATGTAGTTCTTGCCTTCCTCTGTTACCTCAACCTTTTCAGGCTCAGTGTGAATATCAATGGTGATCTTATCATCGATAAGTGTAGGAACAAGTGGGGCGCTAACGCCTGTCAGAAGTTTTGCATTGTCTAAGATCTGCATTACACAGATGCTTAGGCTTGGGATTGTGTATGGCTTAGCAATGGCGTTTGGATACAGTCTCTTGATAGTCTCCTGTTTCTCATTGCATACAACGGCAATAAAACGGGAGAATGAGTCATCTTTAGGTGCCTCACCCTTTTCAATAATTCTTAAAATCTCAGCAACAGATAAACCGATAATACCGGCAAACACCTGATCATCTTCTAGGATTTTGGCGATTCTAAGTGCGCCTGTAAATGGTGTTGTTTTTGCAATTGCACTCTTAGCCTTTCTAAGTTTAATATCCTTCTTACTTAACTTATTAGACATCGGTGATCCTTAGTTATTCTACCTTTAATACATTTGTCCAAATAGTTTACTGTATTGCGTATATTTTGTGTTAATTATTTGCTTTCTGTGTAGCTAAAATAAGACTGACAACTCATTTTCAAAAGATATTGTTTAAATTTGCTGAATATATTGAATATTAAGAGTTTTGGCTCAATTAATTATTTCGGGGTGATCTAAATTAGATCACAAACAAAAAGGGCGTTAATCTTTAAAATTGTAAAAAAAAAATACAAACACAATTTTGAG
>JGI24710J26742_10001920_pt1 | contig 18857 bp, 13 predicted proteins | sample BioPla2DNA2_FD_26742 | JGI IMG/M metagenome (IMG submission 26742) | reverse complement strand
ATTAAATTGTAACAAATGTTTCAATCCATTATAATAAACTAGTAAGAAAAACAGGAGGCGATACCATATGAAAAACAATTCAAAGGTTATTTTCACTCTGGCCGGTTTGGTAACAGTAAGTATACATATTTTAAACCGCGTTCAGTATTCAATTACGACCGCAAAAAAAACTCTTGAATCTTCCAATGAAAATCAAGAACCATTGTTTTATGAATGGCGCTTTGGAAAAATCCACTATACGAAAAAGGGAAGCGGATCTCCTCTTCTGTTAGTACATAATCTGACAATCGGAAGTTCAAGCTACGAATTCAATCAGATTTTTGATGAACTATCAAAAAAACATGAAGTATATATGATTGACCTGCTCGGCTATGGTTTATCAGACAAACCAAACATGACCTATACCAACTATTTATATGTGCAGCTCGTAATCGATTTTATAAAAAATATAATTGGAAAAAAAGCAGATATATTGGCAGCCGGAGACAGTGCACCAATTGCAGTCATGGCATGCCACAATGATCCCGAAGTATTTAACCGGCTCATTTTTATAAATCCGCAAAGTTTGTTTAATCTGAACCAGATACCTTCGAAACATACAAAACTCTGGAAACTGTTTTTAGAACTTCCTATTTTTGGAACATTTACCTATAATTTATTTTCCTGCAGAGCTCTGATCGAAAAAAGTTTTGAAAACGAATATTTTTATGATCGTAACAAAATAAAGGAAAAAGATATTTTGGCATATATTGAAGCAGCACATGTTCCTGATTATCATTCTAAATTTACTTTTGCAAGCTATGCAGGAAAATATATGAATACAAATATCATTCATTCCTTAAAAGAGATCAATCATAGTATTTTTATTTTAGGCGGAGCAGAAAAAGAAGACAACGACAATATTTTAGAAAATTATCAGTACTACAATAATGCAATAGAAACACATTTGATTCCAAATACAAAACAACTTCCTCATTTAGAAAACCCGGAAGAAATTCTAAATCAGATAGAAATTTTTTTTAATAACTAAACAAAAAAGAACATACCGAAAAATAAATCTATATTTTTCGATATGTTCTTTTTTATAAAAAATACCTACTTTCGTTCAGTTAAAGGCTCCTTCGCAGGAAGACCTGCTTTTCTAGGATATTTCTTTGGAGTTAACTTTTCCTTTTTAATTACAAAAAGATTTCTATAAATATCTGAATATGGAAGAACAAACTCTTCCTGAGTTTCTACAACTCCACCCAAAATATCAATAGCATATTCTGCCATTTTCATTTCTTCTGAAATTTTTTCCGACTTGTAAGAAATAAAAGATCCACCCACCTTTACAAATGGAAGGCATAACTCCGACAGAGTGGAAAGATTAGCAACCGCTCTGGATACACAAAGATCAAATCTCTCACGATATCTTTCCTGACGCGCATAATCCTCCGCTCTGCCATGTATTGCTTCAATCTCAAATAAACCCAGCTGCCCGATTACCTCATTTAAGAACTTCACTCGTTTATTCAAGGAATCCAGTAATGTAATTCTTAAATTTGGGAATGCAATCTTAAGTGGGAGTCCAGGAAAACCTGCTCCAGTACCAATATCTATTATATCGATTTTTTTCGATATATCATATGTCTTTATCAAAGATAAGCTATCTACAAAATGTTTCTGGATTACCTCTTCAAAATCTGTAATTGCTGTCAGATTCATAAAAGAATTCCATTCCACCAGAAGCTCATAATACTTCATAAACTGATTCATTTGCCGCTCATCTAAATGAATACCAAATTCCTGTAATGATTTTTCAAAAAGAGAACTATCATAGCTATTCATAGAACATAAAATCCTTTCTTAAAGCTATAAATCAATTATATATATTATATCTATTTATATCGATATGTTTATTTTCTACTCAATCTGATATATTCCAAACACAAGCAAGGAAATAAAGCAATATCATTAAAATAACAAATAAATAATTATATATAAATTTAATTTTTATTTAAAAAATTCTGTTTTTGTCCCTGTGTTTTATTAAAATGATCCAGATAAACTAACAACACCGAAATGTCAGCAGGGGAAACACCGGAAATTCTGGAAGCCTGTCCAATCGAAACCGGAGAAAATGCTTTAAGCTTCTGCCGAGCTTCAATACGAAGACTTGGTACATCATCAAAATTAAGTTCCGGAGGAATTCTCTTTTTTTCTAACTTCTTATATTGTTCTACTTGCTTTAACTGTCTTCCAATATAACCTTCATATTTAATTTCAATATTAACCTGCTCGATTACATCAACCGGAAGCTCTTCACGCTCCTTGTCGATTTCACTTAACATCTCATAAGAAAGCTCCGGTCTGCAAAGAAGCTCTGCCAAAGTTGCTCCAGTCTTTAAAGTAGAACTTCCATGAGACTCTAAAAACTTCTGATTTTCCTTAGATGCACCAACCGTTGTATTTTTCAAACGCTCTATTTCTTTTTCAATCATGGACTTTTTATTCAAAAGAGCATCCATTTTTTCCTTGGATACAAGACCAACTTCATATCCAATCGGACGAAGACGAAGATCTGCATTATCCTGTCTGAGCAGCAAACGATATTCTGCACGCGAAGTCATCATTCGGTACGGCTCAAAATTCTCTTTTGTTACAAGATCATCAATCAATACACCAATATAAGCCTGAGAACGATCCAGAGTAATCTGCTCCCTTCCCTGTACAAACAAGGCAGCATTAATTCCGGCAATCAGTCCCTGTGCTGCAGCTTCTTCATATCCGCTACTTCCATTAAACTGACCGCCACTGAAAAGACCTTCAATATTTTTGAATTGCAATGTTGCGTAAAGCTGCTTTGGATTAATACAGTCATATTCGATTGCATATGCGTTTCTGACAATTTTACAATTTTCCAATCCGGGAACTGTCCGGTACATGGCAAGCTGAACATCCTCAGGAAGAGAAGATGACATTCCTCCTACATACATTTCATTTGTATGAATTCCTTCTGGTTCAATAAATACCTGATGTCTGTCTTTATCGGAAAATTTAACAACCTTATCCTCGATAGAGGGACAATATCTCGGTCCAGTTCCCTCAATAATTCCGGCATAAATCGGAGAACGATCCAGATTAGCCCGTATGATCTCATGTGTTTTTTCATTCGTATAAGTAAGCCAACAGGAAATCTGTTCTTTTTGAATACTGTCAGGATCAGTAGAGAAAGAAAAAGGTACAATTCTCTCATCACCAAACTGCTCTTCCATTTTTGAAAAATCAATACTACGCTTATCCATTCTGGCAGGAGTTCCTGTCTTAAATCTTCTCATTTCGATTCCGAGTTTTTTCAAAGAATCTGTCAGATGATTTGCTGCCTGAAGTCCATTCGGTCCGGTATAAGTAATTGCCTCACCGCAAAGGCATCTTGCTTTCAAATATGTTCCCGTACAAAGAACAACAGCCTTTGCCTCATAAACAGCACCTGTAAATGTTTTTATACCCGTAATTTTTTTACGGCATACTCCATCCTTTTCTGTTCCCGGAATATCTTCTGCCAGAATCTTACAGACCTCTGCCTGTTTTACCGTAAGATGTTCCTGATTTTCAATCACCTTACGCATCTCTCTCGTATAATCCGCCTTATCTGCCTGTGCCCTTAAAGAATGTACCGCAGGACCCTTTGAAACATTGAGCATTTTTGACTGGATAAAAGTTTTATCAATATTTTTACCCATCTCTCCACCAAGTGCATCAATTTCCCTTACTAAATGCCCTTTTGATGAACCGCCAATATTTGGATTACAGGGCATTAATGCAATACTGTCCACACTAACCGTAAAAATAACCGTATCCAATCCTAGTCTTGCACAGGCAAGCGCTGCTTCACAACCTGCGTGTCCTGCGCCAACTACACACACATCAACTTTTTCTCTGATTTCAGGCATATTCTTATGCTCCTTTTTTCCGTAAATTATTTTCCCATACAAAACTTGGAAAAGATTTCATTTACCAAATCCTCTCCAACCTCTTCTCCGATAATATAACCGAGAGACGTATAAGCGCTCATAAGATCAATGGAAAGAAAATCCTCCGGCATTCCGGTCTCTATACTTTGTTTTACCATAAAAATCGACTGATAAGCATCGGAAATTGCTTCCTTATGGCGCATATTCGTAATCATCACTTCATCATTTGACTCAATCTCACCCTGAAAAAACATATCCTTAATCGTATTTTCAAAAATATCAATTCCAGTATTTTCTTTGGTAGAGGTCTTGATAATTTGAATCTCACGATATGAATCAACCTTTTCTCTCAATATATCTTCCGTCACAACCGGCTCAAGATCTGTCTTATTTAATAAAATAATAGCTTTCTTACCTGATATCAGGGAAAGAATCTCTTCATCACTCTCGTCAAGCGGCACAGAGGAATCAACTACATATATAATTAAATCAGCATCCAAGGCATATTTTTTTGCCTTTTGTACACCTATTTTTTCTACAACATCTTCTGTAGAACGGATTCCTGCTGTATCAATGATATTTAACCCGATTCCATGCATCCTGATATGCTCTTCCAAAACATCCCTTGTTGTTCCGGCAATATCCGTAACGATTGCTTTTTCTTCTCCCACAAGAAGATTCAGCAAAGAAGATTTTCCGGCATTTGGCTTTCCTACAATAACTGTAGATATGCCTTCCTTTAAAAGCCTTCCGTTATCCGCACTATCAAGAAGCTTCTTTAACCGAACAAGCAGTTCCTCTATTTTTACGGAAAGTTCATCATAATAACCATCCAGACTGATATGCTCCGGATCATCAAGTGCAGATTCTATAAAAGCAATCTCATAAATGATCTTTTCCCGAAGCTCCTTTATAATAGAAGAAACAGATCCTTTTAACTGCTTCACAGAAGATTTTAAAGCAAACTCATTTTTAGAATGAATCATATCAATAACTGCTTCTGCCTTTGAAAGATCAATTCTTCCATTTAAAAATGCACGCTTCGTAAACTCGCCCGGTTCTGCCATTCTGGCGCCATTTTTTAAAACCGTTTCTAAAATACGGTTCATGACAAGTACGCCTCCATGACAGTTGATTTCTACTGTATCCTCTGTCGTATAGCTTTTCGGCGCAAGCATCAAAGCTACCATAACCTCATCGATCATTTCCTCTCCATCATAAATAAAACCATAATGAATCGTGTGTGTCTCATAATCCGATAAACTTTTTCTTCCACCCTTGGAATGATATATTTTATTTACAATGGATACGGCCTCTTCTCCGCTGACTCTGATAATTCCAATTCCTGAATTTGACATTGCCGTTGCAATCGCAGCTATGGTATCTGTTTTCATAATACTCCTTTCAAAAACCAAAGACTTTTTTCACAGCGAAAATCTCCGATTTAATTTCAAATGATATTATATAAAAAATAACGGAGCGCATCAATACTGACACGCTCCTCTTTTAAAAGATTTTCAATTTTTCATAAAAATCTATCTTTTTAATGTAACCACAACACGTCTGAACGGTTCTTCACCTTCACTGTGAGTTGTAACGAATTTATCATTCTGAAGTGCCGAATGAATAATTCTTCTTTCATAAGGATTCATAGGCTCTAAGGAAACCGGACGTTTTGTTCTCTTAACCTTGTAGGAAATATTTTTTGCAAGATTTTCCAGAGTCTCTCTTCTTCTCTGTCTGTAATTTTCGGTATCTACCTTCACGCGGATATATTCTTCCACATCCTTATTTACAACAAGGCTCGTCAGATACTGAAGGGAATCAAGCGTCTGTCCTCTTTTTCCGATCAGGACACCCATTTCATCACCGCTCAGTTCAATATCCATATTCCTTTCTGTCTCATCATATTTTACATCAATGACTACAGTCAGATTCATTGCTTCAAATACTTCATTTAAGAAATTCTTTGCAATATCATTCAAAGAAGATTTTACTCTTGCTTTAATAACAGCCGGCTTAGAACCGATTCCCAAAAAACCGGAAGAACCTTCTTCTACCACTTCATATTCCAGCTTGTCACTTGTCACAGAAAACTTCTGACATGCTTCCGTAATTGCATCATTTACTGTTTTTGCTGAAAACTGAACAAAATCCATTGTACGTTACCCCCTATTTATTATTTTTTTCATTATATTGTTTTACCATATTAGCCTTTGCTGCTATACTTCCCGGCTTTGCATTCTTGTTATAATATTCTGTAGCTTTCTTAATTGCTGCATCTTTATCAGCCTGAGACATAGAAGAAGTCTTCGATGCTGAAGAACTCAAGTTTCTGGTCTTCATGGAAGCATTTTTTGAAAGCGTCTCCGGATTAATTCCTGCTTTTTCCAGTTTTTTCTTACGCTTCTCCTGATTCTTTTTAATCATCTCATCAATATCCATCTTATCAATGTGCTTATTGATCAGAATCTGTTGAATCGTTCTGACAACCGCACCGGCAATCCAGTAAATACCCATACCAGCAGGAAGCGTATAACAAAATACTGCTGACATGATAGGCATAACATTATTCATCATCTTCATAGAAGCTGCCATGCTGTCAGCCTGTGCATTATCTCCTGTCTGCTGCTGTGGCATCAGTTTTACACTGATCCATTGTGTCAAAGCAGATAAAACAGGAATCATGATTGCAGCAATCAAAAGTCCGATCTGTACACCATTTCCTCCGTTAAATGCCTGTCCAACAATTGCAGAAGGTGAGTTGGAAATATTGAGTCCAAGAAAATTATTATAAGTATCCAGAAGACCTCTTGTTGCATCATTACTTAAAATAAGCTGTCCTTCATAAGTAAGATTTGCAAGATCATACTTCTGGGCAAGTGTTGCCATATCCGAAGAAGATACCTTATTTAATACATCAATAATAGCATTTCGGGTATTTCCTTCTATCGCAAAATTTCTACTGTACTGGTTTACTACCGCGGAAATGCTGTCGATACCGGAATTCTGCAAGAAACTTCCATTATCTGTAGCAATAATCTTATCCGCCATCACACCAAACGCATTTCCAATCTTAGTAACATAAGCCGGAATTGCATAAATAACACGATAAAGTGCAAACAGAATCGGCATCTGAATTAAAAGCTGTAAGCAGCTTCCGGTAGGAGAAACACCATATTTTGCATAAACTGCCTGCGTCTCCTCATTCATAGCCATCATAGAATCATTATCTTTTTTTCCTTTGTACTTTGCCTGAATCGCCTGAAGCTCAGGATTCATTTTTGCAGACAATTTGGAAAACTTCTGCTGCTTAATCGTAAGCGGCATCAGTAAAATATAAATAATAATCGTAAAAAGAATAATAGCCAAGCCGATATTCGGAATACCTATCATATCAAGAAACTCAAAAATCCATTCCATTAGGTATCCAAGAAGCTTGGAAATAGGTCCAAGGATCTTACCCTGGTCCTGCGTCAATAATAAACCTGGCAATTTTTTTTCCTCCTTAAGCTGATCCGTTTTTACGGAACAGGGTCATATCCCCCTTTTGAAAAGGGGTTACATCTTAATATCCTCCAGACCGTCAAAAGACCGCCCTTCAAAGCACCGTACTTTTCTATCGCCTCAAGTCCATACTGGGAACATGTAGGAATATAAGGACACTTCGTACTTTTCATCGGAGAAATGTATTTTCTATACAATTTAATCAAAAAAATCAAAATTTTCTTCATGTCAATTTCTGATTACTTCCTATTATAAAGTAACATTCTGTCGCTTTATAATGTGATGAAGCTTTGCAAGATGTAATAGTGCACTTTCTATCTCAGCATACCTTACCGAGGAAGCGCTGTTTCTCGCTATGACTACTATATCTAAACCACTATTAAATATATCTTCATGTAGTCTGTAGCTTTCTCTTACCAGTCTTGTAATCCGATGCCTTACAACACTGTTTCCCACTTTTTTACTCACAGAAATTCCAAGCCTGTTCCCATCCTGATGATTTTCCACAACATACATAATTAAATATTTATTGGCATATGACTTGCCATTTTGATAAACAAACTTAAAATCTGTGTTCTTTTTCAATGACTCTGAAAATCTCATATAAAATCAAACCTTCCTTAAAAATGAAAACTTCCAGAGAAAAAAAGGCCACAAAACTGCGGCCTAAGCGGATAATCTCTTTCTACCTTTTGCTCTTCTGGAAGCTAAAACTTTTCTTCCGCCCGGAGTACTCATTCTTGCTCTGAAGCCGTGTACTTTAGATCTCTGTCTCTTTTTCGGCTGAAATGTCATCTTCATTCTGGATACACCTCCTTTATCCCTGTGGAAAATATCATTACGATTATATAAGATAAGTTTGTCCACGTCAAGTAAAATGACGTATTTTCCTGATATAAAAAAATGCTGAAAAAATCAAGTAAAATTCATGATTTTTACTTATTCTATATTTAGTTATTTACTATATATCGAAAACACTATATATAGTCCTTCATTCAATTAAAAAAAGCTGTGTATAATGTTATCCACAAGAAATTAATTTACATAATTATATCCACATATTGTGAATAAAATGTGGATAACTGTGGAAAACCTTGTGAAAAACATATATCATAAATCTCTAAACCTCATATTTTTCAATGTGTAAACTGTTTATTATTTATTTTTAAATTATCCACAGTTTATAATTATTATGAAGTGATATGTTAACTTATTCACAGTTTTTTGCACATATTGTGGATATTTTTGTGTAAGAACTTTTTGCCTGTGAAATAATTTGAAATTTATTTTGAGATAGAGTAAGATATATTAGAGATATTTTCGTTAGGAGATTGAATATATATGGACTTTATTATTAAAGAAAAGTGGGATTATATCAAAGAGACTCTTCGTAAAGAATATGATCTTTCTGATATTTCTTTTCATACATGGGTAGAACCATTAAAGTTCTATAATGTGGAAAATGATGTTGTCACAATTCTGATACCATCCGACCAGGCACATGCCTTAAGTTATATTTCAAGTAAATATAAAAGCTATTTTCAGGTTACGATTACAGAAATGTTCGACCATGATTACGGTATTTCTTTTATACTGGAAACCGATATCAACAATCGCTCCGATTCTGAACTGGCAATGGCAATGAAGCCTGTCTACAATATTAATTATGAACAGGCTAATCTGAATCCAAAATACAAATTTGATACCTTTGTGGTAGGAAGCAACAATAAATTTGCCCACTCTGCTTCACTTGCGGTAGCAGAATCTCCCGGAAACGCATACAATCCTCTTTATTTATATGGTGGACCGGGACTGGGAAAAACCCACCTTATGCATTCGATCGGTCATTTTATTTTAGAACATAATCCGAATTCAAAGGTTTTATATGTAACAAGTGAACAGTTTACAAATGAAGTAATCGAATCCATTCGAAGCGGTAACGCAGCTGCAATGACCAAACTAAGAGAAAAATACCGTACAGTAGATGTCCTCTTAATCGATGATATTCAGTTTATTATTGGTAAAGAAAGTACGCAGGAAGAATTTTTCCATACCTTTAATGTACTGCATGGAGCCGGAAAGCAGATCATACTCTCCTCAGATAAGCCCCCGAAAGAAATGGAAACTCTGGAGGAACGTTTTCGTTCCCGTTTCGAATGGGGACTGATTGCAGATATTCAGCCACCTGATTATGAAACCCGAATGGCTATTCTTCGGAAAAACGCTGAAATCTATGATAAAGAAATTGATGATGAGATTATCAAATACATTGCCACGAATATCAAATCCAACATTCGTGAGTTGGAAGGTGCCTTTAATAAGGTAATTGCTTTCGCAAAACTAAACAAAGCAGAGCTTACCCTTGCTCTGGCAGAGGAATCCTTAAAGGATATCATTTATCCGGACAAGCCAAAGGAAGTAACGCCGCAGCTTATCATTGATGTGGTAGCAGAACATTACGGCATTACATCGGATGATATCGTATCGAAAAAAAGAAACTCTGAATTTGTCCTTCCCAGACAGGTTACGATGTACCTGATTCGTAATCTCACTGATACTTCTTTAATTAATGTAGGAAAAATTCTTGGAAAAAAGGATCATACTACGATCATTCACGGTGTAAATAAGATTACAGAAGAACTTCAGAAAAACGAAGAACTAAAATCGCAGATTGATACCATTAAGAAAAAAATAAATCCTTCGTAAAATTCACAATATATTTTAAAGTAAAGAAGGTTATCAACATCCACTTGTTTATAACCTTCTTAAAATATGTGAATGAATGTTGAAAACCTGTTTTGCAGACTATACTGAAAATACTTTACATTACGGTTGACTGTGAATAACAAATTGAAAAAACATAGTTTTCCATTCCATTTTCACAAGTTAATCATTTCAATTTTCCTTGAAAAATAGTATAATGGAATAGGTTATGAACATTTCCACAGCTATTAAGAAGAAGATTATGAAATTCTTTTTAAATAAATATCTTTTGTGCGCTTCGCACTTGGCATTACATTTTCGATGTAAATCAGAAGGGAGTTATACACAAAATGAAAATTGTATGTTCAAAAGCAAATCTTTTAAATGGAGTACAGATTGTATCAAAGGCTGTTCCTAATAAAACGACCATGTCTATCCTGGAATGTATTTTAGTAGATGCGAACAGGGGAGAAATCAAGCTGACTGCAAACGATATGGAGCTTGGTATCGAGACAAGAATTGAAGGTGAGGTCATTGAAAAAGGAATTATTGCACTGGATGCAAAGATTTTTCTGGAAATTGTCCGTAAACTTCCTGACAGTGATATTACGATCGAAACAGATGATTCATATAAGACGACAATTACATGTGAAAAAGCAAAATTCAATATTATAGGTAAATCCGGTGAAGATTTCTCTTATCTTCCGATGATTGAGAGAGATGATTCTATTGTAATTTCCCAGTTTACTCTGAAGGAAGTTGTAAGGCAGACAATTTTTTCCATTGCAGACAATGATAATAACAAGCTGATGACAGGTGAGTTATTTGAAATCAATGAAAATGAATTAAAAGTGGTATCTCTGGATGGTCACCGTATTTCCATCCGTAAAATAGAACTGAAAAATTCTTATTCACCGAAAAAGGTCGTGGTACCGGGCAAGACGTTGAATGAGGTCAGCAAGATTTTAAGCGGTGATACGGATAAGGATGTCAATATTTTCTTTACGGATAAGCATATTGTGTTTGAATTCGATTCTACTACAGTTGTTTCCAGATTGATTGAAGGAGAATATTTCAATATTAATCAGATGCTGTCTAATGATTATGAGACAAAGGTAAGGATCAATAAAAAAGAACTGTTAAGCTGTATAGACAGAGCAACTTTGCTTGTGAAGGAAGGCGATAAAAAGCCGATTATCATCAATATTCTGGATGGCTCCATGGAATTAAAAATCAATTCCACAGTCGGAAGCATGAATGAAGAAATTGATATTGAGAAGACCGGAAAGGATCTGATGATCGGTTTTAATCCGAAGTTCTTAATTGATGCACTGCGTGTTATTGATGATGAGGAAATTGATATTTATCTGGTAAATCCGAAGGCACCTTGCTTTATCAGGGATGCAAAAGAGCAGTATATTTATCTGATTCTGCCAGTTAACTTTACGACAGTAAACTGATTTTAGGATCATTCAAAGAATAGGTTTGGAAAAATATGGAAACAATAAAGCTAAGAGATGATTATATCAAGCTGGGTCAGGCGTTAAAAGCGGCTGGTCTGGTAGAAAGCGGCGTGGAAGCTAAATTTGCTGTACAGGACGGTGAAGTCAGGGTGAACGGCGCAGTGGAGACACAGAGAGGCAAAAAGCTGGTAAACGGGGATATTGTATCATTTCACGGACAGGAAATAAGAATTGTAAAGTAATGGTGAAATTATGATCATAAAGTCGTTGGAGTTAAACCAGTTTCGCAATTATGAATCCCTTAATCTGCAGTTTGATAAGGGAACTAATATTCTTTATGGGGATAATGCGCAGGGAAAGACAAATATTTTGGAAGCAATTTATCTTTCTGCTACGACAAAGTCACATAAGGGAAGCAAAGATAAAGATATTATTCGTTTTGGGCAGTCAGAAGCACATATCAGAACTTATCTTGGAAAAGAAGATGATGAAATCCGGGTGGATATGCACCTTCGCAGTGCAAAATCCAAGGGAATTGCCATCAATGGGCAGAAAATCAAAAAGGCTGCTGAGCTGCTTGGTATTCTGAATGTCGTTTTCTTTTCACCGGAGGATCTCAGTATCATTAAGAATGGTCCGGCAGAGCGCAGACGCTTTGTGGATATGGAACTGTGCCAGTTGGATAAATTTTATCTGTATAATCTGAATCATTATAATAAAATTGTGAATCAGAGAAATAAGCTGTTAAAGGATCTTTATCTGAATCCGGCTTTAAAGGAAACATTGAATATATGGGATTCACAGTTAATTTCTTTTGGCAGCAAGATTATTGAACGTCGGGAAAGTTTTGTAGCGCAGTTAAATGATATTATTTATAGCATACATAAAAAGCTTTCCGGAGGAAAAGAAGATCTTATTATCAAATACGAGCCGGATGTTTCTATTGCAGAGTTTGAACAGAAGATGCGAAGTTCTCAGGAAAAAGATATCCGGTTAAAGCAAACTACTGTTGGACCTCATAGGGATGATTTCTCTTTTATTGTGGGTGATATCGATATAAGGAAGTTTGGTTCTCAGGGACAACAGAGAACGGCGGCTCTTTCTTTGAAATTATCGGAAATAGAGCTTGTAAAGAAAATGACAAAGGATACACCGGTCCTGCTTTTGGATGATGTTTTGTCAGAATTGGACAGTAACAGACAGAATTATCTGTTAAACAGCATTGGGGATATACAGACGATCATTACCTGTACGGGATTGGATGAATTTATTAATAACCGTTTTGAAATTAATAAGATTTTTAAGGTGACAAACGGTACAGTTTCCAGCGAAAACTAAACAAAAAAGGTTTCATACGGAAGGAGTTTATTTATGAGCGCGGAATATGGAGCAGACCAGATTCAGATATTGGAAGGATTAGAAGCGGTCCGGAAAAGACCGGGTATGTACATTGGAAGTACTTCCAGCAGGGGTTTACACCATCTTGTTTACGAAATTGTGGACAATGCGGTGGATGAAGCACTGGCTGGGGAATGTGATACTATCCAGATTTTTATACATAAGGATAATTCAATTACAGTTGTAGATAATGGTCGTGGTATTCCGGTTGGTATTAATCATAAAGCGGGTATTCCGGCCGTGGAAGTCGTGTTTACGATTCTGCATGCCGGCGGTAAATTCGGCGGCGGGGGATATAAAGTATCCGGTGGACTGCACGGTGTAGGCGCTTCGGTTGTAAATGCGCTTTCTGACTGGCTGGAGGTAAAAATTTACCAGAATGGAAAAGTACATCAACAAAGATATGAAAGAGGTCATGTTTGCTATCCTCTGAAAGTAATAGGAGAATGCCCGGAGGATAAACACGGTACAGAAGTTACTTTTAAGCCGGATGCAATTATTTTTCAGGAAACAACGGTTTATGAGTATGATGTATTAAGACAGCGGCTTCGGGAAATGGCATTTTTGACAAAGGGATTAAAGATTTCCCTGACTGATGAGAGAACTTATCTCAATGAGGAAACAGGAGAAGAAAAGCCCGGAAAGAGCGAAACATTCCACTATGAGGGCGGAATTCAGGAATTTGTATCTTATCTGAACAGAAGCAAGACACCTCTTTATGAGAGTGTGATGTATTTTGAAGGTACAAGAAATAATGTGTATGTGGAAGTTGCCATGCAGCACAACGATTCTTATACGGAAAGTACTTATACCTTTGTTAATAATATCAATACGCCGGAGGGCGGTACGCATCTGGTAGGATTCCGTAATGCTTTGACAAAGACCTTTAATGATTATGCAAGAAATAATAAGCTGTTAAAGGACAGCGAACCGAATCTGACCGGTGAGGATATCAGGGAAGGTCTGACCTGTATTATCAGTGTAAAAATCGAGGATCCTCAGTTTGAAGGACAGACGAAGCAGAAGCTTGGAAATTCCGAGGCACGTGGTGCGGTAGATAATATCGTCAGCGAACAGCTTACTTATTTTCTGGAGCAGAACCCTGCCGTAGCGAAAATGATCTGTGAAAAGTCTATTCTGGCACAGCGTGCAAGGGATGCAGCAAGAAAGGCAAGAGATCTGACCAGAAGAAAGACGGCACTGGAGGGACTTAGTCTTCCGGGTAAGTTAGCTGACTGTTCAGATAAAGATCCGGCAAATTGTGAAATCTATATCGTAGAGGGTGATTCCGCAGGAGGAAGCGCAAAAACGGCAAGAAGCCGTGCGACACAGGCAATACTTCCGCTTCGTGGTAAGATTTTAAATGTAGAGAAGGCACGACTGGATAAGATTTATGCCAATGCGGAAATCAAGGCTATGATAACAGCTTTCGGTACGGGAATACATGAAGATTTTGATATTACGAAATTAAGATATCATAAGATCATTATTATGACCGATGCCGATGTGGATGGTGCCCATATTGCAACACTTATGCTGACCTTCCTCTACCGGTTTATGCCGGAGCTGATTAAGCAGGGCTATGTTTACCTGGCGCAGCCACCTTTATATAAGCTGGAAAAGAACAAGAAAATATGGTATGCCTATTCGGATGAAGAACTGGATCAGATTCTCAGGGAGGTAGGACGTGACCAGAATAATAAGATTCAGAGATATAAGGGTCTTGGAGAAATGGATGCGGAGCAGCTTTGGGAAACGACAATGGATCCGGAACGAAGAGTACTTCTTCGTGTTACGATGGATGAAGAAGCAGAATCTGAAATCGATCTTACATTTACTACTCTGATGGGTGACAAGGTAGAGCCAAGACGTGAATTTATTGAAGAAAATGCGAAGTTTGTAAAGAATCTGGATATTTAAGACAGGAAGATTTTGAATGAGAATATATTTCAGAATCATTCAGGAAATGGAGATTTCATAAATGGAAGAAACAATTTTTGACAAAGTCCATGACGTTGACATGAAAAAAACCATGGAAAATTATTATATTGATTATGCCATGAGTGTCATCGCATCCCGTGCACTTCCTGATGTAAGGGACGGACTGAAGCCGGTACAGAGACGTGTCCTGTATTCCATGATTGAGTTAAATAATGGTCCTGACAAGCCGCACAGAAAGAGTGCCCGTATTGTCGGTGATACGATGGGTAAATATCACCCGCATGGTGACAGCTCTATATACGGAGCGTTAGTTAATATGGCACAGCCTTGGAATACACGTTATCCTCTTGTGGATGGACACGGAAATTTCGGATCAATGGATGGTGATGGTCCGGCTGCCATGCGTTATACGGAAGCAAGACTTTCCAAGATTTCAATGGAAATGTTAGCGGATATCAATAAGGATACGGTAAATTTCGTACCGAACTTTGATGAGACGGAAAAAGAGCCTTCCGTACTTCCGAGCCGGTATCCGAATCTGCTTGTAAACGGTACGACAGGTATTGCGGTTGGTATGGCAACGAATATCCCGCCTCATAATCTGAGGGAAGTAATCAATGCAGTGGTTAAGATTATTGATAACCGTGTATTGGAGGACCGAAAAACAGAGATAGAAGAATTACTGGAAATTGTAAAAGCACCGGACTTTCCGACGGGTGGACTGATTCTTGGTACGAGAGGATCGGATGAAGCTTATCGTACCGGGCGTGGTAAGGTCAAGGTACGTGCGATAACCGATATAGAAACGATGGCAAACGGTAAGAGCCGCATTATTGTCACGGAGCTGCCTTATATGGTAAATAAGGCAAATCTGATTCAGAAGATTGCAGAGCTTGTAAAGCTTAAGAAAATTGATGGTATTACGGATCTGCGTGATGAGTCCAACCGTGAAGGTATGCGAATCGTAATTGAGCTTCGAAGAGATGCCAATGCCAATGTCATTATGAATCAGCTTTATAAGCATACACAGATGCAGGATACCTTTGGTATCATTATGTTAGCTCTTGTTAATAATGAACCGAAGGTTATGAATCTTCTGGATATGCTGACACATTATCTGAAGCATCAGGAGGATGTCGTTACAAGAAGGACAAAATATGATCTGAATAAGGCAGAGGAAAGAGATCATATTTTACAGGGTCTGCTGATTGCTTTGGATCATATTGATGAGGTAATCCAGATTATCAGAAGCAGTGATACTCCTTTGATTGCAAAAGAAAGATTGATGGAACGTTTCGGACTTTCGGAAGCACAGTCGCAGGCAATTATTGATATGCGTCTGCGTACTCTGACCGGTCTGGAAAGGGATAAGATTGAAAATGAACATCAGGAACTCTTGAAAAAGATTGCTGAGTTAAAGGCCATACTGGCAGATGAAAAGCTGTTATTAGGTGTCATTCGGACGGAAATTCTGGAAATTTCCGATAAATACGGAGATGACAGAAGAAGTAAGATCGGTTTTGATTCCTCGGATATTTCCATGGAGGATCTCATTCCGAGAGACAATACGGTGATTGCCATGACAAGTCTTGGTTATATCAAGCGTATGACGGTAGATAACTTTAAGAGCCAGAACCGTGGTGGAAAAGGCATTAAGGGAATGCAGACGATCGAGGATGACTACATAGAGGATCTTCTGATGACTACGACCCATCATTATATTATGTTCTTTACCAATATGGGACGTGTTTATCGGATGAAGGCTTATGAAATACCGGAAGCAAGCCGGACGGCAAGAGGAACGGCAATCGTAAACCTTTTGATGTTAAATCCGGGAGAAAAAATATCAGCGATTATTCCAATCAAGGATTATGAGGAAAGCAAAAATCTCTTTATGGTAACCAGAAAAGGTATCGTAAAGAAAACTTCAATTATGGAATACAATAATATCCGTAAGAATGGACTGGCTGCCATTAATCTGAGAGAGGATGATGAACTGATTGAAGTTAAAACGACTGATGCGGAGACAGAAATTTTCCTTGTAACAAAGCATGGTATGTGTATCCGGTTCCTGGAAACGGATGTGCGTGCAACCGGAAGGACATCTATGGGTGTGATAGGTATGAATCTGGATGATAATGACGAGATTATTGGTATGCAGCTTGACCATCAGGGAGATTCCTTATTGATCGTATCTGAGAACGGTATGGGTAAGAGAACCTATCTGGATGAATTTACGGTACAGAAGCGCGGCGGTAAGGGCGTAAAATGCTATAAGATTACCGATAAAACAGGTTATGTAATAGGTGTCAAGGCTGTCAATGATGATCATGAGATTATGATGATTACGACAGGCGGTGTTATCATACAGCTTAGGATGGATGATATTTCTACACTGGGACGTATTACATCCGGCGTGAAGTTAATCAATCTGGATAAAGGTGTGAAAGTGGCAAAGATTGCAAAAGTCCGGGAAAAAGTATCCAACGGTGAGCAGGAATTTGAAAATATTGATGATGCTTTAGAGGATATACCGGAAGAAGAGAAGCATCCGGTTATAGAGGATGAAGAAGTGACCCTTCCTGTGGAAGAGGAAGAAAAATAAAGATTTTATTTAAGTTATAACAAAACCCCTTTTTTAGATGATCTGATTTAGATTCATCTGGGAAAGGGGTTCTCAGATTTTGTAAAAATAATGATTTATTTTGTTGCAGAAATATTAGTATGAAAAACTTATAATACTATCTGCCATTATATAGGAATATATGGAATGATAGCAAGATTTTTTAAGTGAGATGCACAAAAGTGTAAAATGGAAAGAAATTTGTCAAGGGTATTTTCTCTACTAAAACACAGCATTTGCCATGCGGCAAATAACTGTCTAATATTTTCGTTAGGCTAAAACTGTGCACTATAAGTTCTGCTTATTCAGTGCGCAAGTTCGTATTTCCCTGCCCATGATAAATGTCTCGTCTGTACTGTTTATGTTGAAACGAAAGGTTAGCGTAAAATTAGTTTAGGATAAATGGATATGATTTACAGGTTCGCTTTTAGTATACAGAAAAGCACCCCTTTGTGGTAAAATTAGGTTGGTCGAGAACCAAAAAACTACAAAGGAAGGTGCCTTTCATGTATAACATTATACTACATTGTTTAACTAAGAATCTAGAGGGATTTGCAAAAAACATTTCAGATACTCTTTCAACTAAGAGAGATGCTTCTGATCTGGCTATCGGAGTAAAAAAAGGGACCGATGAAATGGGCAGAAACATTATGACGATGCTTATGGAAACTATGGATGAGGTTATCAGAAATGAGCCCGGGAGAAGTGACCGGTATGAGATCGTACATGCGAATAATCCCAATACCCTCTTATGCTGCCTCGGAAGCTTCAGCTACAATAGGACTTACTACAGAGATAAGAAGACAGGTAAATACGTATACCTGAGTGACCTTCAGTTCGGAATAGAGTCCAGAGCAAAGACTATGGAGGATTCCAAAGCCCTAGCACTTGAAGAGGCAGTAGAATCAAGCTACCGCAAGGGAGGGCTTCGTGCCAGTGCGAATGAAAGCCTTTCTAAGGCAAGTATAAAGAACCTGATACACGGTCTAGTGGTAGATATGCCAAAGCCAGAAGTAAAAGGAAAAAAGAAGGTAAAGGTACTACACATCAATGCGGATGAGGACCATGTAGCAGCCCAATTCTGGAAAGAAAAAGGCGACCTAAAACAGAACGAAGCTGGAATAAAGAGCAATACCATTATGCCAAAACTTGTGTATGTCTATGAAGGGGTAGAAAGAGAAAGTCCGAAGAGTAAACGATGGAAGCTTATAAATACGCATTATTTCAGTGGACTTTATGAAGGAGAACGAAATACTGACCTATGGC
>JGI24710J26742_10001917_pt1 | contig 18869 bp, 16 predicted proteins | sample BioPla2DNA2_FD_26742 | JGI IMG/M metagenome (IMG submission 26742) | reverse complement strand
CTTTTCATTGTTTTTGTAGGCTAACAAATTTTACAAGAAAAGGACCTCTTTTGCTATCCACTTTCCTACTAGAGGTTACACATAATATTGTACGCTATGTTTAAAGCTTCCATTATATTTATGGTTATAATGCAAACCTATGTTTATTAATACACAATTAAATATGAAAATTTATCGAGATAATAACGCATTACCATATACAGCAAAATATTGTGCACAACAAAACGCCTGCATGTATGCAGGCGTAAAGTATTGCACTAATTATACTTATTTAAAGCCTAGGGCTTCCCATGTTTTGGGACCTACTACACCATCTTCTTGAAGACCCTTTGATTTTTGGAAGGCTTCCACGCATGTTACAGTGTAGTATGTGTATTCGCCTGATACGGCTTCGCGCGAGGTATCGAAGAATTTAAGTTCTACAAGACGCTGCTGAAGCTTTGTTACATTAGAATTCTTATCTTTATACTGAAGTCTAAAAGGTTTCTTTGAAGTGGTAGTATCTCCTGAAGGTTTGGCTTTTGCATCCGGACCATACAACTTAGACAGCGTATTGGGACCGGCTATACCGTCCGCCTTAAGACCGTTATTATCTTGGAATGAACGCACACTTGACACAGTACGATATGAGTATAAATCAGTTTCTTTTACAGGATCGCTATCATAACTGTAATAGCCAAGGGCTGCAAGCCTATTTTTAAGGAGCTTAACTTGAGGGTCGCGCTGCTTATATTGCAAGCGTATATTTGCCGCCGGTACTGAAGGAGATGGTGCGCCGCTGCCGGCAGGCTTTGCGCTGCCTGAGAACAGCTTATTCCATGTAAGGCTTCCTACTATACCATCACTTTTAAGTCCATTGTTTTTCTGGAAAGCACGCACACATTCTACCGTATAGTAAGTATATACATCGCTTATGGGTTGCTCTTTATCCTTATTGAAATAGCCAAGCTCCACCAGTTTGTTTTTTAGCTGAGTAACATAAGCGCTACGATCATTGTATTGTAGGCGGAAACCAGCGGATTTTGGGTCGGCAGGAGTTTTAGGCTTTGTACCACTGCCAAAAAGCACGCTCCACGTATGCTCTCCTACAATGCCGTCTTTCCTTAGGTTGTTATTCTTTTGGAATGAGGTAACGGCATTATACATTTCGATATCAAATTCATCGTCAGCATCAGCTAAGTAGCCAAGCTCTTTCAGGCGCTCCTGAACTTTTTTTACATCTTCGTTCTTATCTCCGTACCTTAAGCGTTTAACGTCGGGGCTGGGCTTTGGAATTGGAGTCTTCCCATCTAAGCTGTTAATTACAGCAAGGGTATTGGGACCTGCAATACCATCTACCTTAAGACCGTTTACCCTTTGAAATGAACGCACTGCAAGGTATAGCTCATAGCCGAATTTATTAGAAATAGGGCCATTATAATAGCCTAGGTATTTAAGTTGGTTTTGTAGCATACCTACACGGGTGCCGGTATCTTTGTATCTAAGCTCATATGCCATAGATGGAACTACACTAAACAGCATTATTAGGCACAACATTGTGGCAATTAAACGTTTTTTCATAATTAGACCTCCTTGAGTCTTTGTGAATATTATAACAAATTTCATGTTACGTAACAAGAATAATTTAGTTACAATGAATTGCAATTCCATTAAATATGTTAGAACATTACAGACTAAATAGCCTTATAGCCTCATAAATTCCCGAGGCATATATGCGGTGTACCTCCTTTTCTGCCGGGGATACTGAGTTTCTGTCTTTGGGAGAAATAATCCTGTTAAAGCCAAGCCTTGCGCATTCCGCTATACGCCTATCCATAAGGGGCGCGGCTCTTATTTCCCCCGCAAGCCCTATTTCACCTATAGCGACTAGGTCATTAGGCAGGGGTACATCACGAAATGACGAAGCCACTGCAAGGCATACAGCTAAATCTGCCGCTGGTTCGCTTAAATACATACCGCCTGCCACATTTATGTATACATCTTGATTATACAGCTTAAGTCCCGCGCGCTTTTCAAGCACAGCAAGAAGAAGCGCTATGCGTCCTTGGTCTATACCGTTTACCGTACGCTTGGGCGATGCATAGAAAGATTGTGCCACCAGCGCCTGTATATCCACAAGCATGGGGCGCGTGCCCTCCATGCTGCAAAACACCACAGAACCGCTTGCGCCCTTTGCCCTTTGGCTAAGCAGCATCTCTGAAGGGTTATCCACAGCCCGCATGCCTTTTTCAGTCATCTCAAACACGCCAAGTTCGTTTACGGAACCGAATCTGTTTTTTACAGCACGAAGCAGGCGGTACTGCCTCTGATGATCGCCCTCAAAATAGAGGACTACATCTACCATATGCTCTAGTACCCTAGGCCCTGCGATTGAGCCATCTTTGGTAACATGTCCCACCAACATCACGCCCACACCGCCGGTTTTAGCTAAGCGCAAAAATACAGAGGCGCATTCCCTAACTTGGCTTATAGAGCCCGGAGCGCTTGCCATTTCGGGACGGTACATGGTCTGTATAGAATCCACAACTATATAATCAGGGTCAATTGAGTTAATTCTGTCCTCTATATTATCCATTGCGTTTTCGGTTAGCACAAGCATGGCGCTATTTTGTGCGCCAAGGCGTGTGGCACGCATTTTAAGCTGCCTTGCACTCTCCTCCCCGCTTATATAGAGTACCTTTTTCCCTTGATTTGATAAATGGCTTGCAACCTGCATTAAAAGCGTACTCTTGCCAACTCCAGGCTCTCCGCCAAGCAGCAGCATACTACCTTCTACTATGCCGCCGCCAAGTACCCTGTCAAACTCCGTACTGCCGCTTGAAATGCGGTTTTCAGCACTATCTTCAACGCTTGAAATTTCCTGAGCTTGGTTTCCTGCACCGGGCGCTCTTTTGTTAGGTTTTGAAGGGAAAGAATCTTCCTTAATGCTCTCCTGAAGAGTGTTCCACTCCGAGCAGTTTGGGCATTTACCGTACCAGCGCACGGTTTCAAAGCCGCAGGCTGTACATGTATAATAGGACTTAGTTTTAGACATTAAACCACCTTGTCGAATAAATTTGCCGGCTATGCTATAATCATTCTACCATAAAGCTAAGGAGGACGCCATGAAAAAAGCCATTTGTTACATTGTAGGCTCGGGTAAGTTCCCCAAAAAAAGATTTAAGCCTGAAAAGGGCAGCCTTCTTATAGCTGCCGATGGTGGCTATGATAGCTTAAAAAAAGTGGGATATATACCCGACATAATAGTTGGCGATATGGATTCTATAAAAAAAATCCCTAAAAACATTCCAAGGTTAGTATTTCCAGAAAGAAAAAACGATACAGATATATCGTTATGTATTAAACTAGCAGAGAGGCTTGGATATATAAAAACCGTGCTTTTAGGTATATCAGGAAACAGGCATGACCATTTCCTAGGCACTATACAGCTTATGGCACGGTATTCTGAAAAAGGTATGCATATAAGAGCAATACTAAATAGGTACGATATATACGCAATAACTAGCGAAGTACTTGCCTTGCCAAAACTTGAAAGGGGTAAGATGTTTTCAGTTATATGCCCGTACGATAGGGCACAGGGAGTAAGCCTACTCGGGCTTTCCTATGAAATATATAATGCCACTCTTACAAACAGATTTCCACTTGGAATAAGCAATGAAGGCATAGGAAAGACCCCCAAAATATGTGTAAAAAAAGGTACGGTTCTTGTATTTGTAGAACGTTAATTGTTGCTGCTCTCTTTAATAAATCTATCGACCGTAGCTTGAAGCTTGCTTTCCTGCTTTTCAATATCTTTAAGCAGAGCAATTTGCGCTCTGGCGCGCACTAAATTATGCACAGGGGAGTTTACCTTAAAATACAGATCCCCATTTATATAGTCTGTTAAAAAGCGCATAGCAAGCTCGCATGTTATAACCTTTACACCAAGCGGCAGGCGATAAAGCTCCTCATCGCTTAAAAAACCGGTGGTTTCATCTATAAAGCCGCGGGTAAATGCTTCTGCCTTTTTCATATGAAGCTTTATTTTAGAGGTGTCTTCTTCATCTTCAGCGGCGGTGGAAGCCCCAAAGCGTATTGCATCGCCATAATCAAAGAGCACGGAACCCGGCATAACAGTATCAAGGTCTATTACGCATAGCGCCTTGCCAGTAGCGCTATCTAGCAGTACATTGTTCGCCTTTGTGTCGTTATGAGTTACCCTTGTGGGCAGTACGCCTTTTTCGGTTAGCTTTATTATTTCCCCCATCATAACGCGGTGTTCAAATATAAACTCACTCTCTGGCTCTACGAACTTGGCTCTACCTACTCTATCTTCATCCAGCGCACGCACAAACTGATAGAAACGCTTTGTAGAATGGTGGAAATTAGGTATAGTTTCATGAAGCCGTTCAGCAGGAAAATCACACAACATTTTCTGAAAACTTCCAAAACCACGCCCAACTTCCTCCATTTGAGAGAGTGTGTTTACTACATCCAGCGCATCGGCATTATCTATAAATGTATATGCTCTCCAGCTTTCACCATCCTTATCAACATGTATATACTCATTGCTTAAGGTAGGGATAATCTCTAGTACTTTTCTGCCCGGATCTTTATTCTGCTCTAAAAGCTTGCGCTTTATGTGGTTGGTTACAGCAACTATGTTTGAAACTACCAAATGCGGATTTTTAAAAACATATTTATTTATATGTTGTAAGGTATAAATAAGCTGCCTGTCATTACATCTATAGGTAAGGCGGTATGTGTTGTTCACATTTCCGCTTGTGATTTCCGCAGCCCTTACATATGTGCCCTTAAACTTAAAATGCGGAAGAACCTCTTTTATGTCATTATAAACCACAAAAAAACCCTCCTGAATTCATTGTTCACTTTATAAAGTTTACAGTTATTCCTTTCTCATGTCAACACTGTGGAAATTGCACTCAATTAACGCTATTAGGAGCGCTGATTGAAATATTAACCAACTTATCGTATAATATGTGTGTGGATTGTTATTTAGCAACTATACATACAAGGGGGTATGTTATATGAAACTGATAATTGCAATAGTTCAGGATGAAGATGCTACAAGGCTGATATCTTCACTCATGGATGAAGGCTTCAGCGTTACAAAGCTTGCTACTACGGGTGGATTTCTAAAAGCCGGCAATACTACGTTACTTATAGGCGTTGAAGATGATAAAAAGCCCGCTTGCCTTAGCATAATAGAAAAGGTATGCAAGAGCCGTAAACAAATAGCAACTTCTCCCGTTACACTTGGCGGAGCCAATGGTATGTATGCTCCATACCCTATAGAGGTTACTGTCGGCGGCGCAACGGTATTTGTGCTTGATATCGAAGAATTTCTCAAAATCTGACGCAGTGCCTACTCTTGACGATTTTGCTAAATTAAGCACGACACTATATACAAGCATTTCTTCATTCAAACAAGGCAAGCTGCCTCATACTTTACTTCTGCTTGGCGATAGCGGCACAGGCAAGCTGGGTTTTGCAAAGCTGTTGGCGCAGATGCTTTTTTGCGAATCTGTGGATAATAAGCCCTGCCTTAGCTGCACAGCTTGCAATAAGATAGACAAGGATATACACACAGGGCTTATATTACTCGGCGCAAATAGGGAAGACAGTACAATTAAAATAGACGATATTAGAGAGCTTATTTTAGAGCTTTCAAGCTATGGTATTGAAANTTCCCTGCGCATGGTAATAATCGCCGATGCCCACCGTATGACTGTGCAAGCGCAAAATGCGCTGTTAAAATCCCTTGAGGAGCCAAATAGGGACTGCTATTTTATATTAACCTCATCAAATGAAAAAGCGCTGCTGCCTACTGTAATATCAAGGTGTACTCAATTACGTCTACCCCTATGGTCTAAGGATAAGCTTATATCTGAGCTTACAGAGCATGGAGTTGAACCTTATAAAGCGGATGAAATAGCTTCTCTCAGCGGAGGTTCCATAGGTAAAGCGCTTGTTTATGCAAATGATGATAGTTTCCGAGAACTGCTACAGCTGTTTGAAGATAGTTTCTTATCGCTAAATGATGAAAAATCTGTAGCCTATGCATCAAGCAAACTTAAAAACTCTAAAGACGATGGCGATATGCTTATAAACTTGCTTGAAACTTATACCACTAAGCTGCTTAAAAAAGCAGATAATTCACAGGCGCTTAAAGGCATAAATAATATGCTAAGCGCCATAGCCACCGCCCGCAAATGGCAGAGCAGCAATGTATCTTGGCAGGCGACGGCGGATTATTTATTATTTCACACATTGGAGGATTTATCTATATGCCGTTAGTAATTGGCGTACGCTTTAAAAACGCCGGTAAACTATACTTTTTTGACCCGGGCAATATGTGGGCAAATGTAGGCGATGCTGTAATCGTTGAAACATCCAGAGGAATTGAATACGCTCAAGTAGTTATGGGTGTAAGCGAAGTGCCCGAAGAACAGATTCAGTTTCCCCTAAAACGCATAATTAGAACTGCAACATACGCCGATGGAATGCGTCAGTATGAATTGCAACAGAGGGAAGAAGAAGCCTTCCAGATATGCAAGCAAAAGATAAGCGAGCACGAGCTTGAAATGAAACTGGTAGCTGTGGAATTTACCTTTGACTGTAAAAAGCTTATAGCCTATTTCACCGCAAATGGAAGGATAGATTTCCGCGCCTTGGTTAAGGACTTGGCAAGTGTATTTCGTATACGCATTGAGCTTAGGCAGATAGGCGTAAGGGACGAGGCGAAGATGCTGGGCGGTCTTGGTCCTTGCGGAAGACCTCTTTGCTGCGCCAAATTCCTTGATGATTTTGAACCCGTATCTATAAAAATGGCAAAGGAGCAAAACCTATCGCTAAACCCCACTAAAATTTCCGGTATATGCGGAAGGCTTATGTGCTGCCTTAAATACGAGGAAGAACACTATACAAATACCCGCAAAAGGATGCCCGCCATAGGTAAAACCGTGCATACGCCCGATGGCGAGGGCGTTGTAAATGATATTAATATATTAAAGGAAACTATAAAGGTACACCTAAACCCCGATAATGACGACAGCGTTGAAACCAGGGTTTACCATCTTGACGACATACAAAAAACAAGAAAAAGCACCGATAGTTTCGAGGATACATACGACGAATAATATATAAATATAATTGCGGCGGTCATATGAGCCGCCGCTTTTGTTGTTTAGTATACTACGTGAATAGCTATTTTTTTGCTACAATCGTTACATATTTTATAGATGAAAAGCGCATGGATACATCCTGAAAGCCAGCATCTTTAAGCAGGATAAATAACTCCTGCGCCAAAACCTGCGGCAAATTGCAGTTGTTCTTACCAATTAGCGGCACTTCTCCATATACAAAAGGAAATATGGGTATGGATATTATAAGTTCCCCATCCTGTTTTATTACTCTATATAACTCTTGCGCAATTTCGTGCGGACGGTTTTTTGTATAACCGCTGCGGGTAATAAATACGGTGCTAAAGCTATTATCTCGCCAAGGCAAGTCCCTTGCAGCGCCGTATAGACATTCAATCTTAGGAACTGTTGCGCCTATTTCAGCCATGCTGTGTTCATCTTCGCAAAGGCAGCAAGCTCTTATCCTGTATTTATTATTAAGCGTTTGAAGTAACCCTGTATTTGCACAGAATATTTCAAGCACGGCATTTCCGTCATCCACCTGTGCCCATTTTAGCGCCGCACGCTGGGAGGCATTCAGCCTAGGTGGCATAATATCTCCGCTTGTTGCTGCCCTTAACCTGTCGGCAATAGTCTGCATAACTTCACCCTTCCCATGTTTGTAATAATATTATAGCACAATAAACACAAAAATGCACACATTTATTAAAAAATTATTTCCTACGTTAATATATCGTTAATTCGTTTGTGTGATTTTCTATATATATCCAAAGTTAATACAGATAAATAACAACAAAAAAGGCGTTAACAATCGTTTCCGCCTTATATCGTTCCTTAAAACGTTTATGTTATACTATTGATTGGTTTTTTCAAACTTATACTTATCTCAGCCTAAATCAGCACCGCATATCCTTAAAAAAGCAATGTGAAACAATTCTCCTTGCGAGCCCACAGTTCTAACAGATGTTATACATAAGATTGTACGCTATGGAATGGTTTAATAAACAAACCCTAAGCGCCAGTTTTGACGAAACTCAGGGCTTCTACTTGTATCATTTTCGCTGTTTATTCTATTTTCAGCATTCCTACCCGCTCAACCCGATAGTCAGGATCCAAAAGGGTGAGTTCTTCTGCGCTGGAGAGCACGTACAACGTTTCTCCATCGTTCTGCAGAGTAAAATACGCAGAGAAGGGTTTACCGGACAGCAGAGCCCCCACCTCCTCGACAGTATCCGTACTGACTGCCTGAATAACAATATCCATCAGTTCGGGCATGGAAAGCGTGTTAGATACAAGGCTGAGCGACAAAAACACGTTTCGGGGCAATCCGTCGCTTTCTGAATAGAAAGCATGCCGATACAGGGTTTTATCGTCCTGTTCCAGAGTATAACGACCATAATTTTGCAAAGCTGGGGCAAAGGCATAAAAGCAGCCTAGACTGTGCGGTGCGTTAGCGCGGACGGAAGCGATAGGAACATTTCCCGATGGCGCAAGCAGATTGAAGGTCTGCGTACCTGCGTCTTCCAGAGCGATCACAAGCCCGTCAACGGTGGTCAAATAGCCTTTTGTTAAACCCTTTTCTGTCAGCGCATCGGCCACCCACTGTATCAGATAGGCGTCGTGCAAGCGACCTAAGTGCAGTATAGGGGCGGTTATATCATATTCCGTCAAAAATGCTCGGTAGTCTTCGGAAATCCGGAGAGAAATCGTGCAGGCTGCATCATCCACGAAAGTCAGCGTGCCTATATCTTGTGCCTTTGCAATGCGGTTCAGCCGGTTGAGCGTATCAGGGTTATTTGCAGGGTCGAAAAAAGTTGGATCCTCAAGATATAGCAGCTTTTGCCACTCGCTCCACAGCGCACCTGAAAAAAGACAGTAGTGCTTACCTTGTTTATCGTAAGCATCTTTCAATATAAAATAGAGTTCCGGACTGACGCGTAATAATTCGCCGTTAGATGCATTTAGAGAGGCGATGTTGTGCATACCCTCGTAAACCGTTTCTGCGTCAAGCTGTCTAGTCACCGAGAGTAAAATATCAGTGTAGGCCTTCTGAATCTCACTTTGTGTACGTTTGATTTCATTGGAGGAGCCGTCCAGATAGTAAGTTAAACGAATACGGGCATCCTTCAGTTCCCCTAAATATTGGGTTGGCGGCTCAATCTGGTAATAACCGGATTCGCGGTGCAGCATTTCATACAGCTTCACCGACAACAGACTGACAGCGACAATCACGGTCAATACATACAGTGCTTTTTTGATCCATGATTTCATTTTTCTTATTCTCTTTCATTATGTATAAAAAGCTATTGTGAGTTTAGATTTCCCGCCCTACACAATAGCTCTCATTTTTAATTGTTGAACCGGATCTGTTTATAGCGTTCAATTTCCTCACGACTTCCATAGACAAAATGTCCATTACCGATATCCGTCAATTGCGGCTCATCACCCGAATTATACTCGGTGGGAGTATAAACGAACAGTTTTTTCTTCTTTTCGAGGATTGGGTCAGGGATTGGGATGGCGCTCATCAGAGAGTATGTGTACGGGTGAAGAGGGTATTTGAACAGTTCTTCCGTTTCCGCAATTTCCATGACGCGTCCCTTGTAAATCACGACAATACGATCACTAATAAAGCGAACAATGGACAGATCGTGCGCTATAAATAAGTAGGTAAGACCACGTTCGCGCTGAAATTTATTCAATAGGTTCAGAGCACCTGAGCACGAATGGATACATCAAGCGCGGAAATGGGTTCATCCGCAACAATAAACTCCGGCTCCATCACGATGGAGCGGGCAAGACCAACGCGCTGACGCTGACCTCCCGAAAACTCGTGCGGATAACGGGTCAGGTGCTCCGGCAGAAGACCTACTTCTCTTATCACGTTCTCGACTTTTTGCACGCGCTCTTTTTCGCTGTCAAACAAACGGAAGTTGTATAATCCCTCTGAGATGATATATTCAATGGTTGCCCGCTCGTTCAGAGAGGCAGCGGGATCTTGGAAAATCATCTGGATTTTGCGAATGACCTCCCGATCCTTTGCCCGAGATATCTTACCCGAAATTCTTTCCCCGTTATAAAGGATTTCACCAGCAGTGCATGGATTTATGCGAACGATGGCGCGACCAATCGTTGTCTTACCGGAACCTGATTCACCCACCAGCGCCAGCGTTTCCCCTTTGAAAACATCAAAGCTGACATTGTCTACTGCTTTGAATTTCCTTCTCCCCTGTTTAAAGACGACATCCAGATTCCTGATGGACAGCAGTACCTGCTTTTCTGTGTTCTGGTTTTCCATACTCTGTCTCCTTACTCCCCTAAATCAGTGTAAATTCTACACATTTTTTCATGTAGATTCTGGATATTGTGCGGTGCCTCCGTTTTGGGTGCACGCTCGTCGAGCAACCATGTCTTGGCATAGTGTGTTTCGCTAACCTTCATCATCGGCGGCTCTTCCACAAGATCTATAGCCATGGCATACTTGTTGCGCGGCGCGAATGCATCGCCCACAATTTTATTATACAATGACGGCGGCGTGCCGGGAATAGAGAACAGCTCGGTACCCTTTTCGGTTAGTTGCGGCAAGCTGGATAAAAGCGCCCATGTATAGGGATGCTTCGGGTCGTAGAATATGTCCTCGACCGTTCCAAGCTCGACGATTTGTCCAGCGTACAGCACAGCAACGCGTTCCGCTACATTGGCGACCACACCTAAGTCGTGCGTTATGTATACGGTGGTAAAGCCCAATTCCTTTTGCAAATCCTTGATCAGGCGAATAATCTGTGCCTGAATGGTTACATCAAGCGCAGTCGTCGGCTCGTCACAGATCAGAATCTTCGGCTGACAGGACAGAGCGATGGCTATGACTATGCGCTGACGCATGCCGCCGGAATACTGGAAGGGGTAATCATCAAAACGCTTTTCCGGTTCTGGGATGCCTACCTTTTCCATGATATCAAGGGTGCGTTTCTTGGCTTCCTCACGAGAACAACGCTGATGTTTTAGAATTACGGTCACAATTTGGTCGCCAATGGTTAGCACAGGGTTAAGACTAGTCATAGGATCCTGAAAAACCGTTGCGATCCGGCGACCTCGAATCTTCTGCCAGTCTTTCGTGTAGCGGATTTGTGCACAATCGACAATAGCATAACCAAACAGAATGCCCTTTTCTTCATCAAAAGAACTGAACTGCACATGGAAGGTAACTTTCTGAAAAATCTCCTTACGGACTTCCATGTCACTCAGATCACGCCCCTCTAACATAGCCTCCTTGAACGCTTTTTTGAGCGTAAAATAAAAACGAAGCTGGGAGCTAAGAGGATAGCGGCCGATGGACAGAGCTACCTCATAAGCGAGAATTTTGTTACGCTCAAGCGTTTCGTCCGAAAGCCCCAGCTCGTTACTGTTCTGGTCCGCTTTAGCCACCGCTTCTTTCCAAGCTTTCTGCAGCTGGATACGGTACTCCGCGTCACGGCGTTTACCCTCCTTGTCCGCAGCATAGATAACCTTACGCTCGGCTATCATTTTGTCGCGGTTCATGGCGACCGTTTTTTGCTGTTTCTCCAGAGTGCGAATTTTTTCGTGGCACTCGCTGTATTCTTTGGCGTCGCGCTCGCTACTACGATCCAGCGTCTGTATATAATTAGTCAACTCGACAATCTTGTCGCCCAGTTCGATCATTTCTTCCTTGAAGCGGTTTTCTTCCTCGTTTGAAAGCGTCTGTTTACGCAGCACATCAGCGTCGTGCGCCTTAAGCTTCTGATGCAAGGCTCCCCCGCGTTCATACACTGAATAGCGGTTTAGCATTGAATTGACTTTTTTTATCATGTAGTGGTGGTAGCGAGTCAGTTTCAGTTCTTGTTTAGAAAGTTCTTCATCCGAGAAGATGATGCTACCTTGAGAAATAAAGCCATTGCTGTCAAGCATACCGGCAAAAGTCTTGGTCAACACTGTCTTTCCCGAACCGGATTCTCCGACGATGGCGATCGACTCGTTTTCGTAAATGTCCAAAGACACATTGCGAATTGCCGTAAGAATACGGCCGCGCACATTGAACTTGACACACACATCTCTCAGCGACAGAAGGACTCTGCGTTTTTCTTTGTTTTGCATTACTTGGCTCCTTACATATGTGTTCTGGGGTCGGATGCGTCCGCGAGGTTTTGCCCCAACACATACAGGATGATCGTAATGATAGAGGCTATAGCGACTGGCGGCCAGAATTCCCACGGATAAGTAAGGAAAGCAGCCTGTCCTTCCTGAATCATCCGACCAAGGGAGGGAACCTCAGCGCTCAGGCCCACGCCGATATAAGAGAGGAAGACCTCCATGGAAATGTAGGAGGGCAGTTCCGTTGCCAGAATGGTTACGATGACCGAGGTTAAAAAGGGCAGGATGTTTTTAGATATCACCCGGTGCACCGGAGTGCCAAGGCAACGAGAGGCCAGACTGTATTCACGGTCACGTATAATCAACACCTGGGTGCGGAAGAAGTAGGCAATAGACAACCATCCCGTCACCGTCAGCGCGAATACAAAGCTCCAGAACCCAGAACCAATTATGTATACCAGCACTGAAATGAGCAGAATATAGGGCACATTAGCGATGATGTTGTAAATGACCAACATGACCACATCGAATTTCTTCGAATAGCCCCAGACAGCGCCAACAATGATACCGATGGTCATATTGATGACGGCACAAATCACAGCGAGGATGATAGAGGTTCTGGCAGAGGACATGATACCGTATGCGATTGAGTTGCCGATGTTTCCGGAGCCGAATAGCCATTTGAAGGAAAAACCTCCAAAACGTTCAAACGCCTTAGCCGGGCTCAGGTTATAGGTGGTCGCATCGGTCACGTTCTCATACTGGTTATAGGGACAAAAAGGTGGTACCACAAACACCGACACAATCAGCAAAACAAAGATACTGATCAGAACGATATTGGTTTTTTTTCGAAAGAACACGCGAAAAACAGAAGCCCAGTAAGAATACCGTGGAGCGATGATCTTTTCTGACTGGATAGAATCATTGTCGATAAACCGGAAAAGCTCGTCTTTGTTGACTGCTTTCATGTTGCTTTGTACACTCATTATCGTCCACCTCCCGTACTGTCTGAAAGAGAAATCCGGGGATCATATTTTGCAAGCAACAGGTCGCCCGCCAGAACCGAGATGAGGGAAAGCGTAGTGTAAAATACCGTACAGGCGATAATAACGCCGTTGTCGTGCATGTTAATCGCAGTAGTCAACAGGTTGCCGACGCCGGGAACGGCATAGACGCGTTCGGTGATGATGGCGCCAGTCAAACACCCTAAAATACTGCCCGGAATGCCGTGTACTAAATAAATCATGGCATTGGCGGAAATGTGTTTTCTATAAATCTCATGCTCGGATAGCCCCTCAGCTCTTGCAAACTTCACATAATCCGAGTTCATCTGATCAATCATATAACGGCGCATCCACTTCATAAGGCTTCCGATAGAGGGAAGCGATAATGATATGATCGGAAGGAAATAAGCCAGCACTTTGACCTGTGCGTTGGCAAACTTGTAGGGCAGGTTAAACAGCGTGGTGCCAATGGTCGCAAATAGGAATATATAGGCAAGGGACGGCACCGCCATAATAAATATGATGTACCCATTGCCGATTTTATCAATTAATTTGTCCTTACGGCGTGCCATGGCAACACCGATCGGCAGACCTATCAGATAGGCGATCGCAGTTGCAATGATACCGATGACAAAGGAGTTTTCAAGTGCAGATAGACCGCTACGCTTATACTCGTAAACCGTATAGCGGTCGGGGTATTGCTTTTTCTCAGTTTCGGTCAGCTCACCCGAATTATATGTCAACGTATGAAAATCGATAGCCGTATTGACATATTCGTCCGTCCCAATCATGTTCGGGAACTGGGTTTTTTCGTTAGCTAATTCGCCAGTCGGCTGGTTTATGACGGTAGTGATTTCCTGCCCGCGGTACTTGGTAAAGGATACACCAAGATTCAAATGAAGGAAGTTCTGATGGATGAAAGGAAAACGTCCATCCACATACAACAGGTATTTGTGTTGGGTACCGGAACCGACGACCGCATAAAAATTGGAGTAGGGATCCTTCTCCACTCGAATATAGCGCTCCGTCAGCGTTGGATCCTGTACGGAATTTATCGTTTCCACCGTGACAAGACCGGTGATATATTCCCATACCCGGAGGAAGGGACTTTTTTCGATAGATGCAATCAGATAGCCTGTGCCGCCAGGCTTTACCTTACCAGACTTGTATAGAACGGGCTCCATATACACAATCTCGTAGCCCTTGGATTTGTACAGGCTTATAAACTCCTGTACAGACTCGTTTTCTAAGTAAGTATCCTTTTTCTGAATGGCATTTTTATCTGATAGAAAGGCCTCGCTCTTTTCATATCCATCGCCAAGTTGGTTCTGGTATATGTTTTTCAAAAAAGCAGTATAGTCCTCAAACTCTAAATATCCGTACTTCTCATATTGGATATACTCATAGACGCTGCGGTCATTTTGGCTTTTCTTGTTCCAGACATCGTCCATTTGAAAAATGACGCTGCGCTCCGTTAGTGAATATACCAGCAGCATAGCACAGACCAGAACCACTAAAAGCGAAAAGATTGAAAACAAAATTCGCTTAAGCAGATATTTTTTCATTTTACCACCAACTTAACTTCAGATTTGCTCCAGAACGAAACTCTGAGGAAACGGACAAACCGTTCCCCCAGAGTAATCAATTACGGTCGATAACCGTATTGATTCAAATGATCAATACAGACCAACCACCTTTGTCATGTAGCCGACGCCTTCACCAAGGAAGGTATCTAGGTAAGTGCAGGGATCACCAAAGTCAGGACCCCAACCTGAGCCATAGAACACATCGAAGTTACCGGCTTCGCCGTTGGGTGCACGGTAGCCGCAAGCATAGAAATCATTTGCGACAGTCGTTTCAACCAAGTTGACCACCACGTTCTCCGCTCCCAAAGTGCTTTCGATAATCTGTTTATAGGCCTGCGCTTGCGCGGTGTTAGCCTGGGCAGCAGAGTAATAGACAACATCCAGATTTATTGGGAAAGTAACGGAGCCGCTCAGTTCTTCCTTAGCAGCAGCCATGGCAGCAACTGCGCCGTCCGGATCAAACCAACCATTCGTGCCGTCAGCCACGTTAATTTTCGCATCTAATTGATCTAAGAAATATTGTACCAGTTCGCCATAGAAGGTGCCTGCCGGGAACTCTTTGCCTTCATAGGTGACAGCGTTTTCAAGTTTTACAAATTCGGGGTGGCAGTACATGTTGCGAACATTGGCTAGCGCCAGATCCTCGCCGCGGCTGACAGCATTCCAGGTCTTTTTGTCGAAGGCCTTGGCGATTGCCTTGCGGAAGTTCCTGTTCTGCATTGCAGTATGGGTATCAATCTTCTGTTGCTCCGTCTGGGGGGAAGCGGCCGCTCCACTTTCCAGCGCGAAGGTCCCGCGGTTTAGGTTCAAACCGGCGAAATACGTAACCGAGGTGGTATCGGAAACATAGGCGTACTTGTCGAAGTTGCCATCTTTTTTGGCCAGTTCCAGTGTGCCGGAGGACTGGGTCAAACCCATACCAGCGTAAACGCCATCCACGACATCCTTGTATAACTGAGCCATGTTTTCGCCCGAGTCATAAATCCATGTAATGGAGTCGATCTTTACCTTGTCAAGGTTGTAGTAGTTCTCGTTCTTGACAACTTTGATTTCAGAGTCTGCGTTCAGCTTTTGAACCAAGAAAGGTCCGCAGTAAACCTGAGAAGCTACATCGGTGTTCTTGCCGAATGTATAGGTTTCGGATGCAAAGGCGGCTGCATATTCTTCTCTTCCAAAAGCTCCGCCGTGAGCCAGATACCAATCTTTGCACATCGGCAGGAAGCAGGAGTAGGTCAACATGGTCAGGAAGTAGGAATGAGGCTTAGTCAAGGTAATGACCAAGGTGTATTTGTCGGGTGCAGCATAGCCCACCTCGTCGAAAGAACCGCCCTGCAGGTACTCGCTCACACCCTTGACAACACCGTCTACCAGCCATTCAAGACCAGCGCTCGCGTCAAGCATATGTTGGAAACCTGCAACAAAGTCGTCCGCGGTCACATCAGCGTAGGGGGTGCCTTCGGAGGTATACCACTTCACGCCTTCACGAATCTTGAAGGTGTAGGTAAGACCGTCCTCGGATACTTCCCAAGATTCCGCCAAAGCGGGCTCCATTTGGCTTAGGTTGTTGTACTCGACCAGACCGTCTACGGCGTTGACAGTGAGTTCGGTATCGCTTTGGAAGGACGTGTTCAACCAGTCCAGTGTGGCAGGGGCAGTGCTGAAAGTAGTCCTGTAGTCACGGTTCAGCTTAAAGCCCTTATCAAGCAGGTATTGAGCAGGGTTATACTCACCTTCACCCACAACTGCCTTTCTCCACATGTCAAGCAATTCATCGCGCATGTCGGGAGTCAGAAACTGATCAGCAACAATAAGACCAAACAAGCGGTCACCGTCGTTACCCCATTGCACATAAGGACCAGAACGAGGAGCGATGCGGGAAATGGTATACGCGCCACCTTGGGTAGTGGTCGGGATCATCGCTGCCGAATCTAGCAGGGCAGCCTCGGCCTTAGCGTATAGAACAAAGCGCTCGTCGGTAGACTCGGCGGCTTTGGCTTCGTCCATTAGCTGGGTATATTCGCCTAAAATGGCTTCATAGATTTCGTCGTCATCGCCGCGTTCGTACTTTACTTCTTCCGCAAAGCAGACGCTGACCATCATAATGGCGACAAGGAGTAAGGAAAGGATTCTTTTGAACATTGGGTGTTCCTCCTATTATTTTTATCATTCTATAACAGTATCACTGCTATGAACAACCGCTATGGATGCGACCATGTATTATTGCCCAAAAATATTCACACGTGGTACGCGCTTACATCTTTGCCCGTTTTCTTATTATGACGTGCGAATAAGGCTATAGTGAGTATACACAATATTATCGTGATTGTCAAAAAAAACGACGTACCTTATATAAAATAAGCTGTGGATAAGTCAAACATTTGTAACACAGACCTTTTCAGTAATAACCTTTCTTAAAAGTTATTAGCCGATACACATTTTCTCCATAAGCATCTTTTTTGAAGTATTCTAAATACAAAAAACAACACCATAACAAAGGGTATCACAACATACAGCGTTCTCAGTGAATTAGTGTCTATAAAACCTATAAGAATAGTTACAACAATATTTACAATAGAGGTTAATATAAATATTAATTTCAGCTTTTTAAGCTCCTTATCGCTGCAAAACAGTCTGTAATATGCACCGGTGTATACCCACTCTGCTTTATCGGATTTATTCTCTAATTTTTTGTATTCATGTAAGCCCTTTTTATTCATTTCCGTCTCTCTTTCACAATACAGTTTTATTTTAACATTGACAAAGAGCATATACAAGCCAAAGTTTTTGCAATATCTTCCGCGAAAACCTCTTGTTATATTGTAAAAATCAGGCTATACTTTAACTAGGTGATAATATGCGAAAAAGAACTCTTAATTTTGACAGTCGTCAACACATGAACAGAAATACTTTTGAGGTATTCCACTACCGCGATACCAATATGCAGAAAGTGGCGCTGCACCATCATTTGTTTTATGAAGTGTATTATTTTATAGATGGTATTGCAAACTACAATATAGAAGGACGTATATATAAACTCAACCCCTACGACATACTATTCATAAGCCCAAGCGAGCTGCATCATCCCGTAGTTGACAGCAGCGTTCCATATGAGCGAATGGTATTATGGATAAACAAGGCATATATAAATAGCCTGTCAGTCCCCGGGGCAGATTTAACCCTTTGTTTTGACGCTAAGTTCACTGGTCATAACAACCTTATAAGACCTACCGAGGAACAGCAGAAGCTAATAAGCAAGCGTTTTAAGCAGTTGACAGGTGAATCCTACGGCCGCAACTTCGGAAACGAGATAAGCGCAAGTGCAATATTCGCACAGTTTATGGTAGAACTGAACCGCATGTTTATACAAGCGGATACTATCCAGCTTCCAAGAAACACAGCCTCTGAATTTATTATTAAAGTGCTCAACTATATAGATACCCATTTCGCTGACCCGAACATGACGGTTGAAAATATTGCGGAGAGTTTCTTTGTAAGCAAATACTACTTATCACACCAGTTTAACGAGATGATTGGCACCAGCCCTTACCGTTATGTAGTACTAAAAAGGATGCAGAAAGCAAGTCTTATGCTGTCTGTCGGACAGAGCCCTTCTGAAGTTTACCTAGCTTGCGGCTATAGGGATTATTCAAGCTTCTATCGCGCTTTTAAAGCAGAGTATGGACTAAGCCCCTCAGAATATTCTCGACAATTTAGTTTATAGCCTTTTGTTGATGTTGCGATAATAAAGTCTTACTATTAGAATAGAATTAACTATAGACCTATGAAAAGGATTTAATAAATATAATCGACATAATAAACCTATTAAAATTCACCTATTAAAACAATTTTACTAGCATAACATAATAAAAATCTCTATACAAAAAACCCGCCTGTATATAATATACAAGCGGATAATTTAGTTAGTACTCCGGCGGCGACCTACTCTCCCGGGCTGTTACCTACCAAGTACCATCGGCGCTGAAGGGCTTAACTTCTGTGTTCGGCATGAGAACAGGTGGATCCCCTTC
>JGI24710J26742_10001914_pt1 | contig 18880 bp, 19 predicted proteins | sample BioPla2DNA2_FD_26742 | JGI IMG/M metagenome (IMG submission 26742) | reverse complement strand
GTTTCTATTCCCTACGAATTTACACTACTCTCAAACAAAAAAGCGGGGGATTTTTTCCCGCGCGCAGTTTCTATTCCCTACGAATTTACACTACTCTCAAACCTTTCGCTGGTTGTAGTATATCACTCTTTTGTTTCTATTCCCTACGAATTTACACTACTCTCAAACTGCATAGCTCGGGGTTCGCCATAAGCAGTGGTTTCTATTCCCTACGAATTTACACTACTCTCAAACTTTTCTTGGGCGTATTATACCAGACAATTGTTTCTATTCCCTACGAATTTACACTACTCTCAAACTCTTAACCTATTTTCTAAACGCTGAAGAATGTTTCTATTCCCTACGAATTTACACTACTCTCAAACCGCTCATGATACATCCTCCTTTTTTTTGGGGTTTCTATTCCCTACGAATTTACACTACTCTCAAACTACCTTCACACACATTATTATTTCCTCCTTGTTTCTATTCCCTACGAATTTACACTACTCTCAAACCCTGTGCGTTTAAGTTCTACCGCTGTTTTAGTTTCTATTCCCTACGAATTTACACTACTCTCAAACGCTTGCCCCTTTTCTTGGCTGTATTGTACGTTTCTATTCCCTACGAATTTACACTACTCTCAAACCTCAAATTCAAATATAAGCCTTAAAGGTTTGATTTTGTCACCCGTTCTTCGCGCATCCGCCTATACGAATGCAACGACCTACAAATCGCTTAAAGACGGGGTAAGGAAAGAAATCTACTTATATATTAAGCAATCACCTACTTGGTTGTCAATCAATTTCACACAGGTCTTCATCTATTACCAAACGCTTTTCAAAAGGCAGGCGGCGATAGTCCCTGTTTTCAATCATTAGTAAGCAATAGCCCCTACCAAGCGATGTTTGCATAAAGTGTTCTGTTTCTTCTTCAGATACGAAAGCCCGCAGATTCAAAGTAATAAAAAGCTTGCGTCCATCAAATTCCTCCATTAATTCCATATAGTCTAGCACCTTGGCGCACAGACTGCTTTGGTCGGTTTCCAGTTGTACGCCTGCCGCCCTAATCAAGGAAGGAATACTTAGTTTAGGAAAAACAATGTCGCAGGGATAACCGAAGCTTAAGTCAAACAGATAGTTTTCCACATGCGATAGAATCTCTGCGCTGCGCTCGTAAAACTCTGCTAACATGGCTGTTTTTTCAAGGGCAGCCGCAACACGATTGAGCAAGGGCTTTTGATTTATGTTAAACAACACAAAGCTATCTAAAAGCATTACGGATTTAGCAAAGTTCAGTATCTTTCCGCCCTTTGATACCAAAGCCCGCCCGTCAAAGCCTGATAGTTGCCCGCTAATATCCTCCAACAAACGGTGAAGAAAAGGACCGTTTTCTACTGCTAAGGTGTTGACATTCTCTCCCGAACAATCAAAGGGGCGCTCAATGTCGGGGTAAGTGAAGGTCACAAAATCACCAGCCTTTCATCAGTGTCAACCACATCGGAATTATATTCCCCCACCACAAATTCCATAGCGGCAAATTGTTTCTCGGTTACCGATAGGGCAAGTACCATACCTTCCTTGGGCTTCGCTTTGCGCACAGCGCTCATAGCCGTAAGCTTGGATGAGGGCGTTAAAAGCAGCCTGCAGTAGACCGACTCTTGCAGCATTAAAAAGCCGTTTTTAATTAATGCCTTGCGAAACAGCCGATACTCCCTGCGCTGCTGGCTGGTTTCGGTAGGCAAATCAAACATAACAATTAAACGCATAAACCTGTAACTCATCTTTCTTGCATAAATCGAATGCTTATATCCCCCGTATTGAGCGATTCGAAAACTGAATAACAATAGATTTTTATGCTGTTAAGCACCGTTTGCCGCTTGCCATCGATAACAACAGTATCGTTTAGAATATCACAAAGGCGGTACTTATCCTCCTTGGTAAATTCTTCAGGCGGCACTGTTACCACCTGTCTATCTACCAATATGCGGTAAGGTTCCATCAAATCGCAGGAAAGGTTAAAGTGGTTAAACATATTATCATGAAAAATACCCAATTGCGCTAAATAGCCGCCGATGGCTACCTCTCTATTGAAGGCAGATAGCATTATTGAATAGCCATAGTTAAGCGCCGCATTTACGGGCGTATCCTGCCCCCGTGAAAAACCCATACCAAACAGAGCATTGAAGTACACCTTAGCAGCATGCCCTTCCCTATTGCTTGCATCCATCGGCTCTACTTGCGAAATATAGCCTTTCAGCAGCACGGACTCTTTGATATGCCCCCTTTCTTCAAGCAGCTGTGCTTGTTTGGCAATTTTATTTTTAACAATGCAGCGCCAAACAATGCTTTTGGTGTGGCGCTTCCACTTGATTTGTTTGCGTATCTTGTCGGTGCTGTCGTGGCAGCCATGGTAGGGGGCAAGCTCTGCCATGGGGCTGCGCTTGCTGTCACAGAAAATCACCCGAATTTTGCGCTCAACTAACTGCTCTAAAAGGCAGCCCGTAAGCGATACGGCCGGATTTTCAATCAATACAATGGCTACCTCGTCTAAAAAGATGCGCTTGGTTTCCTGCGCTCGCTGCACCATATAACCCATTTTATAGTCCAATTTACAACGGCCGGTAATAATAATTGTACGCCAACTCATACCAATGTTAAGAGGTTGAAAGACCTCTTCTCCCATAAACCAGAGGGTGAGGAGTCTATAATACGCACATCTTTATAGTTCTTTTTCCAGTTGGATAGCATTGAGCTTAAGTTTGCAACTCCAGCATTGGGTCTGCCTCCAATTAGGGTTAGGTTACTTCCACCACCATTTTTATCAAAGATACTATGGATGTTAAGCAGTACTTCTGCTTGTTTAAAAATTTCCAACTGAGCAAAGGTCTCTCTGCCAGATATTAATGTTGAAACTGGAGAGGTTGGGCGTTTTTTATATATAGAGTCTGTTAGTTTAGAAACATAAATATCATAAAGCCTTAAATTATCCTCTTCTGTAACCTTATCATATCGTTCATTATACATGTATTTATTTTTGCTTTCCACCACCTTTTTGTTCAACCTTTCAAGGTGTTTCATATAATGTTGGATAGTTTCCTCGATTTCAATTACACTACCATCTTTAGTTGTTTCTTGGAGTGTTCGAAAAAGTTTTTCACCACTAAATGGTACTAAAGAAGGAGTGGAAACAGTCTTTCCTTTATTGGAAGAATTAGAAATACGAACCCTAAACCCATCCAGCGATAAAACTGTATTTACCTTTATAGGGCGCAGCCCCAAGGGCAGGGAAAGGTCTTTCACTTCCTTGCCAATAATTTCCTCCACTCTTTTTTTAGCATAGGCAAGGGTAGAGGTTTCATCTTTTAAGACTCCTTCAGCGTTGATTGACTGGACGGACATAAACATCGCGTCTTTTTTCTTGCCAACCGTATAGGATACCAGAATGAAAAAGGTAACCGAAGGCGTCGGATAACCTCCATATTTTTCGGTGGGTAGGTAAGCCTTTCTGGGGATAAGCCCGGGCGCCGCCTTTAGCGGCATTTGATCAAAAAGACCGCCCCGCTTTTCTATCTGGTAAATTGTCATGTGAGCATCATTTAGGGAGCATGTCTTTTTTACCTTTTCAAGCATGTTTGGTCCATCCCACAGAAGAGTTTGGCGATAATCCTGTATAACAGACTTAGCGCCAAAAAGATAGCTCGCTTTTATAGAATAATTACCATCCGCAATTTTTTGCTCCTCTTCAGCTTTTTTGCGCCTATCCAAGTACCAGTGTTTGGTGAATTTCATATCGTAAACATTACCGACAACCACGCTTAAATACGCATCCTTTGCGTGGTGCAAGTCGTTATACAGGCGAGACTTCGCCAAGCCATGCTCCTGCCTAAATTCGGCTGAAAGGCTGGCTTTGGGGTAGACAATCTCACTGTCAGGGTACTTTTCTTTTAATAGAGTTGCCAAAGCTTTGGTAGACTGGGCAGTCTGGATTAGCTGCCTTGCGATAAAGCCCTCACGCTCTTCAAGGCTAAAGGGTTTGGTACGGATTAGCCGCTTCCATTTTTCTTCGCTCATGAAACCATTTTTATGGAGAAATCGCCAAAAACCCTTATGCCTTTTCTGTACATCTGCCTTGATGGGATAATTATTGTCCTTGGCTTCGTTTGCAGTGCTTAAAACAAGCACCTTGTTGTTTATAATGCTATCATCTTTCACATAAGACTGGGGGTAGATATGGTCTATGTCGTAATGCTTGCTTGTTAAATCGGATAAAGAAATCTTCTCACCCGTATATAGGCATTTGCCAAGCTGCATATAGTATAGGAACAACTTTTCACTTTGCAGACGGGCATTAATCTCTTCTTCGACCCCCATTTTTTCAAGCTCGCTTAGCAGTTCAGGTACATCCTCATGCTTGCATTTTTTATACAGTTCTAATATCTGCTCTCTTCTGCTGGTTGTGCGTTTGTTCCTTTGTTCGGCAGTTGCGCCGCGGGTCATTTCGATAAAGAACTTTTGCGGCGGTCCTCCCTGCGCTTTTACTACATCTTCAACCACGCTTAAAGCCCGGATAATAGGACGCTTCACAGCGTTTGAAACCCACATTTCTTCCATGCGCTCGTCTAAAGTACGCGGGTTTTGCTGGTAGTATCTTTGGATTTCTTGCTGAATATTTTGCCTAAAAGTGTATTTGCTTCCCTCGATAATCTGCATAAAGTTGTCATTGGTTTCCCACAGGGCGCGCATTACGGTAAAAATTTCACCGGTATCTATACTCTCCCCTTCAAAGCGGGTAAGCAGTTCTTTTGATAACCTTCCAAAGCCTTTAAAGCGCAAACTGCAAATATAGTTGAAATCGTCCGCGGAAAGCTCAATACCTTGTTTTTTAAAATAATCTTCCAGCCACTTTTTAAAGCGTGGCTTATCGGTGGTATAGGTATGCTGCTCGATAATCCTTTCAACCTGCTTTGTGCTTAACTGTTTTGAATCAAGTAAGCGCTTGAAGCGATGGTAGCTGGTAAGTTGATTGTTTAGGCAAATGTCTACGCCGGAAAGCGTTTGCCCTTTTTCCATGTAGTTGTTGGTAAGCAAAAATTCTTCCAAGCGTTTGCGGGTAACCCTTGATGTTTGCTGATACAGGTCAGTATATATCTTTTGTTTCATTTCAACAGTAATGGGGATACTATCTATTTTTAGCTTGTTAATTTCGTTTAGTACAGCATATTTTTGATAAGTTAGCGACTCTTTAGGCAAAACCTTTTCAGCCGGTAAATAGGTGCAGTTGTTTAGCATACGGATGATAAATCTTTTTTCAGATTCTTCTTTATCAACCATCTCATCAAAATTCCAAGGGAGAATTTTGCCCTGCGCCTTGCGCTTTATCCAAGCATAAGGCTGGTTTTCGCCCACCTTGCTTAGCGGCCCTACATAATAAGGGATACGAAAAATGAAAATGGATTTGATTTTATCTGCCACGGAGCCGTATTGGTCGGCTTGGTTTAGGAAAGGTAGATAGCTTTGTGCTTTTTTAAGGATTTCTTCCAATTCGTACAAGTAAAGCTGATAAGGTATAACCCGATTTTCTCCCGTTTTTTGTTTGGGTAAAAAGGTACCTGCTTCAAGGCGGGTGTACATATCCGCGTATATTTCTTGCTCTTCTTTAGACAACGCTTCCAAGGCGGCAATCTTTTTGACGATTCCCTCGGTATACTTGTTAAAATCTTCTTGGCTAGCCTTTTTCTTTATATTCGCAAGCACAGCCTTTTTACCATGATAAGAATAAGCAACATAATTGTCTTTACCCGCTTTGCGGAACATATCGTTATATTGTTCCTTGTTTGCATGGGTGCGCATGAACTGTTTTAGAAGCTTCAAATCCTTTTGATGCTGCTTATACACAGCAATTTTGCTTTGGGAAATGGTACGGTGTTTACCAAGCAAATTGCGCAAAAGTACAATGTCAAAAACTTTCTTCATCGCCATAAAAAGGTCGCCATGTTCACCAAGCTCGGCTATCATAAGAGCTTGTTTGTCTTCATCTGCATTTAAATCGATGGAGCCTTCAAAGCTGTCATCCAATAGCAGAGTTTTTATGGGAACGCTTGAGCCGCACAACGCCTTTAGAATGGCATCAATCGAATATGGGTAGCCTTCAATTTTAGGTATGTTTTTCTTGCCATCATATAAAGCGTTGGCAAGTTGATCGAATTTCTTTCCTTTACCTAATTTGCTTTGCATAATGTTCAAAGCTTGCTCAATGCTTTCATCATTCTCCGGAAGAACTGAATCCCCATCATTCCCGCCGGCAATTTTTAAATATTCGGATAGCTCCAAATATACTTGCTTAAAACCTTTTGTCGAGGTTAGATTTTCCATGCTAACTTCGCTTAAAAAATGCCCCCGATGCGCGACCAGCCAGACACAGGCAAGGTACACCAGCCGCACATCGTGAGGTTTGTTGCTGTGCATTAATTCATCTATCAAATGATGAATAGTAGGATATTTTTGGTAATATTCCTTGTCGGTAAAGTTCGGGTCATTAAACAAAGCCGTCGGCTCTTGAGAGTCCTCCCGCACTAAGGCGCTTTCCTCGATACGCAGGTAAAACAGAGGATCCACTTTGTTAATCTCTTGCGCAAATAATTCTTGCAGTAAGTTAATCCGCTGCTTCCGCCTTTCAAGACGCCGCCTGTTTACACGAAAGCCCCGCCTGGTTTTCTTGCCGCTGGCAGCATCAAAGAGGTGAACGCCCCACATATGCTTGCCCCTGTATTTCTGCAAGTTATATGCTTGGTCGGTTACCGCATAACCCACCGAATCCGTGCCAACATCTAAACCTAAATAGTAATTTCCCCCACGCATCTTGACAACCTCCAAAAAGTTTGTTATAAATATATTGTAATTTCTATCCCTACGAAATTACACTATGTGTTCAAATAAGATTTGATCGACATCGTCGGCATAGCCGACCGCACATAGGTGCATGAAAGGCCGCAAGGCCTTTTAATTTGTATGTTTTCGTAGAATCAGTATTCAGTATAATGAAATTATTGTTTGATGTCAAAGAAAGGAAATGTATGTATATTGCTGTATAAATAATACAAGCGGTATTGAAATTATCAAAACCGCTTATATACTATTCATGGTTAATACCGCGCCCTTTATTTTGCTATATATCCGCCTTTAGCTAATACTTCCATTGCAGCATTAAGCTTTTTAGCTGATACCATAGCAATAGGACCTGTACAACCCATGCCGCTTTCAGCATATATTTCGTTTTCCCAAAGTAGGCTTACGGCATCTTCTAAATCCATAACATCTATGCCGGCAATGCTTTCATCTACCACTTCTTTTGGGGGAGCTTTAACTTCCGCCTTAGGCTTTGAGCTTTTTTTGCTGTTTTCTTCGATTATGCTTTTAAGACCTGCCTTGTTAGCCTTCTTAAATTCCTCTGCGATTATACTCTTAAAATCTACAGATACGAATTTAGCAGCGTATTTTATGGCGTTTATTATAACGGGAGTTGAACTTGCGCGGGATATTATAAACACAGGCTCCTGCATATTTTCGCATATGCCGGGACCATAGCCAAAGCCCGTGGTTTCCTTTGCTCCGCCCGAAGTAAAACTAGATAGCAGCTTCATAAGCACATTGCCTGTAAGGCTGTCAACCGTAATAACATCTGCACTGCCCGATAGTAGGTCGTTACCGCGCATAATACAACCGCCGTCTTTCCTCTGCGACTTGGCAAAGTTAATATTATAGCCGTTATCGGATAGCTTTTTAAGGGCTATCTCAAGCTGCCTTGCCCCGTCTATATTAAGTAATCCAATGCTAGGCTCCGTGTATCCCATACATTTGGCTGTGGCTATGCCGTATATTGCGGCAAGGAGCATAGCTTCAAACCTGTTTACAGCAGCTGTGCCTGTGGTAGTTGAAACAAAGTAGGGCATACCCGTTGCAGGGGCAGATACCATACCTACGGTTGATGTACCTATGGGAAATGTATGGTGCATTGCTACAGCTGCATCAGCAGTGCCGCTTTCTAATAGCTCATCCATTTTTTGAGCAGCTTCATCTTCGCTATTAGCCTCTACATGCACAGCATACTCAGGCACAAGAGAACCTATATAATATACATCTATACCCTCTTTTGCCGCGATTTCTGCCGCCGTAAAAACGCAGTCTTCACCAAGCTCGCTTCCTATGCCGCATACAGCGATTTTTGCGCCTTTTACCTTGCCGGATTCTAAATAATCCGCCATATCATAGAGGGCATTTTGCAGCATGGCTTTTGCTTTATCCTTAGCCATTATTCTCCCTCCCCTCCGAAGCTTTCCGCAAACTTACGCAGGGCATCTGCAAGCATGAGTCTGAGCTTTTTATCGTCAAGCTGCTTTTCTTCTTCTACTCCGGTATTTGGCAGCATCAGGAAGGATATGCCGTCAAAAAGATTAGTTAGCCTGCCTAAAAACAGGCTACCCTTGCCTACTATCATGGCGTTTTTAATTTCGCCAGATAGCAGCGCTTCCCTTGCAAAGCCTACATAGGGCACGCCGGAGGGTATATGCCCCTGCGTCGGCGCCCAGCCTGGCATACCGTGTTTTTCTATAAAGGAGTTAAGCTCTTTCCTTTCAAGCTGCCCTTCCTTAACGGCAAGCGCGCCTATCATCTTAAAGTTGGCAAGCGGCACATCGCCTGCGCCTGCGGGCTTTGTAATCTCCGGGTTCTGCATTTCAGCTGCATATTTATCTATATCAGGTATTCTAAGATTTGCGCTTTGTAGCGGGTGCAGCACAAGGCTTGAAATTACCGCCTGCGGAGATGAGCCNGTACCTACAGTGTGCCTGCCAACATGGTCAAGGTCTATATAGGGNTTTACGCCATCATCTCGGCTTACAAGTATGCTGAAGCTTGCCACCATATCTTCAAGCACAGGAAGACCTTTTTTAACATGNTCTTTTCCNTTCATGCCAAGCTTTGCNGTAGAGCCGCCAGCGGTTACTATTACATGCTTAAAGGTACCCGCTTTTACAAGCGAGGCTGCCGTAACCATAGCATGTGCGGGAGCTGCGCAAAAGCCGCGCAGGTCTGAACCTGTCGCACCCATTAAACCCGCGATTTCCGCCTCCGCCTTCGCAAAGTTTCCGCCGCCGCGCTGGTTCATATCGCCGCAGGCTTCCTCGCTGCACTCTATAACATAGTCTATTTCGCTTGGGTCTATGCCCGACTTGTCAATAGTATGCAGCAAGGAGAGCACTGATGAAGCCTTGCTAACAAGGTTTTCAAGCATTATGTGCGCGGATAGGTTAGGGTCTACATCGTGCGCACGCTTTACAAAGCCCACCGCTTCTCCCTTTATATAAAGCCCTTCCGCATGTTCCTCATTTATAAAGCGTTCTATCTCACCCTTGCTTACACCGTCCTTTATGCGATTTAATATATCTTCGCGCATTAAGGGGTGCTTTGAAAGCTTTTCCTTTGTGGTTTTTACAAAATTCTCTTCTAAAAATACCAAGTCAAAGCTGTCGCACGCCTGAATTAATAGGTAAAACTCATCCTCCGGCATTATTTCGCCGAATTTAGAGAAGCGCTCTGCATCTTCAATACCGTTTTCATAGTAAGGCTGCTCCATTGCGCCAAGCTGTGCCGGAGTTATATCACCAATATAACACCTATTAGGCGGGTAGCTAAGCGCGCTTTCATAGCTTCTTATGTGTTTTGGCAGCTGCTGCAGGTATTCACTGTTTGGATTTACTATGCGCTCTGTTGTCTGCGTGCTTCCATTTGCAATTACCATATCGGGTGTATGTACCAGCACATAGCTGGCCCAAGTTATAACGCTTTTCATATTACCTCCTAAAAAAACAAAAGGGAGTGCGGTCAAGCCGTCCCTCCCCTAATTTTGCTTAAAATCAATACTTGCAGAATTCGTCCCTTATAGCCGTCATTTCGCTAACTATGTCGTCTATGTCCAGCACCATTTCCATCATGCTAATCTGTTCGTCATAGATATCCGGATCGATTTCGCTTTTGATTTCCTCTTCACAAACGTGGTATACCCTCAGTCCCAACTGGACTCCGGTCAATGGACCTGCGAATGTAGGATCCCCCGCCGTTACTGTTTCTGCCGCTAAACCCGCCGCCTCGCCCTCGGCAGCACCGAGGATTATTACAAGGTTTTCAGGGCCGTATTTTTCGGACAGTTCCAGAACGCGCTTTTGGTTTTCTAGGTCCATCGCACCCGCGCTCGTTCAGACGAAGCACTCGGTAGAGGAAAAAACAACCTCTGCGCCGGTGCCTACCATACACGCTTCTATTGCGGGTCCCGGTATACCGTCGCGGTCACCTACAATGATGACTTTTTTATCTTCAAGCAAGCTCATGGCTTCTCCTCCTTTCCTTTATGTTTATATAAGAACCGCAAAGCGGCGCTTAGCTAAATATATTTTTTAATCATGCTTTCGATGTTTTCGTGTGTGCAGTCGTCCTTTACAAGTTCTTCCACTTTTTCGCCGCCCTTATATATTGCCATAACAGGCAGCCCCAATACCTTCTGGCTTATTGCAAGGCGCCTTGCCTTTGAGGTGTTAAGCTTAGTGAACTTAAGCTTATCGCCGTATTTTTCCGCCATCTCGTCTACAAAGGGAGAAAGCGCTTCGCAAGGAACACAGCCATCGCCATAAAAATCTACAAATACTGTGCCTTCGGCGTTAAGCACTTCTTCTTCAAAATTATTTCTATCTAAGTCTAACATTGCTTACCTCCTGTTTTATGAAAGTATTATACCCTTTTTACTAAAGGTTTTCAAGGTAGTGGTATACCTGCATTGCAGCTATTGCGCCATCGCTCGCAGCTGTTACAACCTGCCTTAATGGGGTTATGCGCACATCACCCGCTGCATACACACCTTTTACGTTGGTTTCCATTTTTTCGTTGGTTATTATATAGCCATCCTGCATGGCTACTTTACCTTCAAATATACCGCTTTCGGGCAAAAAGCCTATAAATACGAATACGCCGAATGTGCCGTCTTCAGGGGCGGCGAATATTTCGGTTTTTTCGCCTGTTTTGGTGTTTTTAATAACCATGCTCTCAAGTATGCCATCGCCCTTGAGTTCATCTACTACAGAATCCCACATGAATTTAATCTTATCGTTCTTAAATGCTCTATCCTGTATACCCTGAACGGCGCGAAGTTTATCTCTCCTATGTATTATTGTAACGCTCCTACCAAAACGGGTTAGGTACACGGCCTCTTCAACAGCGGTATCGCCTCCGCCTACTACGAATATTTCCATATCCTCAAAGAAAGCGCCATCGCATGTTGCACAGTAGGAAACGCCCTTGCCTATAAGCTCCTTTTCACCGGGACAGCCTATGGGGCGGGGATGAGCGCCTGTTGCAATAATAAGCGCCCTGCACTTATACACGCCTTTTTTGCAGGTTATAATTTTTATATCGCCAGATAAGTCTACATCTGTTACGGTATCGTACAGCTTTTGAGCGCCGAAGCCCTCCGCCTGCTTTGCCATGCGCGCTATTAGCGAGGGACCGCTCTCATTTTCAACGCTGCCGGGGTAATTATCTATTTCAGCGGTTATTACTATCTGCCCGCCGTCTTTTTCTTTTTCTATTATAAGGGTGTCAAGCCTTGCCCTGCCTGCATAGCTGCCAGCCGCAAGCCCTGCAGGACCAGCACCTATTATAATAAGGTCGAATACTTTATCTTGCATATAAACTCCTGATTACTCAACATCAAACACGGTTTGATCGCTCACTTCAGTAGAGAGAGCCTTAAGTGCCGTTTTCACTATTTTTCTGCGCTGCTGTTTTTCCTCGTCTTTAGACAGAGCCGGGTCACCCAAGGGATAGGGTATAGCAACTGCCGGAACTATACGGTTTGCACCTACCGTGAGCGATATTGGGGTTATGGTGCAGATATGTACCACAGGTATGCCTGCACGCTCTATTTCTTTTACCATCGTTGCGCCGCAACGTGTGCACGTCCCTCACGTGGAGGTGAGGATTACAGCCTGAACATTCTCTTTTATGAGCTCCTTGCTGAAATCCTCCGCATAAGCTTTGGCACTCTTAACAGCAGTACCGTTGCCAACGGTGCTGAAGAAATATTCGTATATGGAGCCTATTTTGCCTTCCATTTCAAAATCGCGAAGCACATCAAGAGGTACTACCCTGTCTGCATCAGCATTGGCATAAGAAGGGTCGTAGCCGCCGTGAGCGGTTTCGTATTTATCGCTGGTTAAGTTCATAACGCCATGTATATCATACCTGCCGTATTTTGAGGCGTTTGAGCTTTCTATATGGTCTGGATTGCCCTTTGGTACTATTCCCCCGCTTGTAACAAGTGCAATTTTAGCTCTTGATATATCCGCAACAGGCGGGTTTGGCGGTACTCTATCAAAATCCGGCATGGGATATTCTGTGGTGAAGGGTTTATCCTGCAGTTTCTGCAAAAGCATGTTTACCGCACGCTCTGAACCGCGCAGCTTTTCAAAAAGGTTTACACGCTTGCCCTGCGGGATATAGTCTTCCTCGGAAGATGCGCCTATCTTTTCGTTTTTAAGCATTTTAAGCGCAAGCGCCGCCATCTTTTTAGCAGCATCTCTCATACCCGCTGCGCTGTTACGGGTTGATATTATATATATATCAGTCTTATACATATCAGCGCCGGGGTTTTCTATATACATGCCTGTAACTACAGGTATGTTTAGTTTCTCTTTAACATACGCAGCCATAGCTCCACAGGCAACGCCATATCTGCCGGCGTTAAACGCGGGACCTGCTATAAATAAATCCGGCTTAGCCTTTTCAACCATGGCGAGTATGGTTTCTTTTGCTTCGTCCATATTTTCGTTGAAATAGGAATCCCCGCATACTACGGTGCCGACTATTACGGCTTCGCCCTTGAAATTAGCTTCAAGCGCAAGCCCAGGACCTACTTTCCCCTCCCTATATTCGGGGGGAATATGAGCCATTTCTTCGCCGCCTATCTGACCGAAGAACTGGTTTATGTAATGAACAATACGAAATGCACTCATTTTTACACCTCTTTTCCGCTTAGCGTGCGCTTAAATATCCAAATCCGACTTCGCTGGTTGCGCCTGTTATGGCTTGCAGTTCTACCTGTATAGTGCCGTCCTCCGCCTTGTTCTTATCCCAGCCGCCGGCTATTATGCCTACATATGCCTCCGTGCCTATTACCTTATCCATCTTAGGCAGTGTAATAACTTCATTTGCGTTGCCGCCTGTAACCAGCGCGTCGCAGGAAGGGTCTGCATCGGCAAGGGATTGAGAAGAACCGTCCCTGCCCGCATATTCATCGGTTATTACAACGGTTTTAATGCCCTTATCGCTTATCTTGCGGCAGTTCATCATAAGGTCGGTATCGGGGTTGCCAAAGCCTTCTTCAGATATTATTACGCCGTCAAGCTTTAAGTAGCCGCATATTTCCGCAGTACGGTCGGACGAGCGTATCTTATCCGCCAAATAAACATTTTCATTTGTTATTATCATGGCGCAGAAGTTTAAATCCTTGCCATGCCGCTTAAATAAATCATGCACTATGGGGTTATTCTGGTGCACATATGTTGGGTTTTTATCGCAGGCGGAAACGCAGTTGCCGGATATTATAGCCCCGTCCATAACCTCGGTTGGGGATATAAGCGTGGGCAGAGTCCTTTTAGCGTCAACGCCGTATACATAGGTATCATGCAGCAAGCCTTGGCTTTGCAGCATTTTAACATAGCCTACTCTTGGTAAATCAGGATAGCGCTCTATGCTTTCAAGCAGGGGCAGAAATTCATAAGTTTCTATTGTTTCAGGTTCAAGCTCCCTTGCAAGTTCGCCAAGGTATGCGGCAGCCCTAAGCCCTGCCATACGCACAGTATGCTCATGCTCGTGCTGTACTACGCCTTCCTTTGGGGTTATTACAAGCACCAAATTGCAGGTTTTAGAAAAAGGAGTATATTCCGCCCCGGGACCGCTCATGTCTATTATGCCTTCTTGAAAACCTACTATTTTGCCTGTGGTAACCACCGCCGCACCCTTAAGCACATGTGTCCTGCCGGAGCCTACTATATCTACCTTGCTAAGTACACCGGGGAACATGCCGCCTTTACCTTCTACCTTAACGCGCGGTTCTATAACATCTTTAACGGGGGTTATACGGGTTTTATCCCCCGGAAGAGCTATTGCAAAACTAACACTTGATATATTTTCATCCTGCAGTAGTACATCGCTTAACTCTTCCTTTGATACATATAGGGTTGAGCCTTCTACATATGAGCGCTCTGCAAACTCTATATCTGTTATTGGGATATACCCAAGCTCAAGTTTCATACATCGCACCTCCTGATTGTGTTGTTAAATAATCTCTATCCTGAAAGCGGCTTTCCACCGCAGACTGTATAAGGCTTAAATCTATGAGCTGAAAATCCTCGTTATGGTTTTCAATAAAGTTCCTCTGAGAAAGGGTTTTATACCTATCTATAGCGTTTTCCATAAGCAATATCGACTGCATGTCGTAAGCCCCCTTATCTTTGCTCACACATACAGAACGTATAGGGCTTTCATAGGGCTTTACGGAACCTGCAAGCGGGTGGCTTAATAATTTATGCCCTTTATGCAGCATATCCCGCACATAAATAAGCACATCTAGAGCCCTTCCATCAATAAATACGCAACTGTCGCCAAAAGCAGCCTCTACCATGGGGTTATTGCTTACTATCAGCACCGCCAGCCTCCTCCGCCGCTAAATACAATATTTTATCTCCATTGTTATGATACATTAACTTATACAAAAACACAAGTGAAAACAATTTATAAAAGGCGATTTGCTTGATAAGTATCACCACAAAAAAATCATCCTTTTTCTAATGAAATATAAGTATAAATAAAACTATATAAAAAAGAAAAACTGTCATGCTCACTGAAAGTGTATTTTGGAGGCAACGCCAACACATTATAGAAAACCTTACGATTTCTAAAAGCTCTAATATGCTATACAATTTTATTTCAACACTATTGATATCAATAAACACTTCACTCTAAAGGTTTACTCGCATATCAATCTTGTAAATCTCATATCACCTTGCTAATTAATTAGAACAGACAAAAGCGACTACACTTTCAAGATATAAATACTGCTTTTCGTATTTCCGCAAGCGTTGCCGGAACATCACCTTTGGCAATCAGTGCATCTATCTTCTCTACACCCAGCTTTTCAATAACACCGTCATAGGCGCGCATCATACGTATACTTTCGCATACCGCATCAAACGCATCCTCACGATAGGGAAAAATATCTACAGAAATGAATCCCTCATATCTATACTTTTTAATCAAGTAAAAAGTTTCTAAATGTTCCATAAGGCGCACGGAGCCTATAATCAAATCATCATCCCAAAGACCATAATTATCATTGGAATGCAAGTTGTATAGACAACCATGACGCATAACAGCCTCAATGCTTCCGCCCAATCCCTGTCCACCACAGATAACATGACCTGTATCTATTGTCACGCCCAAATTGTCACAGCCGCTTTCCAAACGTAGTAGCAATGCTGTCTGAACATTATCAATCAGGGAACGGTTGCGCGGCTCACGGGGTTTAGGCTCCACGCTAATGGGCATACCCTCTGAGTAATCGCAGAGTTCCTTAATACTCTCTACCAACGCCTTCCATTGAGCACGGTAATCCACCTGAAAAGCGTAGTCAAATCCATCCTGCCCCAGCCACAAGTTCACACCATGCGCCTTGAACCTACGTGCCATATCTACCGTCTGTTTACATCGCTCCAGCGCCTCTCGGCGCACTTGCGTATCCGCTGCGGAAAGCGATCCAAACCGCCACTTACACTCACCATATGTCCAGGTGTTTAAAAATGTGAGCTGTAGCTTAGCTTCAACCATAGTCTGTTCTAGCATCGCTAGATCAGCATCCGTTTCGTTACCACGGTGATGTAACTCTACACCACGGGCTTCCCCACGCCTACCCATTTCACTTATTACGTAAGGCAGTGAAAGAGTTTCCTCTTTATAGCCTGAACGCAAAAAACGGTCGCCACTCTGGCACATGGAACCCGCAATAAAAGAATAATTCTCAAACGCCATTAGCTCTCCTCCATTTCTTTTCTAAGCATAGCAATAGACTGCGCAAGTTCTACGTCTAGATTTTCGCATAATCTTCTCCATATATTAAGTCTAGATGCTACAGTACCATAAGGACCCGGCAAAGATTCTATAACTATTCGACCTGAATAATTAATTTCATTGAGCGCTGTAAATATCTCATTCCACGGTATTTGCCTTTGACCGGGCAAGGCACGATTGTTCTCACATGCATGAAAATGGACAAGTTTATTTCCCACTAAACGGATAGCTTTAGCGGAATTCGCCTCCTCTATATTCATATGAAAAGTATCTAGATGCACACCAATTGAAGGATGATCAATCGCATTAACCACGCGCAGTGCCTCCTGTGCAGTATTCACTAGCGGGGTTTCAAAACGATTTGCTACCTCTAGTCCCAATACAACTCCACATGCACCCGCATGCTCCGCCACCGCCTTAAGACCGCGTACACTATTTTCCAACACTCGTTCTCTCTCATATTCAATACCATCAGGAAAACACTTCGATACGCCAGTAATTATACCTCCAATAACTCCAACGTTCATTTCGGCAGCCAAGTCGATATCACGCTTGAGCAAATCTACCCCTGCACGGTGTATTACTGTATCAGCAGATGAAACATCTGCATCCTGCCTAAGTGCACACGCCATTGTAAGTTCTAAGTTTAATTCGCTTGCATAATCAACAATATGCTTACGTTCAGCGGATGGAATCATATGCAGCTTAGGTGCAGACACTTCCAAAATATCTGCCTTTGCTAGAGCAGCTTGCTCCAGACAATCACACCAGTCCACCGTATCGCTCGTAGCTAGGAATGCATAATAAATACCTATTGGATTCACAAAGCAACACTTCTTTCTTCAATAAAGTCCGTTTCCACACTTTTAAATAGGACAGCCTCTAGAAATCTTGTTAAATCTATTTCATTGCCCGTGATTATATTGAAACAACACCAGAAAAGCAAGCTTTAAAGCAAAGAAATTAAATTAATAAAGAAATTCAATAGATTGATATATTGCATCCTCAGTGCTGATTTATATATAATATCAACGTAAAGAAATCGTCTTCTAACTATATGATATTAAAAATGAAAAGGAGAATTATTATGAAAAAGCTACGCGCAGGCGTGATTGGTTTAGGGTTCATCGGACCACAGCACGTGGATGCAATACGCCGTGTTCCTCAAGCGGAAGTTGTTGCCCTGTGTGACCATAAGGCAGCTACAGTTGAGCTGGTCTGCAAACAATTGGCTGTTCCCAAAAGCTATACCAATTGGCAAGATCTGATTGATGATATAGAAATCGATGTCATTCACAATTGCACACAACATGCTCTACACGATGAGATCAACCGTGCAGCAATACTACGTGGCAAACATGTTTACAGCGAAAAGCCGCTTAGCATCTCCGCAGCTGCTGCCCGCGATATTACGCTACTGGCTAGCAAATGCGGCATAGCTGCAGGTGTCAACCATCAGTACCGTATGAATGCTGCTGTACAGGAAATGCGCGCACGTCTGCAAAAGGGCATGGCGGGACGCCCGCTCATGGTTACTGGCTGCTATCTTCAAGAATCTGCATCGCAGGCAACCGACTGGAGTAAAAAAATGCTCAATACCGGCATTGCGCGCACTATTAACGATATCGGTATTCATTGGGTGGATACCGCCTGCTTTGTTTTAGGTCAGCCCGTCAAGGAAATAATGGCTGACCTGCATACACATTTCCCCATCCGCACGGATGCTCAGGGTGACACACATGAAATGAATACTGAGGATACGGCGTTTATTATGCTTCGCTTTGCCGATGGTACACCAGGACAGTTTGTTGTAAGTAAAGCTGCCAATGGTCACAAAAACGACCTTCGCCTCAACCTTTGGTGTGATGGCTATGGTATGGAATGGGCACAAGAGGAACCGGATAGGCTTGTCATTGGTCGCAAGGGAATTGGATATGAAACCTTATATATGAATTCTCGCACCTGCCAAAAAGAGGTTATACCCTATGTAACAACCCCTATGGGGCATGTAATGGGATGGTCGGATGCCTTGCGCAATTCCGTACAGGCATATTATTCCTCAATCATAGACGGTTCCTTTGGCAGCAAGGAAGTTCCATACTGCACTTTCGAGGATGGTTTCCACGGCATGGCATTTGTAGAAGCATGCATCCGCTCCTCGCGTGAGCGCTGCTGGGTGGAGGTGGAACAACTATGAATGTTTTAGTTTGGTATGAAAACAAACCTCTACCCGAGGCTGTGGAAGCAGAAAGACGGATCTATCCTAATGGCATCCATGGCGCTCTAGGTGAACTGTTTGTTACGCAGCCAGATTTTTTGGTGCGCACCCGAGTTATGCAGGACACGGGCCAAGGCCTCACTGATGAGGATCTCGATTGGACAAATGTTCTGGTATACTTTAGCCATAAACACTGGCGTGATATTGCAGATGACCGTGTTGCCGCTATGCAAAAACGCGTGCTTGAAGGCATGGGGCTTTTGCTTTTACATTCCTCCCATGCAAGTAAAATATTCTCCCGTCTAATGGGCACACGCACCCAATGCCTACGATAGCGAGAAGCAGATGAATGGCAACGCGTATGGACAGTTAATCCGGCACATCCCATTGCGCAGGGTCTAGAGAAAGAATACTTTATCATACCAAAAGATGAAACCTATGGCGAATACTTTGAAATCCCTCAGCCTGATGAACAAGTGTTCCTTACCACTTCACAGGGCGGAGAAGTGCT
>JGI24710J26742_10001910_pt1 | contig 18903 bp, 17 predicted proteins | sample BioPla2DNA2_FD_26742 | JGI IMG/M metagenome (IMG submission 26742) | reverse complement strand
AATCCAAAAGCGTATAAACAAGAAGATTTTCCAAATATACATAGATTAGATTTAAATAAAAAGATTTCCCCAAATCCAAGATATTTTAAAGGTCGTGGGACTTATTTTGTCGATATGGATAAATTGACAGATATGGTTACCGATTGTCTTGAATATGAAGACAAAATTACTCCTGAAGGGAAATTGATGGAGAAAATATTAGATCGATTGTCTAGTATCAGAGAATTTGTTGAATATTCTATGGATAATAAATGTTTTAATATTATCACTGACAACAATGAAAATGTTGTAGGATATCTTGGATTGATTAGGGATTGTAAAGATTCAGACGATATAGTGATATCTCCGATATATATAAAACCAGAATATAGAGGACGAGGATATGCTTCAATAGCTTTATCATATGTTAACTGGGCGATTCCTAATTATTTTGGATGTGTTGACAAAGTGTATCTTAGTACAGATAAACGAAATATTCCGGCAGTTAATCTTTATAAAAAACATGGGTTTATCCAAATAGATGAAAACGGAATTCCTGTTACAGAAGAAAGTAAAGAAAATTATCATTCTGTCGAAAGTAGTAAATCATATATTAAAAGACGTTATACGGTAAATAACAAAAAGAAAGTTACTGGACGAAGACGGTTTAAATGTGAAGATTGTGGTGAGCGGTTTGGAACTTATGACCAATTGTTTAATCACGCTACAAAGTATCATAAGGATTTGATTAACGATATGGATCCACACCAATACTTATATTTAAAACGCAATCCTGGACCAAAAGTTTGTCAGATATGTGGAGATCCTACAGATTGGGATCCTAAAAAACGCAAATATAATCGTTTGTGTATTAAACCATCATGTAAACAAGAATCACGTAAACGTTTTCAAAAAAATATGAAAAAGGTTTACGGTACAGATAACTTACTTACAGATCCAGAACATCAAGCCAACATGTTAGCTAACAGAAGTATTTCTGGAACGTTTGAATTCCCNGATGGTGGTCAAATTGGGTATGTTGGGCAATATGAATTGGATTTTTTAGAAATGATTGTAAAAGATTTAAATTTTACAAGCGTAGATATAGTAGAAACCCCACCGACTCATTATATAAAATACAGAGATACAGTGGCTAAACGTTATCGTTGGTATATTCCGGATTATTATATCGAAAAATATAATTTGGTAATAGAGATTAAAGANAGTTCTAAGTTCCCTATAGATTCCAAACAAAAAATGTTGATGAAAGAAAAAGCTATAGTTAAATTAAATAAATTTAATTATATCAAAATAGTAGAAAAAGATTATACAGATTTTAAAGAACTTTTATTAACACTTGAAGAAAAAGAAATATCTGAGACAGACGAAGAAGAATACATATATATCATACCAGAAACGNTCAGTTTTCGCGATTTAGGTTTGTAGTTTTTTATAATATCATAACATAAAAAATATACTTGTATAATCGATACTGAAAAGAAATATTGATTATATATTATATTGGTGAAGATGAGAAATGTAAAAATCTCATAACTTCGAAATAACATCACCGCGGTGTTATAGAATATTTTATAAGGAGGCTCCTATTATGGCAGCAACTACAGAAAAACCTAAATTCCTCACCGGAATCAAAGGGAAAGCAAAGAAGACATGGACGGGTTTCAAAACTCAACCAGTCGAGACAAAGATCGCAGAGGTAGCTGTTCTTGCAGCGACCGCCGTTACTTCCTTCTTTGTAGGGAAAAAGATTGGAAAGAAAGCTCCGAAAAAATAAGCTGAATTTTCAATCGGCGATATAATTAAATCTGGCGAACCATTTTCACTAAGACAATATCAAGATTGTCTTGTTCGCCAGATTATTATTTTTGTACACCACTGATATTCGGAATCAGTTTTGTAAAATCTTCTTCAAAACACAATCCGTCGTTGACGGTATTTGAAGAAAAAAGAATTTTAGCTTGTATGAATTCTTTCAAAAACTAACTTAAAATTTAGTGTTTTTTTCTTGTTAAAAAATCAGTGTTAACCGTGCTGTATTTTCCTAAACTTAACTGTTTGGGTTTATATGTCGAATTCCGAAATAGACTAACGGTTCACTTTTTAATTAACTGTTGTCGGTAGACAGTTTCCTATATTATATTAGGTCAAAAACATACTGTTAAAAATACGGAATTATGTGGTTTATTACGTATTCTCTGATTGAGATGGGACTGTTCGGAATTGTATTCCACGATTTGATATTAGAGTTTATCCGATCCGACTAAGGACAAACCACTATTATTTATTCAACACGGTGCATCCGTTGAACATATTTAGAAAAAACATAAATTTACGCGGTTTATGATATGTTTCTTTGTGAGTAGTAATAACTACAGAATAAGTTTTATTGGTTATTAAGATCTGACCAATAAACCGCTACTATTGGTAATTCCGGTTGAGTCTTTTACCACCTACTCTTCCGCATTACATACTAAAAACACTTTGGAGTTTTGGCGATTTATCCAAGTTGTTCTTTATTGTACGGTAAAATAAACCGATGAATAGAGTTTACGTGTTGTTAACCCTTGATGAAGGAAACAAACACAATNTTGAAATCGCTATTATGAATATATTCGGTTGGATTTTTGGAAATTCTCCTTTGCCAGCCGTTCATATATAACCACATTAAAAATCGGGGTTCTGATTGGTTCCCGTAGCTTGGCTTATGTTCCGAATAACCACATAATTGTCAAATCTATCACTTTTCTGAATATCTCGGAGGGTGAGAAGGAAAGGGAATACAATCGNATCAGTTTTTTATAAGGGAGGTCCTTATCGGNCCTCCCTTATATTTCTTTTTTGAAATGTTTTATATATTATGTATATAGGAGGAAACATATATGGAATTGATAAGAGAATATAAAATATTCAACACAAAACCGTTATATTATTATGATACAAACAATGAATTGGTCGAATCAGATTATGTGTATTCGCCAAAAGGTGTTGTACGTATTTATGATCGATTAGGCGGATATCAGGATTATCCTATTATTGAACCGATGTTTAATATCCCACAATTAAAAATTGTATTCTTTTCAAGTATAAAAACTGCGACAGATTTGATGAAACTTATAGGAGATAATAATAAGTTTGCAATCGGTGTTCAGTATTTTTATAATATAAGTCGAAAAGATAAACGTATTTTTACAACAAAATCAAAAGATTGGAATATTTCACANAGTGATAGCGGATTNTATTATATCGAAGAATTTGACAATTGTATTTGGGAAAACANGATGAAAGGTTTGGTCGATCTACGTTACATAGACGATAATGGTAAAATAAAGAAACCTATAAAAGCCGATAATGAAATACTAGAGTTGTTGCGATTATATACGAGTACAACCAGTATCGAATTGGATGAAGATCATACAACCGGTAGAATACTGTATGAAATCGATGTTATGAAAGATAATATCAAAATATCATATTATATTATCAATAATACGATATATCATAATATTGATAAGTTCCCGATAATGTATACGCGTAGAAGGAATTATCCAATATTTATTGATAAATCGTCCGCCGCTATATGGAGAGAAGATTTGCGAAAGTTGGAATCTGGTGAAACATCTTATGATACATTGAACGATGTTACAACAAACTATGGAATGTGTGAAACAAATAAGATACAACTCCTCAAACAAATTAGGGAGTATCAAATTCAACAGGTTATTGCATTATTATCTGCAGTTAAACAGATTGTATCACCATGGATTAATGCTGGTACAATATTACAGTTTATCAAGAACAAATTCTTTGGTGGAGGAGAAAGTATCGTTGATGATGTTTTAGAAAACGTTGGAGAAACGACAGAAGCCGCTGTAGAAGGTGTTGCAGAAATCGTAGAAAATGTTGTTAAATAGTATTTTCTACAATATAAAGAGAGGGTTGTGTTCCCTCTCTTTTTTTTATCTTGTGTTGTTTATAATTTGTAATGTGTTGTCATAAATTTCATCGACCACGGAACTTATTGTACTTACCTTATTTGTAATATTATTATCGTGGAAATCTGTTATAATCTTTTTAGCACTGTCTTGAAGTTGTACAAATGTTTTTAAGGCCTCAGTAGAACTACCCAAAACAGCTCTAGCTTCTTCCAATTGAGCACCGATTTCATCGACTTTTGTGCTTGANATTTTATCAATTTTACATTCGACTGTAGAATATCTATTTGAGATTAAATCTTTTATAGCTTGTATAATATCGTCCTGTTTAATGATTTCGTCGGATGTATTTTTAACAGTTAGTGTTAANGCGTATACAAAATCTTCTTCTAGTAATTCTGTAGCATTAAAATCGACAACGTCGTCCCATAAAATTATGTGTTCACCTGTTAATACAAGTTCATTCGTATTTTCATCCAATNTTAATACACCACAATCATAAAATGTTGTATTTTCAATATAATCTTCAAAATTGTCTGTTCTGATAAATTTTTCATTAATTGCTACAGTTGTAACAAATGATGAAAATTGNGAAGCTCTTTCGTAATTAATGTGTCCTAAAATCTTAACTTTTTGATTAGCTATGTAACCAGAGATAGTATTGATTATGTATTTCTTATTAATTTGTAAATTCATAAAAACACTCCAATAAATTAATATATTTATTTGTGTTTCAAATATATTATATTAAAAATAGATTCAGTTGTGTATTATTTCACAGAATCTGGGGAAGTGTAGATGAAAATAAAATATGATAAACTTAATCATGCGAGAGTTTTTGCAAAAATGAAACACGATGTTTCACAAATGTATAAAAAATATAAGTTTAAAGATGATAAACGGTACGACACAATTATTCGTGTAATTGTTGAAAAAGGTAAAATTATATGAAAAAAAGAATAGTTATCCAGAATATAGCAGATATACATTTTGGAAAAACTGGTAAAGAAAAAGAATTATACGAATCTTTAAAAAAACACTTTATACAAAGATGTATAGATACCGAGACGGATATTATTTTTATAAATGGGGATTCGTACGATTCNAGACAATTAATAAACTCCGATGCCAATATATATTTTAATAAGTTTATAGACGATTGTGTGTCAACCGGAGCTATAGTTGTTATTCTCAATGGTACAGAATCACACGATAGATATCAGATAAATGCGTTGGCTTATAGAAGTTCGGATAGATTTTTTATAGTTAATACTGTGACCGAACTAACATTGTGTGGTTTAAAGTTTTTATTGTTGCCAGAAGAATATGTGAGGTCACAAACATATTATGATGAATATTTGAGTAAAAAATATGATTTTGTACAGTTTCATGGAATGTTTTCACATATTGGATTTGGTGCAAAAGGCAATGTTGAAAATGTTAGACACCCTTATGTGTTTAACTGGAAACAGTTTGCTAAAAACATAAAATACTACGTCGTAGGTGGTCATATTCATACACATTCTGTATATAAAAATATAATATACAGTGGTTCATTTGGACGATTAAATTTTGGTGAAGAAGAAGATAAAGGATGGGTTGAATGTGTTGTTGAAAACAATAAATGTTTTTGGAAGTTTTTGGTAAACACAGACGCTATGACGTTCACAACAATATTAGCATCTTCGTTACCGAAAGATGTAGACAGTATGATGAAAATGCTTAGAGGATATCAAGAATATAATGATTTTCTGCGAATTGATATAGATGTAGACGATTCCAATATAATTAATAATATTGAAGGATTTGTTAAAAATCATAAAAACTGTGTTATTAAACGTGGTAAGAAAAAAGGAATAGAGCTAACTGAAAAGATATCTAAGAATTTGCAAGAAAAACAAGATAAATTAGATACTATAATGAAAGAGTTTAAAGGGATGGATTTCATTCAGATAACTCAAAAAATAGCAAAAGACGAATATCGTAGAGAATTTACTAGAGAAGAAATATATGATATTATAAATACCAAAGTATGAAATAATTATATACTATTAATATAGATTAAACAATGAAGGAGACTTTATTTTATGATTGAAGAAAAACCTATTGATTTTGGTGGAGAAGAAATACTTACACAAGACTTTGTATCGGATGATTTGATTTGTAAAATCAAAGGATTAAATCCAAATTTAGGAAAACCGATGGATATGTTTGGTAATGGTGATCCATTATATGAACGATATCAACAGCATCGAAACGAAATCGAAAACGCTGAACTGATTATNATTGATGCAAANGCGCTTAATAAATCCTCTATAATGAATCTTAATTTAGCAAACGATTCATCCGCAGTAGAAGATTTGGCATCGGATTTCTTCCAGTTGGTTGGAGAAACATTAATGATTGCGTTCGGTAAAGAAGATTATGATTTAAATATCGCAACGAATCCGGATAAGGGGTTTGAAGCATATTCAAATTGGGGAGAAACGGAGTTTTCACCATTTGTCACGGAGGGATATTAGCGTATGATTGTGGAATGGATAAAGCTACAAAGAACGGTATATTGAATATGGTAAAATTGTATGAAAAAAAGAATAGTTATCCAGAATATAGCAGATACACATTTTGGATTTGGTGCAAAACGGCAATTGTTGATTGCTTTGCACAAGGAGTCGAAAACATCGAGGGAGGAAGTAACTAAATGGCTTATTTACCATACATGTTAATTAATGGTAAACTATTTAAAGATTTTTAATAAATGTTGATAAATAGTGGGAACGTTGTGTTTCCCACTATAACATTTATTTTTTTTTCTAAAAATAAATCATTTGTCAAGAATGACAACTGAATATAGGAGTACATAATGACTATAAGAGAAGTATTATTAATCATTCTAGAATGGATATGGTGTTTTCCACAGATGTTCTTAGGATGGTTATTGCGGATACTTTTTTTCCGTAAGAAAGACAAGGTTGTCTTGGACGACATTCCTGAATTAGGAAAAATCACATATTATGTCACGTATAATTCAAAACTTCCAGCATGGTTTGGTGCTTCAGGTGTATCTTTAGGAAGATATATTCTTTTTAAAGTTCCTGAAAAATACACACCGTGGGTGAAAGTTAGTGAAATTACTGTACGACATGAATGTGGGCATACAAAACAAAGTCGAATCCTTGGTCCATTATATCTAATAATTGTCGGTATACCTTCATTTACATTCAATATTATGAGTCGGTTTAATCGAAAGTTTGCTAGCGATTATTATAACAGGTTTCCTGAAAACTGGGCCGACAAACTTGGTTATGTAGAACGATAAGATATTGGGGGTTAAAACAATATGAAGAAATTCCTATTATTCATTCTTGACTGGACGTGGTGTTTACCACAAACCCTTATTGGTTTTCTAATGAGAACGTTCTTCTGGCGAAGAAAAGACAAATGTGTATTAGAAACCGAAGATTTTGGCCCAATTACGTATTATTGCACATATAACTCATCGCTTACTTCGAGTGGGTTTGGTGTATCAATGGGTAGATATATTTTATTTAAAATGTCTAAAAAAATACCATGGTATAGGGTTCAAGAAACAACAATTCGTCACGAGTATGGTCATAAACGACAAAGTCGTATGTTAGGACCATTATATCTTCCAGTTGTTGGTTTGGTATCAGTGACGTGGAATCTTCTTAGTAGAGTAAATGAAAAAATTCATAAAACATACTATACACGATTCCCTGAAAACTGGGCCGATAAATTAGGTCATGTTAATCGTCGTCCTTGGGACTGGTAGAATTTGTTTAATGCCTTCTCTCGCTTATATATTATATTGGTGAGAGAAGGAATCTTAAAAGATTAATCCAACCTTCTCAACGTGTAAGGGTGGGAATATGTTACCAATTTTACATCATCAGAATATTGAGTTCCTGAAAAAGGAACTAACAAGTCTTCCAGAAGGAAGACTTAGGAAGAAATTCCAAAAAGTATTAACGGAATATGTTAATACTTTTGAGGAATACAAAATTTTATCCAACATTGACCATGATTGTGTCAAAATGTTGGATAAAATCGAGTCCAAAGAAGCAAGACTTGAATCTTTGGACAAAGGATTATATCAAATGCTCGGTGGAGTATTAGTGATATAATTCGTAATAGAAAGGGTCATATATAAACCCTTTCTTTTTTTTTAATTTTTAAATTCAGGGAGCACTACTTAAAATGCGAATAATACCAGTAGACAATTATTTGATCGCTTTATATGACTATTACAACGATCTGGTACAAAAATTAATTAACGATGAAAAATACGACACGATTGTAAAACGAATGAAAAAAGGGTTACAAGAGTGTAAAAAATATATGGATTTAAACAATTTATATTCGGCGCAAAAATCAATGAGATATGTAACGTATTTGTATGACGAATTATTAAAATTGGGATAGATTATGGCTGATGTATTTTATAGGTATCTGACGATACCGACTTTTCAAGTATCTTCTCAAAAAATGACATTTAGACCATTTAAAGTAAAATCTATTACTGAAGATTGTGATTATTTTTCTAACTTTATTCCAGTAATAACGATGGTTTGTCAAATTGAGGACAAATATCTTAACTTATTACGTTTGTATGATAAAGAAATGATTGTTCGACTTAAAAAGGTTTTGAAGTCGGGTCCATCAGCAANAAACATGACTGATGAAGAAATTTTATCAGACGATGTTTATATAGCATTTTATGATAAAAATTCATTACCGAATATATCTTCCGGATCAAAAAACGTAAGTTCGTTCATGACTGAATTTAAAGAAGAATACGATATAGATTCTATGCCACATAATCCTATAGACATAAGAATACATCTTGTATTACAAAAAGATTTAGTTATGAAAACTTATATCCATAANTATGTGTTTGGTACTGAGGAAAAGCCCGTAACNCCTTTGACAGCCGCAGTAGCATGTATAGAAGATAATCCTTATATAGGCTCATATCTTGTAGATCCACCAGATAATACTTTGAAATATACAGATCTTATCATTGAACAGGCTGAATTAAAAAATGCTCTCAGATCTNTTCAACACCGATACGGTATATATTCTAAAGGATTATTGTTATTTTATTATAATGATATTTTATATATGTTAAACAAATGTCATACATCACACTCACAGATAAAAAATGATATAAATGAGATNATTACAATACGANTAGACGAGCGTGTGGATAGAGTTAATCCGACACAAAGTGCAGCTATCATAAATAAAGGTAAAGATATTATTTATGAACGAGCTACAACTATGAAAAAAATGGATTATGAATCTATTGAAGGTGTTATACACGGTGATGCATTCGTTTTTTCTAATTTCGGTTCGATAATAAATTCTGGATTTGGAAATGATGGTAAAACATCATTCGTATCTCCATTGACAGANTTGACTAAACCGAAAAAGAATAGACAAGACGTGGGAATAAAAAAAATAGTAGATTACGATCTATTGAATAATCCATTTAATATGTCGTCTTATATGTATGAACAGTCTATTGGGACCGTTGTAAATTCAAATATAGCTGCGATAAATGTTAAACATTTCGCACCAAATAAACGTGTGAGACTTGTATTAGATAGTTCAGAATCACGCAAACTGTATTCTGGTATTTATAATATTTATAGATGCCAATTCATGTACTATACAACAAATGAGCAGGGTAAACCGTTTGATATGTACTGTCACGCTAATCTTACATTGTTTAATAAAACAGAAGGTTATGATAAAGATTATGAAATAGAAACACCAAAATAAAAGTGGGAGTATAAACTCCCACTTTATATTATTTTCTAACCTTTGTAGTAATACGATAAACTCTAGTTTCTTGATTATCATCAGATTCTATATTACAAACCTTTTCACTATTATTAATAATTTTACCAAATTTCTTAGATTCTATAGGTCTAAAATTTGCTACTATTTGGCTTTGTTCACAAACAGATTTTCTATTCTCATCCATACTGAAGTGAATGGTTTGATTGTCAAATCCGTTTAAATAATATGTACACAACACATTCGTTGATAAAGAAACTTTTGGATAATCGGATGTAGACATAAGTGTAATACTATTATTATTTAAACTTAAAAAATCATCTTTTATATTTAAAGCAAAGTTTTTTCTGTCAGAATGAATCCTGTTAGACGTTTTTAACATAATACTAGCAACCAATGAACTATAAATATTTAATACAGTATTTGTTTTTTCCAACGACAATGTTGTATTTTGAAATCGTGTAACGTCATCTGATTTAACAGATATGTTAGACGCTGTTATTATAGATCCGTTTGATGTTAGTGCGAAGTTATTTATATCTATCTTATCAACCTCTACGATATTATTTCTATTAAACATTTTTGAAGAATACACGTTCGGATTTATAATATCTATACTTCTACCAGTCATGGTACATCCATCACTTCTTAATGACGGAAACGCTATATCTTTATAATCAATAATCATGTCTTTAAAAAATAGTTTACTGTTTATTAGTCCTAGGGTCGTTATATTATGAAGTAATATATTACTATCCGATCTCAGTTCTGACAAATTAAACGTTAGGTCTTTTATATTATTGAAAAATAATTGTTTACTAATAATTATAGTTTTATTTACCAACATTTTATTTATAGTACAGTTGTTTTTAACATCAAATAGGTTAACGTGTTTATTCAATCTACAATCGGATATAGATATTTCATGTAATTCTTTTTGACGTATTCTTAATAAAGACATTTCTGCAAACGTGTTATTTGTAAATGTAGAATCATAAATANTCACATNCTGCTGAAACCCAGAATTTTGGGATAATATATCGAATATGTAAAAATCATCCATTATCTTATTATCAGCGGTTGTAATAACATTTACGTTATGAAAATCTATTTCAGCAACACGTGATACTGTAACTAATGCTCCAGGATTAACAGAATCTATATTTCGTAACATGTTATTTATAGAACATCGATTTGTTTTATCGAGTTTTAATATAGACCCATATTGTACAACATTTTCGACCTCTATGGATTCTATAATCAAGTCATTGAAACCTTGTATAAGTATACGGGGCTCATTAGAATCCTTTTCAACGTATTCTGTCCCAAAGACTGTTATGGTTCTTATACGAGTTTCTATATCTGAATATTCAGAAAGATCATCATTTACTCCAGATAACGTAAATAACATAGACGCATATATTTTTGCGTTTATAACGTATATTTTGTTTTTTACCATTATATTTACAGTAAACAATCTATTTATAAGATTATATACGGTAAACGTTCCATACATTATGTTTAAGTTGTCTACGGTCAGAGTTGTATCATTATCAAAAAATACTATTCCTGATTTGACTACAAAATTATTCATTGGTTTATAGGAATTGTTTCCTAATCGTATGGCAGAATTCTGTAAATCTACTTCTAATGATCTGGCTCTCTTATTNATGGTTTCAAAAACAATTGGTTCAAAAATTAGTTTATATTCGGATGAACAATTAGTTATTTTTACAGTTTCTAAATACTCACACTTATATAAAAATTCAACTATAACATCATTGAACTTATCTATTTGAAATTCATCATCATATACTGTATCTGTAACCTGTCTAGTTATTTCTTTTAAGTTTGGTAAATATACACTTTCTATGATAGTTGTTTCATCTTTTTCAATCGTTTCACTAGGTGTTCTATAAAAAAATATATCAACACCTTCTTTATGCTCACATATACAATATCTGAAATTTGGTGGATATTTTTTCAATAATTCCATTATTTATTCCCNCTATTGTTTTTAAACTTTTTAATCATAGATAAATCGTTCTCATTTAATCCTAATGATTTAGGATCGATTTTTGCTAATTCATCTTTTCCTTTAGTACTTGAAACTTCACTATGTGTTGGTTTAGAAATATTAGGTNTACCGTGTCTAATCTCTCGCAAAATATCTTGCATAAGGGCCTCGTTAGTATTAGAATCTTTAACANTTGCTTTAGAGTTTTCCTTACGAATATCTAAATCTATAATCGTTTTCTTAATATTTGCTTTTTCTTTAATGATCTGTACTTGATTACCACGGATATCATTTAATACCTTACCCACTTCAGCAATATCTCTATGTGGTGACGATGTACCATACATCTGTTTACTATTCAATCTATCCAAGTTTTTAGACATACTTGAATGAACTTCTTTGTACAATTTATCGTTTTCTTGAGACTGTTGGTTTAAAGAATCTAATTCTGGTTTAAAGTATTCTTCATATTGTAAATCGAGGTTTTTGCTCATAAATACATCTCCTTAAGGTATATATTTTATATATAATTGTGAATCGATTATATATTATTGGTACGGAGGAAATGTCTTATGAGTAATATATTTATGAAAATTATAGAGAATATTTCAAAACTATTTGTATCAGATAAAAACATCGATAAGAAAATTGATAAGAAAATTGATAAATTTGCAAAAAACCGACCATTAATTTACGACGATAGTGGATATCCGCCGGAGTTTAGAAAGATAATAGAAGATGAAAGAAAAAAAGAATTGAAATGAAATATATTAGAGAGGATTGTCTCCTCTCTAATATTTATCTTTTTTTATTCTTAAGTTTTACAGATTCGACAAGAGTTTCTTGTATAAGATTTATAACACCTTCTTCTGTTTTAGTAGTATTGTGTTTATAAATTCTATCATCTATAACCTTATTATAATAATTGTACCAAAAACCAGTTTCTTTCATTTCTTGATAATAAGCTTCATCCATCTCTTTTAATCTTTCAAGATTTTGTTGAATTTCTAAACGCTGTTCTCTTGTAAGATCTGGATTGGTTTTTATTTCGTTCTGAAGATCTGCGTACATTGCAGTACCGCGTTGACCAATCGTACCGTGTTCACCCGTTTCTCGTCTGAGATTATGATATTTATAAACATTTAATTTATAAGCAGCTCTAATAAATGGAATCTTATTCAACCCAACATCAAATCTACTATCTATATAGTTTAATGTGTTTTTTTCCATATGTCTTAAACTAGAATAGACGTCTGGACCATATCCGTATGAGGAAGCGAAAATATCTGGAAAAAATTCATATTTTTGTAAAAATCCAATTTTATTAGTTTCTCTAGCATAGTATCGAGAAAGTGTTAACATGTTTAAAGTATTTAAATCTAAAAGTTCTATATTTACAATTATAGATTTAAAAAAGTTATGAACCCAACCTTTAGACTTCTGAAATTCTATTTCTCGCTCAGGAAGTTCCTCAGATTTTTTATTTTTAAACGATGACTGTTGTAGATCTTTGAAATCTTTATGTTTTGAGTCTTTTGAGATATTTTCATCAGCGCCAAAGAATGATACAACTAATTGTTTTATAAAATTAGGAACTTTCACAGTATTTGCTTTCGCTTTATTATATTCTGCAACACTTTTAAATGTTGTTTCAGCATAATCTTTCGCTTCAGCATATTTACTAGCGTTTGTTAACGTTTTCATTGGAATATATAAAAAGATCATAAGTGGTAAAAATAAAATTTTTAGTATTATCTTTAATATTCTAGGAATAGTTCTGAATTTACCAAAAACGAGTTTTGTAAAACGGTTATTCCAATGTGACATTATACCATTAGTATACATATGAAAGAATTCGTCCGATGCTTGTTTGTATAATCCAAATATACCTTGTTGCATACTGTGACCTAATTCATGTAATATACTTCCAGTCAATTCCTCTACAGATTCTACAACTATAGGCGATGTACCTATAATTAAACACAATATTTTACCTTTTGGAGAAGTAAACCTATATCCTTCTTTAGTAATATGGATATCTTCTAATTCTGCTATTTTTTTAGTATCAATTCCTTTTTTATCAGCTGTTCTATAATCAGCCAATGTAAATACAGGTATAGTTGCGAATTCATCTGAATCTGCTAAGAAATATACTTTACATTCTTCAGCGTTTAGAATTCTAGCTATATCGTTACCTAGTAGAGACCCCATTTCAAATAATCTATTGTGTATTTTTGGATTTTTTAAAATTTTGTAATTATCTGTAACATATTGTTTTATTTCAGTTATATGTTTTTGAATAGTCATCGGTAGAATATTTTCTCTACCAAAATATGCTTCAGAAGATCTATCCAAACTTTGAAATAATCCATGGAATTTCTGTCTGAATTGTGGTAGATATTCTACCGAATAAACTGCGTCAGACATATGTTAATTCTCCTTTAAAGGACTTCTAATATATTAGGTTGTTGAAATCTTTAAATAGTTAAACATTATACAATAATTGTATATAATTAAGGGAAATAGCATGTTTTTTTGCCATTTTTTGCTGATTTTCTTAATAAAAATCGTTTATATATAGTATTATAAATTAATAGAGGAGATTTTTTATGGAAACGAAAAATAACCAACCCGCATTTACGTTCTCTGACCCGAATAATGGTGCTCGGCGACCTAAAGAATATTTTGAAGTAAAAAACGATGATGATAAAGTACGAGAGTATGAGGCTCTAAGAGAAGTGTTTGGTGATAAAGCTATCCACTTTATGAAAATGGAACAGAATCCTGGAGATGTTAAAATTACAGAGATTAAATCAAATATGACTGTTCCAGAACAACAAGATATTATGCCTAAAAAACAAACGAAATCTGACGCAGACATTAATGTTATGTTTGATAAACTGGCTAGTGGGGATATCAGTCCTGTATACGATGATACAAAACAGGAGACAGAAGCAACAGAACCTACAAAAGATGCGACGGTGATAACATCTCCTTTAAAAGAAGAAAATATCGCTATCGATCCAGTAGTAATGGATTCTGATGATAAAAAAAAAGACCAGTAGAGGGAAAGGATGAAAAAATGGCAAAAAGAACATTTAATTTAGATGATTTCGACGATGTTCGTCCTGGGGATATTACTGATGAAGATTTGTTCCCAGAACAAACACTTGAAGAAAATCTTGTCANTGTCGAACATTCTGAAACTGATTTGGACGACGAGATGATGCAGTATATGATTACGGATCATGATGAAGTTACACATGAATCGATTGAAGCATTGGAATCTGCATCTAATATCGAAGATGTGTCTAATGATGTAGATTTTGAGGATGAAGAATCTGATGATGATGGTACGATTTTTAATGATGAAACCGATCATTCAGACGATGAAGACGAATATGTTAATGATTTAGAAAACGATGAGGACGTTGACATTGACGATGGTATGATGATGTTTGATGATGATGTGACTGAAGAGGATGATGATTATGCGGAAGATGATGATGAAACTGATTTATCAGAATCCGAAAAAGCATTTAATCAAACTATTGAGTATGAAACAAATGATGAACGGTTGACACATGAAGAAATGGATGATGTTTTAGATACGGTTTCTGAAAACATCAAAAAACTTACACCAGATGAACTCGACGATATTGTTGAAAGTGTATCTAATAAAGAAGAAAAATATCCTGTCGGTTTTGATTTAAATACACTTGATAATGAAGGAAATATTCCTTATCAGAGAAAACCTGAACCGACTGAAGATGAGATCGTGTTTGATACACAGGAAATACTTAAAGAAAAGAAAGAAAAAGAATCTCAAGATGTTGAGTGATATTGTTGATGATGAGGGTAAAAAGAAATATTATCCTCCAAAAGAATACAATTGGCCAGAATGGCCTGAACGTCCAGACTTCACAAAAATGGATCAACGAGAACTCGAAGCATATCAATCGTTTGTGTTTCATGAATATAGTGTACATTTGGAACTTGATCCTGAAACTGCAGCGTGGAATGATAAGATGGGACAACAACCGATTAAACCACCAACAGAAACGATGAGTTTAGATGAAACCGAACAACTTATTNCNGATTNCAATACGTTCTGGGANGAAAATATTAATCCTGATGATCCAGGCGTTGCAAGAATTCCTGGAACAGAATATGGTTTCTTGATTGACGAAAATGTTTATGATGGGGACGTTATTTTAACAAATAACAGATGTGAAGCGCAATTAAAGTATTATGAGTATTTGGTTAACCGTATCTTAAACGAAAGACCTGATATCGATCCTATACTTTGTGAACAAATTCTATCAAATATCGAACATGTTCGAAGTAAAGGACGGTTTCTTTATGACCAACATGAATTAATACAAAAACTGTATAATGAAGGATATGAAAAATGTGATCCGGAAACACTAGAACGTATTATGAACGCTCGTGTAAAACGTGTTCCTGTTGCTGGAGAACCCGGAGCTATTCAAGAATATGCAGACGTAGCNTATTATGATAGTGTNTTCTTCAAAGGTGAAAATCCAATACTCGACATGTATAAGAAACTTGGATTTACAGAACAGCAAGTAAACGATATGATCGGATATGATCAGTTCTATAGAGATTGTGGTGGTGCTAAGAAAGTGTTTTATGAAAAACATTATGACGACTACGATATTCAACGAGAACAAGAATTGTATCCTGAAAATATCGAAGAACACAAGAAATTTGTTCGAAAAGATTTCAAAAATCGTGTTATATCTGCCGAAGATAAATATAAACTCGAAGATGTATTACATTATTTGGAAGGTTATAAAACTTCTGAATTTAAAGATAAACTTCAAGATTTGTATACGGAAGAGTATGCAAAATATGTAGACTTCGTAGATCTGACACAAGATGTATATAATGATGCTTTATGGTTGATCGCTATAGATAGATTTATTCAATTTATCGAACATGGTATTGCGTACGGTATGATTACGGAAGTTTTCCCAAGAAAACGATTGGAAGATATTCCTGATCCACCAGATGTAACAATTATAAACGATTCTAATCTGGAAGAAATAAAGCAAAAAAATAAGAAACAGAAAGAGTTATTATCCAAAACGGCTTTAGATCCTGTGGTTTATGAAATCGCTGAGGATGAATTTGCTATGGTAAGTTCTATCTTTGACGATACTCGTGAATTATATCGCGAATATACAGAGGGTCCATTCAGTAAGATTATCAATAGAGTTATGTCACCGGATAAAACCGCTACAGAAGATTGGGGAAAACTACAGTGTAAGGTTATTATTAATGCACAAACAGCATTCCTACCTGTTATAGATTTTAACACCGGTGTACGATTGATATGTATCGATACAGATGATTCAGACCAATTTCGCATTAATCCATATTTGTTACACAGGAACGTTAAATTCTCGTATCCAAATCAAAATATGAGAATTCGAGTCAGACCATTGTATTTGGATAATTGTAGAAATAAACCAAACGCAACAATCGCTTCACTTAAGAAACTTGTTGGATATCCTTATATCCAATCTAAGTATAAGATAGTGTTGGATCAAAACTATGTTATCGCATATACTACAGATATTAAACAGGTTGAATTGTTTGAAAACGGTGATATTGATTCGAAATCTCCTGAAAACTCAACGTATTATGCACCAAAACCATCAAACGCGTGTATCGGTGTAATTATTGTTGATAAGAAAACGGAACGAGACATCAGGGCGATGCGACGTGAACAGATTAGAAATCACTCTAACCAAAACGTTATAGCCCCTGTCGACGTTGAAAATTATGATATACACTTTGTGTTATCAGCAAGATATATTCGAAACGATTTACGATTGAGGAATGCATCTATTCCTAAAGAAGAACGATATGTTGAATATATTATTACACAATATAACGAAGCTAATCCTGTGATGATTTTTGATGGATTGCAAACGATTATCGCTTGTATAATCAAAGAACACTGGGAGAAATATTCTGATAAAACGCCATATTTGGTACGTATCGAGTTTGATAGAGATAACTTGACAACACCTGCATTAGTTAACGTATTTGAGACTGGTGACGGTGTTGAAATATCCCCACACAATCGAACACGACCGATGGATGTTCAAACAACTTATACATATCCACCATCACGATTGAAGATGGAAGGTGTGAGACCGTTTGAACGTGGGCGTTTAGATTATCGATATTTCACAACAGCTTCGATTCAGTCTCGATATCCGCATGAATTGTGGTCACAATTTAACCTCGATACAAAACAAGGTAAATTTGAGTTCTTAAAATCTAGAGGTTTTGAAGAATTCTTAAGCCCCACATACATGACGTTTGATGTTATGAGAATACCATTAATGAATATTGAAAATAGCGGAATGATTCAAGATATTCATAGAATTAATATTAATGCTCTTTATGATCGAAATTCGGACGATACAGAATACTTATTGTATAAACAACGAGAGCTTGAGTATTTCCGACAGATGGATAATGACCAACAAGGTGGAATGGGCCGTATGTTATATTCTATTTTGGATTATCTCGCAAATAACTTATTTTCAAATTAATTATATATGATTAATTCAAGGAGACATAGGAAATGGCTATAAATGTTAACGAATACAATCAAAATGTCTTCGATCCAAAGAGGCGAATAAGGGCAACCATTGACAACGTTCATGGTACCGGAACCGTTAAGGCTATCGAAGACGCAGCAATCGAGAAACTCGAAAAATTAATGAAACACGAAACTGTTGTGGAGGATAAACGACCAACAGTAGAAATCGATCAAAAATTAAACTTAATCAATGATGGGGAGGAAGAAACCATGTTCTTTAGAAAGAAAGCAGTTGAAAAAGTACAACAACAAGAAAAAGAAACCGTAGTACAACAACCTGTACAGGAGTCAGAAACACACAGATACAATAGTTGGAGAGTATTTGATTTGATGCGAAGTAAAGCGTCTACAAATTTGAAAGACGTTATTAAACTGAATGTAAAACGTGTTTCATATGTGGGCGAAAAATCTAAAACTGTAAAAGCAAAAATTGCAGGACTCATTCGAACAGCTACAAAAGCCGTAGCATCAATCGGTATGTCTGATGC
>JGI24710J26742_10001904_pt1 | contig 18935 bp, 16 predicted proteins | sample BioPla2DNA2_FD_26742 | JGI IMG/M metagenome (IMG submission 26742) | reverse complement strand
TCCTTCGCCTTGGCCTTCTTCCCCTTCATTCTCACTGCTGCTTCCTTTAGCATCTTTTTGAGCATTTTCAATAGCTTCTTTTAAGTCACTTTCATCAAGTTCACCATCTAAAACTGATTTTGATGCTTCTTCAAGGGAATTTTTTAAATCTTCATTTTCTACTGAATTGGCAGCCTTAGCAAGGGCTTTGGANAGTGAATTTAATTCACTGCTGCTCATATCTTCCATAGAGGATTTTAAATTTGCAAGAGCCTTTTCTAACTTTTCCTTATCTTCTGATAAGATTGCCTCTGATAACTCCTTCACTGCTTTATTTTTAATAAGCTCATTTGTGAGTTTACTTATATCCTTTCTTGCTGCTTCTTGCTTTTCCTTATTATATTCCTCTAGTAAGTTTTTTCTTGAATTTTNAATGGCTTCCTTGCCTTTTTCATTTTTATTATTTTTTTCTGCTTCTTTAAGCTTTAATTCCATTCTTTCTAGAACTTTATCTAATTCTTTTTTATCTATACTTTCTTTAATTTCCTTCTTAGCATCTTCTAATATTTTTTTAACTTCTTCTTTTTCTTCTTGACTTAATNCTTCAAGCTTTTCAATATTCTTTTTTTCTTCTTCTACCTTTTTAACAAACTCTTCCTGAGTTTTATGGAATTTTCTTATTAAATCTGCCTGATTAGAGGCCTCAGTTTTTATAGTTGTTGTTAATAAGCAAAGACAAACCATTCCTAAAACTACAAAAAGCTGTTTCTTATCAATCTTAATTTTAAGTTTTTCCTTTAAATTAAAATTTTTAATATGCTTCACTGTATCTTCTTTTTGAGCTATGGAAATATTATCTTCTTCATTAATAAGTTCTAAGGATGTTGTAAGTCTTTCCTTTAGCCCCTTTGAATCTACAATTAAAGCAACTTTTTTATTATTTGGACTTAGATAAGATCCAAGAATTAATATTGCTATTAAACCAANAGCTAAGATTAAATAACTTACTTTGTAGACAGCAGGAAAAACAATAAATAATGAAAAAATTAGTATACTTAAAATTAAGGATAGTAGATATTTAATACCTACTATTCCAAAATTTAATATAAATTCTGTTTTAATTCTTTTAGATGCTCTTTTTATAAAGGTTAAAATTTCTTTATTTAAAGAATTCATTTCTTTACTCCTTTAATTTCTTTCTTCTTTTACGTCTTTCTTTTTTTAAAGGATTTAACTTAACTGAAGCAATATATAAAAATATAACTGAAAGCACTAATTGAACTCCAATTGAAATATATACTGTATTTTCCCCTATACCAAAGTTAGGGAAAAAGTAATACATTGCTTCCCTTCCTCCTAATTGGTTTGATAATAAACTAATAAAACCTGTTACTGGGCTTAAATATATAATTGGATTCACCTTAAGATCTGGATTCATATAATTGTTTCTCATTGAAAACATAAATAAGAAAAAGGCAATTATAAGAATTCCAACATAAATAAATAATACTAGAAAATATGTTATTGTAGTTGAAACCTTTGAGGTTTTTGCATTAGTTGAAATAAGCATTCCTATAGACCCTACAAATATTGTATTAACAATAAAAAAGCCAGCAAGTTCTAATATATTTACTATACTTACTCCTCCAATTAATGAACATATTCCATAAAGAGGAATAGTGCAGATAATTAACATTACCACCTTAAGGGAGGAAGCAAATAGCTTTCCTATTATAATTTGTAATGGAGTTAATTTTGTTGATAATAATATATCTAAGGTTTGTTTTTCCCTTTCTGAAGATATTGCACTTGATGTTAATGATGGCACCATAAATATTAAAAATATAGCCTGAACTATAGCCATTAAAACATATAAAGTTGTAGTGGACTGCATTTGTAACCCATTTACATATATATCGCTGGTAAAACTTTTATAATATAGGGCTACTCCAACAGAAACTACTACAATATAGAAAAACAATGTTAAGGTAAATCTTTTATTTCTAACGGCAATCTTTGCCTCATTTCTTAAAACTGGATTTATCCTCATTATTCCTCTCCTCCTTCACTGTTTCCTTCTGTTATTTGTATAAATACATCCTCTAAATTTCCAGCAGCCTTTGTAAAGCTTATTACAGGTATATCTTGAATTACTAAGGACTTTAATAAATTCTTAGCTTCAATATCTCCCCCTATAATGCTTGCTGTTATCCTATTTTCATCTGCTGAAACATTCCTTACAGTTGGAGCTTCTTTTATTATTTTTATAGCCCTATCAACTTCATCAATAACAGTTATAGTAACTGGAGCAGAACCTGTTGCAAATAAGGTTACCTCATCAACAGTTCCTTGACAAACCATCTTTCCATTTTGAATTATTCCTACCTTTGAGCATATTTCACCTAGTTCAGATAAAATATGAGAAGATATTATAATGGTTTTTCCCATGGACTTTAGATTCTTTAATATACCTTTCATTTCAAACCTTGACTTTGGATCCATTCCAGAAGCTGGCTCATCTAAAATTAATAATTCTGGATTATGAACTAAACATCTTGCTAAACATAATCTTTGCTTCATACCTCTAGATAGTCCATTTACATTTGCATCGTACTTATCTGAAAGATTTACAAGTTCTAATAAGTCCATTGATAACTTTCTTGCTTCTTCTCCAACTATTCCATATATGGAAGCATAAAATTCCAGATATTCTATTGCCATTAAATTATCATATACTCCAAAAAAGTCTGGCATATATCCTATTTTTTCTTTAAGAAGCTTATTTTCTTTTATAGCATCTATTCCATCAACATAAACCTCTCCACTGTCTGGGGATAAAAGGCCTGACACTATTTTCATGGTAGTAGATTTCCCTGCTCCATTTGGCCCAATAAAACCAAATATTTCTCCCTTTTCTATTTCTAAGTCTACTCCCTTTAAGGCTTTAAATTTTCCATAGGATTTTTCAAGTTTCTTTATCACTAACATTATTTATCCCTCCCCTTTACAGTGATTATTGGGACTCCTGTTTCCCCTTTACTATCATTTACTACTATTTTTACTTTTAAAATATTTCCCTCTAAATAATCCTTTAAGTTATTAAGAATTACTAATTTTGTACCTATTGCAAGCTTTTCATATTCTCCAGTCTTATAATTATAAATATAGGAATCTAAAGTACTTTGCATATAATCATAAAGCTGAACATTCCTTAGTCCTATTTCTGTAACTTCAAGGTTTCTATCAATTTCATAATTCATAAAAACCTCACCATTGCCATAGAAAGAATTGTTATGATTTTGATAGTACACAGTTGAGCTATAGGAGTCTACTATGCCCTTAAAATATCCTTCTGGATAAGATACAATTCCATCCTTTTCAACTAAGGTTAATTCTACATCTTGTGCAATTACAGTACTATCATATTTAGAAAGGGATTTATTATCAAAATTTAATTCATAGTCTATTGGCATATCTGTAATTCCTATAAGTTTATAGTTGCTGTTATTTAATTCTTGGGAAGCAAGATCAAATAATGTAGCATTTCTTAATATATTCTTGTATTCTTCTCCACTTACATCACCATTTGAAGTAAATCTGGTGTCATAATATTTTTGAGCTAAACTTCCTCCGTAGCCTTGCAAACCATATGAAACTGTTACACTTTGATTTTCAATAGTTTTTTCTTCATCTTTTTTAAGGCTTCCAAGTTCCCAAATACTACTATTAGAGACAAATATTAAGTTTCTTATATCATAACCAAGGGTGTTTTTTATTGTTCCGCTTAATTTATTACCATCTACATAAAGATTATTTTCTATTTTATTAAACACTTGATTATTACCAATAATTTTAAATGATTTCATATCTAAGGCACTATTATTTTCTAATGAAAACTTTTTATTATTTCCTTCATAAACTGTTTTTAACCTTAAAATTTTGCTTTTACTTTCTTCCTCTGGAAAATAGTAGTGTTCAGTGTTTAAAGGAGAAAGAGAAAGATTTAATGGATTATTTATGTTTAAACTATTTCTATACTTAGTACCTATTCCCAGGTATCCTACTACTGATGCTGTTCCGTCCTTATTTATATCTACTATATTATTTTGATTTAATATAACGTCTTTAACTCTAGTTGAAGAACCTACAAAGAAGATAATTATTGTAAATATAATAGAAATAGCGGGAACAAAAATCCAAGTAAGATCCCTTTTATTAAGCTTTTTAAGAATATAATATAATAAAAAGCCTACAATAACTGCATATATAGCAACTATTCCAACTATTGTTTCAAAACTTACTATTTTTTCAACTGGAACACTATTAGTAATATTATTTGCTCCATAATAAATAGGCATCATTTTTCCATTTTGATATGCTACTAACCTTTTTTCTGTATTTTTAAGTATAACCTTAATAAATTCACTTGCCTTTGATGATGATATAAAAGGTTCTAAGCCTAAATCGAAGGAAGTTATTATTATTTCTCCTTTACCCCTTTTAACAGAATATGCTAACGGAATATTATTAGATTCAATTATAACTTCTCCCTCTTTTATTTCTAAGGTTGAATTAATAAGATTTATGTTTTCTCCTAAAAGATCAATATTTGCTTCTTTATATCCACTAGAAGTTACATTTAAAAATTCTTTATTAATATTTTTAATTGTCTTTCCTTCATTTGCACCAGCAGAAATTACTAATGTTCCACCACTGCTTACCCAGCTATTTAATGCATCATAATGCTCTTTTTTGAAATTTCCTAAATTATAGTTATTTATCAGTATAACATCTAATCCGTCTATATTTAACTTATTATCTAAAATAATATTTTCATCTAAAGTTACATTTTCAATTACAGTAGTGAAGCCATATGTTTTCATATTTTCTTGATATAAAACATTGTTTATATACCCTAAGGCACTTCTATCTTCACTTAAGGTTCCAAGGAAAAAATTATTTTCATTAATTCTTCCCTTTGAAACAAGTTTACTTTTTGTTAAAATAGTATCCTTGCCCCTATTTAAATTAACTTCTATCCTAGCAGAATTTTCAGGAACAATTATAGGTATTATTACCTTTTCACTTTTCCCCTTATTTACTGATATGGACTTAATATAGGCATCATATTTACCAACTTCATTTGTATCGGTTCTAATTTCTACTTCCCCAGTAAAATCTTCCTGCATACTTGTAACTTCAACTTCAATAGGAATATATTTATTAGCCTTAAACTTTCCCTCTATTCCGTGACTTACTTTTATTTCATAACCTTCCTCATTTACATCAGCTTTAACCAAATTTACATTAAAAAATAGCAAAGTTAATATAAATAAAAAAGTAGTTAATATACTTTTCCTAGTTACTTTCCCCACTATTATTCCTCCCTCATATTACATATTCTTCTATTTTATATTAATAGTATAACTTATTTTGCTAAATAACACCTTAACAATTTCTTAATATTCTATTATTTAAATAAATATTATTTTCTATAAAAAAACCCCTTACTATCAGTTTACATAGCTATAGTAAAGAGTTTTTTTAATTGATATATTGCTAACTTAATGATTAAAATATGATTTAAATTTAAGATTCTCAGCCCACCTGAAAATCCTTCTAGCATTTTACATTTTGAATTTTGAATTGTGCTGTATCTCTACAGCGTCTTTGCTCTGTCTCTTATATTCTTATTAAAATCTATAACATTATGTTCATATTCTTCATCCATATATTTAGAATTAATAATAAAGTCTGCAGTAGCTGTATTATTTGCTATTGGAATATCATAAACCTGTACTATTCTTAAAAGAGCCTTTACATCTGGGTCATGAGGCTGTGCTGATAAGGGATCTGAAAAGAATACTACAAAATCAATTTCTCCTTCAACTATTTTTGCTCCCACTTGTTGATCCCCACCTAGGGGCCCGCTATTATAACCTTTTACTTTTAAATTTGTTCTATCAGATATCATTCTTGCTGTTGTTCCTGTTCCACAAAGATCATGCTTCTTAAGAATGTCTCTATTTCTTAAACACCATTGTATTATTTCTTCCTTTTTACCATCATGAGCAATTAAAGCTATGTTTTTTCTTTTTTTAATAGTTCTTACAATAAAGTTATTTTCCATATTTATCACCTCTCTTATTATTATTATACAAAAAGGTCTCTCCTAAGACAACGTTTACTGAAATACAAAAAGTTCTATTCCAATAAAGGAATAGAACTATTATACATGCTCATATATTACTTTTATACCGCTTCTTATTATATCTTTAATGCTTAATCTATTATTTGATGGTCTTATTTCCCTAAGATTTCCTTGGTAAACAATCTTTCCATCAACCTTTAAGAAATCTTGAGGTTTAACTAAATTTCTTGATATATTAAAATCTATAATTCCACTTTCATTTAAAATATAATATACAAATTCTGAACATAAGAATCTATTTTCAGTAGTCACAGGCTTGTTCAATAAATTATAAATTAATCCCCTGTAATTATACTTATATAGATCGCTATTATTAATAAAACCTTCTAATAATGTTTTTGCCTTTTCATACTGCTCTTTTGATACNTCAAGNTCTATTATTGTACCNGGTAAGTTTTCATTAAACTTATATACTCCTTCATTAATATCTTCTCTTCTAAATCTTCCTACAAAAGGATTATAAGTATTTCTTCTTGCGAAACTATACATATTATTAAGTTCTTTATCTAAAGATATAGCTGCATGAGTATATTGATCATTTGTTACTATATGAATAAGATTAGATATTACAGTATTGGTTCTTGTTAAAACAATATATAAATTATATTTTCCCATAATTAGTCCCCCATATTTATATTATACGATATCTAAGTTACTATAATACCTTAGACATTGTACCCCCTTTTGGGTATAAATTCAACTAGTATTTTAGTTTGCTTTTACTTTATATATTAATTATGAGTTATGGAACTTAAAACCCAATGAAGGATTTCTTAAAAAAATCTTAATTTCCAAGTAAAATTTCTAATCTTTTGTTATAGCTGTTTCTGACTGCTTTTCTTTATTGTCATCATCTACCTCATCTTTGAGAGCTTTATGGAAGGAAACACACATTATTAAAAGAATAAATGCAAAAGGTAGTGCTGCCAAAATTGACATTGTCTCTAATCCTTTTAGTCCTCCACTTAAAAGCAATATTATTGCAATAGCTGATTGTAAAATTCCCCATATAAACTTCACTTTATTCTTGGGATTATTATCTCCTTTGGAAGACATCATTCCTAAAACAAAAGTAGCTGAATCTGCAGATGTTATAAAGAAAGTTACAATAAGAATTGTTGCAATTAAGGAAACAATTATACCTAAAGGAAGGTTTCTTAAGGTAACAAATAATGCCGAAGTTAAATCTTGCTCAACTGCTTTAGCTATTTCTATTCCCTTAAACATCTCCATGTTAAGTGCAGTTCCTCCGAATGTAGCGAACCAAACAAAACTAAAGAAGCTTGGAATTAATAATACACCTAGAACAAACTCCTTTATTGTTCTTCCCTTTGATACTCTAGCAATAAAAGTACCAACAAATGGTGCCCAAGCAATCCACCACGCCCAATAGAATAAAGTCCAATCCCCTACCCATGTACCTTTTGTAAATGGAGTAAGTCTTAAACTCATATTAATTATATTTTGGCCATAATCTCCTAACGTTGTTACAAGGGTATCAAATATAAAGGATGTAGGGCCTAAAAACAGCACAAATAAAANTAGCCCTCCTGCTACTCCAACATTTAGATTACTTAAAATTTTAATTCCTTTATCAACACCAGTTGTTGCAGAAATTAAAAATAAAACTGTAACTATAGCAATTATAATTATTTGTGTTCCTAATTTATTAGAAATACCAAAAACTTCATTAAGTCCTCCATTAATTTGAAGAGCCCCAAGTCCTAAAGAGGTGGCAACTCCAAAAGCTGTAGCTATGATAGCTAGAATATCTATAATCTTTCCTATTGGTCCATGAATTTTTTCTTTTAATAAGGGATAGAAAGTGCTACTTATTAAACCATTGAATCCCTTCCTAAAATTGAAATATGCTAAGCTTAAGCCAATAACTGTATATATTGCCCAAGGATGTAGTCCCCAATGTAAAAAGGAATACCTCATAGCTGCACGTGCAGCTTCAGGAGTTCCTCCTGTTAACCCTAAAGGTGGATCAAGATAGTGCTGAATAGGCTCTGCTACTCCCCAAAAGACAAGACCTATTCCCATACCGGCACTAAACAACATACTAAACCAAGTAATATTAGAATATTTGGGACGGTCACTATCAGCTCCTAATCTTATATTTCCATATTTACTAAAAGCTAAATATACAGAAAAACCAAGAATTAAGAAGGTGGTTAAAAGATAGAACCAGCCAAACTTATCAATAGTAAAACTTAATAAATATTCAGCAGTTGCTGATAAATTTTCTGGTGATATGACTCCCCATAATACAAATACTGAAATAATTATTAATGATATGTAAAATACCATAAAACTCCTCCTTTGATTTTTATAAGTAAAAACGCACTTATATATTATAACAATAGAGTAAACAACTTGTCTATATATATAAAGTTGCTGCATTATACAAGTTGTTACTTAATATTGAATATTTTTATACTCCTAGATTTCCCAAACACCTTCTTTTTATGTGTAAATTTTTTTACTTGATAAAATAACAAGAAGATGCTCTGTAGTTTCCTNCAAAACATCTTCTTTTTTACAATCAATTATAGGGCATATTCTTTTTTACCTTTTGATAATATTCTACTACTTAATAATCCTATAATAAATCCTATAAGTGCTNGTATTAGCCATCCAAATCCATAATCGAAGGCTGGCAGGTATAAATGTGCAAATTCTATAAGTTCTGTTACTATTGTATTTCCCTTTAGGCTTTCTGGAAGTGCTTGCAATAAATCAAAAATAGCTGCAATAACAGTAAATCCAGTGGTCCATCTATAAATAAATTTATCTTTGCCTATCAATGGATATAACAGACCTAATAATATTAAAGTAATTGCTAAAGGATAAAGGAACATAAGTACAGGTATAGATAACTGAATTATATTATTTAATCCAAAGTTAGCAATTGTAAATGAAAATAAGGTAAATATAATTGCATAGCCTTTATAAGAAATTGAATTCGGGAATAATTTGCTAAACATTTCAGAACATGAAGTTATTAAACCTATTGCTGTTTTTAAACAAGCAGCTGTTACAATTCCCGCTAATAACACTTGACCTATAATAGCAAAATAATGATTGCTAACCATAGATAAAATAATTCCACCGTTATCAGCGCTATCAACACTGCCTAAACTTGTTACTCCTAAATATGCTAATGATGAATAAATAACAGCCATTCCTATAATAGCAACAAGTCCTGACTTACAAGTTTCTAGAGCAATAGCATTAGAATTCTTTATTCCTAATTTTTTAACATTAGAAACTATAACAATTGCAAAAGCTAAGGAAGCTAAAGCATCCATAGTATTATATCCATCTAGTATCCCTGNAAATAATGGTTTTGCTATGTAATTTCCTTGAGGGGCAAAAGCGCCTGGTTCTCCCATTGGATTAACAAATGTAACTATTAATAATATTGATAGTAATATTAAGAATAGTGGATTAAGATACTTTCCTATCCAATCTAAAATTCTTCCCGGTCTTAGAGAAAAATAAAGGGTAAAAGCAAAGAATATTAGTGAAAATATTAATAAACCTAGCTTTAAATAATTTTCTGATATAAAGGGACGCATTCCAACCTCAAAAGCTACTGTAGCTGTACGAGGAATTGCAAATAAAGGTCCTATTGTTAAATATAGTGCACAGGTAAAAAAGGTTGAATACCAGGAAGTAACTGGCTTTGCCATATCATATAAACTTTCACTTTTGGATATTGCTGATGCTATAATTCCTAACATAGGTAAACCTACCCCTGTTATTAAAAATCCTATTGTTGCGGATAAAGTATTGNTTCCAGCCATCTGCCCCAATTGAACCGGAAAAATTAAGTTACCTGCCCCAAAAAATAATCCAAATAATAATGATCCTACAAGTAAATTTTGATTAAAAGTTAGTTTTTCTTTCATATAATAGCCTCCTTTTGTTATTTTTTTATTATAATATAAATCCTTCCCTTAGCAAAATCCTTTTTATGTATTACCAAGGAGCATTATAATAATAAAATAAGCAAAAAGGGCTGTTGCTTCAGCCCTTTTTACTACTTATCTTTAATTAAGTCCTTAACCTTCATTAATCTAGTTAAGGTTGATCTTTCATTTTCATCAAGTTTCATTCTAATATACCTAATTGTTTCTTCTAAAGAAGGAATTGTCATATATTCTAAGGCATTAACCCTTCTTCTAGTCTTTTCTATTTCATCTGACATAAGCTGAGTTGACTTTTCTACTTCTGCCAGCTCTAAAAGNTTTGGTAATATGCTATATAGTTTAGCAATTGAATCATCTAGCTCTGATGATGTATTGGCAAAACCATAAGGATATATACTTCCTTCTTCATCCTCTAACTGCCTATGGAAAGTCATTTTCGGAACATTAACACTCATTATGTTCTTCTTTTCAATTTCAACTGATATGCTTTCCTTTGGATAAGCTACGGCTTCTTCTAAAAATTCTGAGCTCATTACCGCTCTAGCCATAACAAAGTCTTGAAGGGAATCTTGAAGCTCTGCTTCTACTTCCTTTCTTAACTCATTATTATATTTTATAAGATTTATAAACTGCCTCATCAGCTCATCCTGTTTATCTTTTAAAAGTTTATGACCTCTTGTTGCAGTTGCCAGCCTCTTCTTTAATCCTGACAACTCCATTCTATTGGGATTGACGTTTAATCTAGCCATGATTATTCATCAGCTCCCTTTGGCATATACTTTTCAAGATATTCATCTCTGATTCTCTTAAGTTCTGTTCTTGGAAGTATTTTTAATAACTTCCATCCTAGTTCTAAAGTTTCTTCTANGCTTCTATTTGCAGTAAATCCTTGATTTACATATTCTTCTTCAAAGGCTTCAGCAAACTTTGCATATAACTTATCAACATCTGATAAAGCTGATTCTCCTAAAATTGCTGATAACTCTTTTGCTTGCTTACCTTGTGCATAAGCTGAGAACAATTGATTCATTGTATCTGCATGATCTTCTCTTGTTTTGCCTTTTCCAATCCCCTTATCCTTTAATCTAGATAGAGATGGTAATACATCTATTGGAGGCATNATACCTCTTTTATATAAATCTCTTGAAAGAATTATTTGTCCTTCTGTAATATATCCAGTTAAGTCTGGGATTGGGTGAGTTTTATCATCCTCTGGCATTGTTAATATTGGAATTTGAGTAATTGAGCCTTCTCTTCCCTTAATNCTACCAGCTCTTTCATATAAAGTAGCTAAGTCAGTATATAGATATCCTGGATATCCTCTTCTACCTGGAACTTCTTTTCTTGCAGCTGATACCTCTCTTAAGGCTTCTGCATAATTTGTTATATCTGTCATTATAACTAATACGTGCATGCCCTTTTCAAAAGCTAAATATTCAGCTGTTGTTAAAGCCATTCTAGGAGTAGAAATTCTCTCTATTGCTGGGTCTGATGCTAAATTCATAAATAATACTGAGTTATCTATAGCACCAGTTCTAGTAAATTCATCAATAAAGAATTGTGATTCTTCAAATNTTATACCTATAGCTGCAAATACAACAGCAAATTGAGCATCTGAATTTAAAACATTTGCCTGTCTTGCAATTTGTGCAGCTAATTGAGCATGAGGAAGTCCTGAACCTGAGAATACAGGCAGTTTTTGACCTCTAACTAATGTATTTAAACCATCAATAGCTGAAATACCTGTTTGAATAAATTCTGATGGATAGTTTCTAGATACAGGATTTATTGGTTCTCCATTAATATCTAATCTTTTTTCTGCTATTATTTTCGGGCCATTATCGATAGGATTTCCCATACCATCAAATATTCTTCCAAGCATATCTATGGAAACCCCTATATCTTGCGGTCTTCCTAAGAACTTTGCCTTTGTTCCTTTTAAGTTTATACCAGTTGATCCTTCAAATAATTGAACCATTGCCTTGCTTCCATTTACTTCAAGGACCTTACCTCTTCTTTTTTCACCATTTTGAAGTTCAACTTCTACCAATTCATCGTACTTAACTCCTTCAACACCTTCAACAATCATTAAAGGGCCCACAACTTCTCTAACAGTTTTATACTCCTTAAGCATTTAGAACCCCTCCCTTCTCGTTGATTAATCCATCTATTGTTGATCTAAGTTCTTCTGCAATATTATCTATTTTACCAAGTTCGCCTTCNGTAACATACTTACTTCTTGCTATTTTATCTCTTAATTCTGCTAAAGCTAAAATTTCGTTTATATATACTCCAGCTTCTAAAGCTTTTTCTGCTTCTTTTCTAAATAAAAGTATTAATTTTAGCATTTTATATTGCTTATTAAGTGAAGTATAAGTATCTACTTCATGGAAGGCATTTTGTTGAAGATAGTCTTCTCTTATTGATTTAGCTACTTCTAACTTTAATCTATCTTTTTCTGATAAGGCATCTATACCAACTAAGCTAACTATTTCTTGAAGAGATGATTCTTCTTGAAGTAAAGTCATAGCTTCTTGTCTTAAGGCTGACCAATCTTCTGCTACTTCCTTATTCATCCAGTTATCAACTGTTTCTTCATATAAAGAATAGGAATTTAACCAGTTAATTGATGGGAAGTGTCTTCTATATGCAAGTTGTGCATCTAATCCCCAGAATACCTTAACTATTCTTAAAGTTGCTTGAGATACTGGCTCTGATATATCTCCTCCTGGAGGTGAAACAGCTCCTATTGCAGTTATTGTTCCTTCTCTACCTTCTTTACCAAGGCATATTACCTTTCCTGCTCTTTCATAGTAGTCTGCTAATCTTGAACCTAAATATGCTGGGTATCCTTCATCACCAGGCATTTCTTCAAGTCTTCCTGACATTTCTCTTAAGGCTTCTGCCCATCTTGAAGTAGAGTCTGCCATAATTGAAACTGAGTATCCCATATCTCTAAAGTATTCAGCAATAGTTATTCCAGTATAAATTGAAGCTTCTCTCGCAGCAACTGGCATATCTGATGTATTAGCAATAAGTACTGTTCTCTTCATTANGCTTTCCCCAGTTTTAGGGTCTTTAAGTTCTGGGAACTCATTTAAAACGTCTGTCATTTCGTTACCACGTTCACCACAGCCAACGTAAACAACTATTTCTGTATCTCCCCATTTAGCTATTTGGTGTTGAACAACTGTTTTACCTGCTCCGAAAGGTCCTGGTACTGCTGCTGCTCCACCCTTTGCTACTGGGAAGAAGGTATCTATAACTCTTTGTCCAGTAACCATTGGTCCCTCTGGCTTTAACTTTCTTGCAACTGGTCTTCCTTTTCTAGCTGGCCATTTTTGCATTAAAGTTAATTCCTTATCACCATTTTCTGTTTCTACTATGCAGACAGTATCTGTTACAGTAAATTCCCCTGATTTTATTTCTTTTATAGTTCCCTTTATTCCATAAGGAACCATTATTTTATGTAGAACTACAGCAGTTTCTTGTACTGTACCTATAACATCTCCTGCTTCTACTTCTGCTCCAACTTCTAATAAAGGATCAAATGTCCAAAGTTTATCTCTGTTTAATGAATTAACAGAGATACCCTTTTTTAAAAAAGGTGAATCAGCTTTTTCTGCAAAAGCATCTAATGNTCTTTGTATTCCATCAAACATTGACTCAATAAGTCCTGGNCCTAATTCAATACTTAAAGGCTCTCCAGTTGAAACAACTGGGTCCCCTGGTCCTATACCAGTAGTTTGTTCATAAACTTGGATAGATGCTCTATCTTCTCTCATTTCAATGATTTCTCCGATAAGACCATCTTCTCCAACCTTAACCATGTCGTGTATATTTGAATCTTCCATTCCTTCAGCAACTACTAAAGGACCTGAAACCTTAATTATTCTTCCGGTCTTCAACTTCTCTAACCTACCTTCCTATAAAATATTAACGCCAACAGCCTTTTCCACACTATCACTAATTCTCTTAAGTCCAATATTTAATGAACCTTGATTACTTGGAATTAATATTACAGCTGGAAGTATCTTATCGTTGTAACGACTAATTGTTTCTTCTATTTTTTCTGCAATTTGTTCTGTTACAAAAATTACTGCGTAGTTGTTCCTTGCACAGTTATCAACTGCTCTTCTAGCTTCATCAGCTTCTATTACTGGAAATACATCCACTCCGATAGCCTTAAAAGCCAAAATTGAATCCTTGTCTCCTACTACCGCAATCTTTCTATCCATATATATCACGCAGCCTTTCCCTTATTACTTCTTCAGCAATATTATTTAGCTTGGCAACCATTATAATTCTTACAATTTTAATTTCTGTTTCTTTAGCATAAATATAAGATAATATCTTTTCTGGTCCAAAGGTAACCAGCTTAGATTTTTTCATTAATTCCATAATATAATTATCGCTTAACTTTTCTAATAAGCTTGCTGAGTTAGTTTTAATATACCCTTCAAAGCCTTCCATTATTAAGTCAGAATATATTGTAGTCTTAAGTTTATTCATAATATTTTCTGGTGTTTCATTCATTAATGCAATTAATTTATTTTTCTCAATTGCTCCACCCTCATATATTACTTCTTCAGCAAACTCTCTTTTCTTATTTTGTTTCTTTATTCTAAGCAATGTTCTAATATTAGTAGAATCTATAACTGCTTTTACTAAATTATCAATAAATTTATAATTTAGGCTCTTATTTATTTCTAATAATTCCTTAAACATATACTTATCAATAATTATATCTATCTTTTGCGGATCTTTAGTTTGATTAAAAACTTCTAAGGCTTCTTTTATGCCTTTTCCTAAATTTCCACTTAGTGTTTTATAGCTATCTCCATTGATTTTATTCTTAATTTCCTTTAGGTCTAAGTCACCTAAATTTATAAGCATACTGGATAAATCCTTTTGAAGTACTCTTTCTTTTAAAAGAACTTTTATATTATGATAATCATATTTTAAACTAAATACTTTAACTAGCTCTTTAATTGGCGATAATTCATATACTAAATCATAGACTCTATTTAATTCTAAACTTAACATTTCTTCATAGTCTTCAGGTCTTTTTATATTTACTAATACATTAGAATACTCTGTTTCGTTTAAAATTCTTAGTACTTCATCTGCTGAAACAGCTTCTATCATTCTCTCTATTTTAGTTCTATCAAGGAGCCTTTTTTCTAAGACCCAGATTCTTGATACTGCTTGGGTAAACTTCATTGTATCCATATCTTACCCTCCTTAATTAAATAATACTTTCGCTACTTCATACTCCAATTCATCTCTTAATGAATTTACTAAAGCTTCATAAGTATTATTTATCTCTATACCATTGCTTTCTAAAATAAATCCACCCTTAAAGTTTCCAACTTCAGAGCTAAGTTTTATATTGCCTTTTTCACCTAAAGCTTGATTTAATTCATATATAAAAGTTAAATCTATTTGATCTAATCCCTCTTTATTTAAGATTAATTTTTGCTCTCCTATTTGTCCAAGAGATAAAATTGAATTTCTTATAAATCTTGTGAAATCATCTCCCCTTAATGAAGATAATCTTTCAACACTTTCTTCAAAAACCTTTTTTATAACTTCTTGTTTTGCTGTTAATTTATCATTTCTAACCTTTAAAGTTGCAGAAGATATTGCTTTTTCTTTTTTTATTTTAGCCTCTGCTTCAGCCTTTTTAATTATTTCTTTTTCTAGTTCTTTGGCTTTAGCTATCTTCTTAGAAAGGATTTTTTCTTTTTCCTCATTAGCTTCTGCTAAAACAGCATCCTTTCTTTCTTCAGCATCCCTAAGGATTTTAGAAGTTATATTATTAATATCTGCCATAGCCCTTCTCTCCAATCCTAGAATGTATTATTTACTAACATGAATGACATAACGAATCCTAATAATGCATATGTTTCAACCATAGCTGATAAAATAATTCCCTTTGTATTATGTTCTGGGTTCTTAGCTAATATTTGAATACCTGATGCTGCAACTCTACCTTGAGCAATACCTGACCAAAGTCCTGCAAATGCAATTGGTAATGAAGCAAATAATAAATATAAACCTTGACCTAAACTCATATCTCCTGACATTTGAGTAAATATTAAGAAACCAATAACGAATCCATATAAACCTTGTGTACCTGGTAATAGTTGAAGAACTAATGCCTTACCAAACTTTTCTGGCTCTTCTGTTACTAAACCTGAAGCTGCCTCACCAACTATACCAACTCCTTTTGCTGAACCTATACCTGCTAATCCTATTGCTAATGCTACTCCTAAGGCAGCAAAAACTTTTCCTCCATTATTTTCAATAAAAAATTGAATCCATGACATTTCCATTTTTATTTCCTCCTAATTTCTTTTAATGTTTACGTATTTTCCTGATACTTCAAATGCTCTAAATGGCTTTCCACCGCCATCATAAAATTTCCCAAAGTATTCTACATATTGAAGTCTCGCTGTGTGTACATAAGCACCTAATAATGAAAGTGCTAAATTAAATATATGTGCCAAAATAAATAATACAGGTCCTATTATAATTGCAGCAACACCTGGAAGTGTGCTTATTAATAAGTTTAAGGCACCAGCAATTGATCCACCTGATAGGCCAAGTGCCATAAGTCTTGTATAGGAAACTAAGTCTCCAACATAGCCTGTAATATTATATAAAGCATAAGTACCTGATGCTATTTGAGCACCCTTTGATTTTGCATCTCTACCATTAGTTAAAACTATAATTGCCATTCCTATAATAGCAGTTATTGTAAATACAGTTTTTAATATTGATGGTAAATTTAATAATCCTACTCCTGCAATTCCCCCAAGAGATATAAGGGTAAGCATCCATGAAAAGGAATCATAAATTGCATCTTTAATGCTTCCAGCCTTTATTGATATATATGCTTTTATTCCTAAACCAACAAATATTTGTATAACTCCAAGTGCAATAGATAATATTAAAATGGAGTTAACATCTTTATTTGGGTTTAATATTTGTGTTGGTAATACAAGAGCATCACCAAAGAATGAACCATAAATTAATCCAAAGAATATTGTTGTAATGCTTAGGTAGAAGAAAAACTGCATAAAGTCTTTCATACCCTTATCTAGTTTTAAGAACTTCATTGCTAAGAATGAACTAATTAAAACTATTAGTCCATAGCCTGCATCAGCAATCATCATTCCAAAGAATATTAAGTAAAATGGTGTTAATAAAGGCGTTGGATCAATTTCATTATACTTAGGGTAACTATACATTGAAGTTACGCTTTCAAATGCCGATACTAACTTGCCATTCTTAAGCTTAATTGGAACATCATCAATTTCCTCTTCTTTTACTTCTTCAAACTCTAAATAATATTCTTTACCTAGAACCTTATTGCAGATGCCTTCAAGTTCACTTTTATCTTCTTCAGCTATCCAGCCTTGAATTGCTGATACATTTTTTGTTTTTAAGAAATTATTTGATGCCTTCATCCTTCTTATTTTATTTTCGTAATAATCATAGACTAATTGAAGATTTTTTAAATCTTCTTCATAACCTGAAACTTCCTCTTTAATAAAAAACTTCTTAGATTGTAACTCTTCAATTTCATGTTTCCAATCTAAAATAAGTTTCATTGGAACTTCTTTATGTTCAGTTTTAAAATTACTAAATCCAACTTCTCTAAGAATTTCGGATACTTCTTCTGTATGCTCTTTATTTGTCAACAGTAAGATATTTGTATCCTTGCTGTTTCTTGAAATTATCTCTATATATGAATTAGATAACTTTTCTAATAGAGTTTCCTCATATATTTTAGGAATAGTTCCTAAGAAATAAGTTGTTTTTTTCAAATTATCTAATTCTTCAAAAGCTACATCTAAACTTTCCCAAGGACCTAAGGTTTCTATTTCATTTTTTAACTTAGTTATTTCCATATCTAAGTTTGCAATGATATTTTCTTTCTCCTTAACCTTATTATAGCTATCAATCCAATTAGAACTTTCTACTTTTTTTTCTAATTCATTAAGAGTTAATTCTATCTTTCCTTCCATTAAAGCCTTAATTCCAGACTTTTTGGGAGAATACTTTTCAAGAAATGTTAAAGCAGATTTAGTTTTTGATAAATTCTCTTCATACTTTGAATATTCTGAATCAATATTATATTTAGATAAATCTTTAAATTCCTGATTATCTTCTAGTATTTTTTCATCTTGTAAATTGATGAATTCAACTTTCGATAATTCTTGAATTTTCTTAATTAATTCATTCCTTTTTGATTCAAAAGTAAGCAAAGTGAATTTATTCATCTTAACTATCGCCATGAATCTTCACTATCCTCTCAACAATTAAATTAATAGCACTCTTCTTTTTTTCTTCTGAAATATTTTTTATTTCAGAAACCTCTTCTTCCCCCTTGGCTAATATAGGCTCGGTTACTAAATTAGCTTCATCTTGGGCTTTTTTTAGAATTTCATTTTTCTTTGAGTTTGCATTATTTAGAATTTCATTATACTTAGTTTCAGCTTCTGCTTTTGCATTTTTTATTATTTCCTTTGAATCTTCTATTGCCTTTTGAATAAGTTCTTCTGCTTCTGCTTCAGCCCTTTTAAGCTTATTTATTGCTTCTAATGCCAAATTATCACCACCTTCTTTATGTTATAGTAATTAATGTCTTATGTAGTATAAATTAACCCTTATATCCTATTATACACATTTTTATATTACTTTCAATGTTTTTAGCTTTTCTTTAAAATAATAATAAATTTTACTTTCTTTTATTATCTTTTTTATTTTTGCTATATTCCACTTTTTTATGTAGTATA
>JGI24710J26742_10001902_pt1 | contig 18938 bp, 19 predicted proteins | sample BioPla2DNA2_FD_26742 | JGI IMG/M metagenome (IMG submission 26742) | reverse complement strand
TCTAAAGAAATTTATAATACAAAAATATCTATATAATAATCATTATACGCGTATATCAATAGTGATACTAATACTATCATATGCAAATACTTTTTCTAAAACAAAAACAAATATTCTTAAATCCTCTTCAAATATAGTTTACTTCTATATCAAAATATAAAATATATGTATACTAAATATATAAATATTATAGAAATTATGTCAAGAATTTAAATATATTACCGATATTAATTTTGTAATATAAATTATATTTTCTACATTAAAAGGAGAACGTTATGAAAAAAGCAATTAAAGAAAACAATGAAATCGATTCCGTGCGGCAAAACTCAGCTGTTAAAAGGAAGGATAGGCTGGGATTTAAAATCGGATTATTCGCAATTATTGCAATAATTCTCACTGGTGCGTTTACAAATATTTATTCGTCAACAAGCTACGTAAAATTAATAAACGAAAACCTGCAGAGCGACATTGTTCAATCCATGTCATTCATAGATGCTTATATAAAAAATTATGAAAGCCAATCAAAAATAGCAGCTGAGACAATTGCACAAAATAAAGACGTAATTAATGCTGTTTCCAGCAATCAATCACAGGCTATTTCAACAGCTATAAACGAAGCAGTTAAAGCCATGGGTACTGATATTAATTTTGTCACTGTATCTGATAAAGACGGAAATGCGATTTTCAGAACTCATAGCGATAAGACAGGTGATTATGTTGCGGATCAGATAAATATAAAAAATGCCCTCGCCGGAAACACCTTTACAAGTACAGATAAAGGAAATGAAATAAAGCTTTCTGTTAGAACGGGTGCCCCTATAAAGTCAAATGGCGAAGTCATCGGTGTTGTATCAGCGGGGTACTCTTTAGCTGATTCCAGCTTTGTAGACGCAATGAAGTCACTTACCGGAAACGAATTTACCATATTCTTAGGTGACGAAAGAATAAATACAACAATTATTCAAGACGGGAATCGTATAGTTGGCACAAAGCTAGATTCCACCATTGCAGAAAAAGTACTTAATAATAAAGAAACTTTTTATGGAAATACTGATATTTTAGGTGAAGCTTTTTCAACAGGCTACACCCCTATTTTAGACGGAAATGGTGATGCCATTGGCATTTATTTTTCAGGAATATCTCTAAAAGAAATTAATGCTAACATTCACTCGACCATAGCAGTTTCCATAGTAGTTCTTTTAATTTTGCTATTAGTCTTAGTAACAGCCATTGTTATCGCACTTAAAAAGCTTGTTTCCAGTACTATAAACAAAATGGCAAATGCTGCCGAACAGCTATCTCAAGGTAACTTAAACATAAACATCGATTATGAATCAAAAAGTGAGCTAGGAATATTAGCAAAAGCTTTTAAAAGTACTTCAATAACTCTGAATAATTATGTGAGTGAAATCTCAGAAAAACTTAACCAAATGGCAAATGGTGATATGAATATTCAAATAGATCATGATTATATCGGAGATTTTGCTCCAATAAAGGTTTCTTTAGAGAATATTTCATCATCACTTAATAATACATTAAATACAATAAATATAGCTGCAGAACAAGTAAATGCAGGAGCTGAGCAGGTTTCCTCTGCCTCACAGGATTTAGCCTCAGGTGCAGCAGAACAGGCATCTTCAATAGAGCAATTAAGTGCTTCAGTCATTGTTATTGCTAACCAAGCTGAAGAAAACAAAAAGAATGTAAGCATGGCTACTCAATATGTAAGAGATGCCGGAGATTCTATGAATGAGGGTAAATCCCAAATGCAAAACCTCGCTAATGCAATGGAGGAAATAAAAAAATCATCTGATAAAATTGCAGAAATAACAAAGGTGGTTGAAGATATTGCTTTCCAGACAAATATTCTTGCTTTAAACGCTGCGGTTGAGGCGGCAAGAGCGGGCTCAGCAGGAAAAGGATTTGCAGTAGTAGCAGAAGAGGTAAGAAACCTTGCATCAAAATCTGCTGATGCAGCTAAGCAAACAGTAGAACTTATTGATAATTCAAAACAAACAGTCCAAAAAGGAAATAGCATAACAAAGACAGCTGAAAAAGTAATTATAAATTCTGTTGAAAAATCACAGGAAGCTATAAAATCAATACACGAAATTGAGGTTGCATCAATTGATCAGTCTAATGCTATTGATGAAATAAAACAAGGACTTGAACAAGTATCAGCAGTTGTACAAACTAATGCAGCAACAGCTGAGGAAAGCTCAGCATCAAGTGAAGAGCTGGCTGCCCAAGCAAATACTCTTAAAAATGAAATTGATAAGTTCAATCTTTATTAAAACAATCAAAAAGCCTCCCTCAAATCAAATGATTTGAGGGAGGCTTTTTTATAATTAATCAATCTTATTTAAAAATTGCTTTAGCTTTTCATGCTTAGGATTATCAAATATTTCAGTGGGAGTACCAATTTCAGCTACTTCCCCTTCATACATAAATACAACCTTATCAGCCACTTCCCTAGCAAAGCTCATCTCATGAGTAACAACAAACATTGTCATACCATCTTTTGCAAGCTGCTTCATAACTGCAAGCACTTCCCCAACAAGCTCAGGGTCAAGTGCGCTTGTAGGCTCATCAAAAAGCATAATCTCAGGCTGCATAGCCAAAGCTCTTGCAATAGCTACTCTCTGCTGTTGTCCACCGGAAAGCTTCGAAGGGTATACATCAACCTTTTCACTTAAGCCAACCCTTTTTATTAAATCACGTGCTATTTGCTCTGCCTGTGACTTTGGTATTTTCTTTACGTTGATAGGTGCTATTGTTACATTATCAAGCACTGTCTTGTGGGGAAACAAATGAAACCTTTGAAAAACCATACCCATTTTTAAAAGTAATTGATTTTTCTCTTCTTTAGGAAGCTTAACCTTATTTACTCCATGCTCTCTATCATCAAGTAAAGTACCTTCAATATAAATTTTACCACTAGTGATTTTTTCTAAATGGTTTAACGAGCGTAAATAAGTGGATTTTCCCGAACCTGATGGCCCTATTATACAAACAACCTCACCCTGCTCAACAGTAAGGCTTACGTTTTTCAATACCTCAAGAGAGCCAAAGTTTTTACAAACATTTACGGTCTGAATCATTGGTGCTTTAGTATTTTCCATATGCTCCTCCTATTCATACACCGAAAATCTTTTTTCTAGCCTGTTTAGTATAAAGGTAAATACACCTGTAATTAACAAATAGATAGCTAGTGCCGGTACGAAAACCAAAGGTGAACTGCTGGCAATCATTATATCCTTTGTCTTTCCAGAAAGCTCAACTAAAGCAATGGAAGATACAAGCGCAGTATCCTTTACTATCATAATAAATTCGTTTCCAATAGGTGGTATAAGCCTTCTTATTGATTGGGGTATAATTATCAATCGCATAGCCATAGGATAGGACATCCCCAAACTCTTTGCCGCCTCAAGCTGCCCCTTATCAATTGATTGAATAGCTGCCCTGATTATTTCAGCAAGATATGCTGAAGAATTCATGGCGTAGGCCAAAAATGCCGCAAAAAATTTACTATCAATTGTTATCCCCATATATGGTAAACCATAGTACACAACAAAAAGCTGCATAAGTAAAGGCGTTCCTCTAAAGAAAAATATGTATGCACTGCAAAGCTTTGATAAAATCTTAAGCTTTGACATCTTTCCCAGTGCTAAAAACACACTCACAACAAGCCCTGCCGATACAGAACACAATGTCAACAGCAAGGTTGTACCTGTTGATTTTAAAAGAACAGGTATCCAATTTACTATCTTATCAAAATTAACACTAATAGCCTGCCAGAATTCACTCATCAACATCCTACCTTATTATCTTTCTGCTGCAATTTCNGCATCTTCACCAAAATATTTCTTAGCTATTGTTTCTACTGTACCATCAGCATATAATTCATCAACAACCTTTTCAAGCTTTTCCAACAAAGCTTCATTTCCCTTTTTAAGCTGAAAACCAAAAGGCTCAGGCTCTTCACTTTGCCAAGAAATTGTAAAGCTGTCTTTATCTTCTCCGATATAATAATTAGCAACAACAATATCTACCATTACTGCATCTGCTCTGCCATTTTTAATCTCTTCAAAGCAGTTCATAACTGAATCATAGCGAGCAATGTCACTATCCTTATACTCACTATTCTTTTCAGCAAGCTCAGTCATATAAATATCAGCAGTAGTACCACGCTGCACAGCAACCTTTTTTCCCTTTAAATCATCGGGAGAATTAATGCCCTTATCCTTTGCAGTAACAAGGCTGATTTTATTTTCAATATAAGCTTTTGACATAATATGAGATTCTTTTCTTGCATCAGTGATACTAATCGCAGAAATTGCTACGTCAAATTCATCTCTGTTAAGTGCCTCGCCTATTGTATCAAATGCATTATTGATAAACTCAGCCTCTAAGCCTAATTTATCAGCAATTGCCTTTCCTAATTCAACATCAAAACCTATTAAAGTAGTGCCATCCTCATCTAGATATTCTAAAGGTGGATAGCTATGCTCCATACCAATTTTAAGAACACCATTTTTNATTGTACTAATATCGGAATCACTCTTTGAAGTATCAGAATTNTTGTCCGATGAACAGCTGGTAAGAGTAAGTACAGTCATTATTCCTGCTAAAGCAGTAGAAAGTATTTTTCTCATTATTTTCCTCCATAATATAAAAACCTAATTTTAAGCTATATCAACATTGTTTATAAATATCAATGCTCCTAAGAATTATAACACTAAAATTATATTTAAGTCAACAATTTTAAATAAATAATTAAATTTTCAGTATAATATATATAAAATACATATTATTTGCTATAAAAAATATATATATATGTGATAATCATATGCATTTTATACTGCATAAAATAATTATTTTAACTCTTTATAAGATTAATATTTAACCATCTTCCCTTAATAAAATGTATCAAGAATAAAGTTGAACGGAATATCCAATCCCCAAACATAGCAAACCAAACGCCAATAACACCGACATTAAATACCAACACAAATAAATAAGCAAGCCCAATTCTAAAAAGCCACATTGAGCCTATGGCTACAAACATTGTGTACTTAACATCTCCGGCAGCTCTGAATGCATTAGGCATAGTAAAGGACATCGGCCATATTATACTTGCAGCTATGCTGTGATAAATAATAATTTGTTGTGCAAGTCTTGCTGTTTCCGGCTGAAGATTAAATGCCTTAACAATAAGTGGTGCTAAAATCCCAATTATTAAGCAAGTAGCACCCATGATTAAATATGTAGCCTTCATAAGACGCTTTGTATTATTCCTTGCCTGTTGTTTTTCTCCGGCTCCTATGGTCTGACCTACTACTGTAATCAAAGCCATTCCCATAGCTGAGCCAGGTATAAGTGCAAAGTTGCATATCTGTCCTGCAACAGCGTTTGCGGCAATTGATGATGTGCCTAAAGTATTTACTAGTCCCTGCAAAATCACTTTTCCTATTTGAAAAAGACTGTTTTCAAATCCACTTGGTACGCCTACCTTTAAAATAGTTTTTATCATACTAAAATTTAGCCTTATCTTAAAAAATCCCTTTATATTAACAATATTTGAAGGATTATAAAGCATCTTAAATAAAACTACGGAAACAATAATTCTAGAAAGCATTGTAGCAAAGCCTGCTCCAAAAACCCCCCACTTGAAACCATAAATAAAGAGTGAGTTTGCAATTATATTAATTATATTCATCAGTAAGGATGAAAATAAGGTTATGCGAGAATTTCCCATTGCTCTGAACAATGCAGTAGTTGCACTATATAAAGCTACAAAAGGAAAGGATATTCCAATAGGATAAAAATATTCAACAGAATAATTATATATATCCACTAAATCGTTTCCATAAATAGCGTTTATTATCAAAGGATTTAACGTTATACATAATACAGAAACAATTATAGAAATAGCAGTAACTGAATAAATGAGCTGCTTTGCCGCTTCACTGGCACTTTTACGGTCATCTCTGCCAATATATTGTGCAGATACAATTGCTCCCCCATTTGCAAGAGCAGTAAAAATACCTGTTATAAGCACGTTTAAGGAATCTATGTTAGATACACCTGACACAGCTTCCTCTCCTAGTCCGTTTACCATTACAATATCAATAAGCCCCATTAAAACAATGAGGCTTTGTTCAATAATCAATGGTATTATAAGCTTTTTTAAAGCCTTATTATCAAACACAAAAAATCTCCGCTTTCGTTCTAAATTATTTTTTCTTTATATCATTTAAATTATATGGAGTTGTCTGGTATACAAAGTAGTTGAGCCAATTTGTAAAAAGCAGTGTTGAATGGGCACGCCAAGACATGATAGGAGGCTTTGTAGGGTCATTATCTGTAAAATAATTTTCAGGAATATCAGGCTTAAAGCCCCTGCCTATATCTCTGAAATACTCTTTTGACAAGGTATCAGCATCATATTCCGAATGTCCTGTTACAAAAAAATGCTTGCTATCTTTACTTCCCACAATATAAACACCTGCCTCATCGGATACGCTCATAATCTTAAGCTCAGAAACCTTAGCAATTTCCTCTGCCTTAACATATGTGTGCCGTGAATGTGGAGCAGTAAATTCACTATCAAAGCCTCTAAACAGCCTTGACTTTGGATTAAGCAGCTTATGCTTAAATATACCTGAAAGCTTTTTTTCTAGTGGATATTTTTTTATTCCATAATGGTAAAAAAGTCCTGCCTGTGCAGCCCAACAAATATAAAAAGTTGAATGGACGTTTTTCTTGCTCCACTCCATTATTTCACATAGTTCATTCCAATAGTCAACTTCATAAAATTCAAGCATTTCCACAGGCGCACCGGTAATAATTAAACCGTCAAAGGTTGTATCCTTTACTTCATCAAAGGTTTTATAAAAAGACGTTAGATGCTCTTGTGAAGTATTTTTGGATTGATAGGTTGATGTCTGTAAAAGCTCAAGCTCAATCTGTAAAGGAGTATTGGAAAGCAATCTAAGTATCTGTGTTTCCGTTGCAACTTTTGTAGGCATTAAATTTAAAAGTAATATCTTTAAGGGACGTATATCCTGCTTTAAAGCACGATTTTCCGTCATTACAAATATATTTTCACGTTCTAGCACATCTATTGCTGGCAAATTATCAGAAACCTTTACTGGCATTTAATTCCCCCCTTAAAAATAACTAGTCTTATNTAAACAACTACTTCTCCATGTCTGTTTACATGACACCCCATATTTACAGCAACAGGCAATCCCGCTATATGTGTAGCATATGTTTCAATATTCACATAAAGTGCAGTTGTTCTACCGCCAAATCCTTGAGGCCCTATGCCTAAGGAATTAATTCTATCTAGCAGCTTTTCCTCCATCCTTGCATAAAAGGGATTAGAATTTCTTACAGCCATATCCCTGCACAAAGCCTTTTTAGCTAGNATTGCACATAGCTCGAAATCTCCCCCAATACCAACTCCTAAGGTAATAGGAGGACATGGATTACTACCTGCATTTGAAACAGTTTCTACAACAAAGTTAATAATATCTTCTTCGCTCGCTGCCGGAGTAAACATTTTTAAAGCACTCATATTCTCACTACCAAAACCCTTTGGAGCAACAATAATTTTTACCTTATCCCCCTGCACAAGCTTAGTATGCAAAATACAAGGAGTATTATTATTAGTATTCACTCTATCCAAAGGGTCCTTCACCACAGAAAGACGAAGTCCCCCGTTTACATAGCCTTGAGCGACACCTTCATTAGCTGCTTTTTCAAGACTGCCGCCTATAAAATGAACGTCTTGCCCTATTTCCATAAATATTACTGTCATGCCCGTATCCTGACAAACAGGAATACCATAGCTTTCAGCAGCGTCCATATTATCACAAAGCTCAATTAGAATATCCTTACCTAGCTTGCTTTCTTCATTCTCTGCCCTTCTGGAGATAATATCCCTCATTCCATGAGGAAGATGAATATTAGTACTGACACATAATTTCGCAACAGCATCTTTTATCACTGCTACATCAACTTCTCTTATACAATTTGCTTTCATCAATTCACTTCTTTACTAAAATTTATTAACTACTACTTTTCCTGAGGAAATAACAAGGCTTGGCGTATTCACCACATTAAAAGCATCTGATAATTCCCCAAAAAAGCCGACAATATCAGCCTTTTTACCAACCTTTAAAGAACCATATTGTTTTTCAAGCTTAATAGCCCTTGCAGCATTTATAGTAATTGCCTCTAAGGCTTTTTCCTGTGATAATCCACCTCTTATTGCGACACCGGCAGTTAAGGGAAGATATTGAATAGGTGTTTCCGGATGGTCGGTGCATATAGCAAACTTAATCTTATTTTTTGCTAAAGCCTTTGCAGTTTCTATGCTAGCATTAACAAGCTCAGGCTTTGAACGATTAGAGATTAAAGGTCCTAAAATTATCCTTACATTTTCTGTTCCGATTTCCTCTAAAAGCTCATCAACTATTAAATCAGCCTCAGTACAATGCACAAGCACATAATCAAGCTTAAATTCTTTAGCTATCCTTATTGCTGTAAATATATCATCAGCTCTATGGCAATGAAAATGAGCCTGTATCTCGCCTTTCAGCACCGGTAAAAGAGCCTCACTTTTTATATCATATTCGGGTGGTTCTATTTCATCCTCAGTGCCAAGAACCTCCATATATCTATTATAATCATCTTGATAACGCTGAGCTTTAAGCAAGGTTTCCCTTATAAGTGCAGCAATAGCCATTCTTGTAGTAGGCGTTTGCTCCCTTGAATTATAAGTAACCTTTGGGTTTTCACCTAAAGCAAATTTAATAGCACCATTTTCCTTTATAATCAGCTTATCAATCTGCTTGCTGCCAAAGGTTGTTATTGCACAAAAGCTTCCTCCTATCGGATTACCACTTCCGACACCTGTAAAAGCAGTAGTTACGCCGTTTTTTACAGCCTCATCAAAGGAAATATCAAGAGGATTAATACTGTCAATAGCCCTTAAGTGAGGTGTGATAGGGTCTGTATCCTCATTCCCATCATCACCCTCAAATCCTAATCCCTCCGTCCACATACCAAGGTGACTATGTGCGTCAATAAAACCAGGTAACAAAACACTGTTTTCCGCATTTATTATCACTTCATTCTTGTTTTCTATTTTCAACTCAGAGGTACTGCCTATCTCAGTGATAATATCTTTTTCAATTCTGATATATCCTTTTTCTATAACACTATCGCAAGCAGTGTATATCCTAGCATTTTTAATTATCATATAAACCCTTTTTAATGTTATTTATAACAGCTTCTTCATCATTATCAGCATTAATAATTAATGAAGAATTCTTCTTATAAATCGGCTTTCTCTTTTCATACAAGGTCAAAAGCTGTGACTTTGTATTATTCATCACTAAAGGACGATTTTTATCATTTTTTATGCGATTATAGCATATTTCAAAACTAGCATTTAAAAAAACTACACTTCCATTTTCCTTTGCAAAAGCGGAGGTATTATTGTTTATCATAGCTCCACCTCCCGTTGCAACAACATAATTATTGTTTAACTTTCGGATATATTTAACTTCTAATTTTCTGAAATAGCCTTCTCCATACTTATCAAAAATATCAGGAATACTCATACCCTCATTCTTGACTATATATTCATCTAAATCTATGAATTGCATATTCAGATCATTAGCAAGTTTTTTTCCTAAGTAGCTTTTTCCACATCCCATAAATCCGCATAAATATATTGATTTTTTAAATGGCTTTTTCATACGCTTTGTTCCATTTCAGATATTAGACTATTAATATCAGTGTTATTATAGGTTGAATTATCCCAAATCTCATGTGCAGCAACAGCCTGTAAAACAAGCATTGCCATACCGCCCTTAGCCCTTGCACCATTTGCTAAGGCAGTCTTTACAAGCTTTGTAGGAGTAGGATTATAAACCAAATCAAAAACAAAATTTACATTCTTAATTACATCAATGCTTACGGGCATATTATCAGATTTAGGATACATACCAACAGGTGTTGAATTAACCAACAGATTGAACTTTCCCTTAATTTCATCAATTAAGACAACTTTAGCTTTAGCAGTAGGAATAACATCTCTTGCATATTCAACCAAATCATAAGCTACCTTTAAATCATCTTTTCTTACTGCAATAGTGAGGTTTCCCTCTTGATACAAGGTTTCAAGAGCAATCATTCTACCTGCACCCCCACAGCCAAGCAAAAGAACATCACTTTTTAAAGTAGTTCCTAGCTGCTCAATTGATTTAACAAAACCCAAAACATCAGTATTGTATCCGATTATTTTACCACCTTGATTTTTTATACAATTAATTGCACCGTATCTTTTAGCAGTTTTATCAAGCTCATCACACATAGGAATTATTTCTATTTTATGAGGAATGGTTATATTCAAGCCTTCAAATTTCCTAAGTAATTCAAAGCTTTCTGCAAGTTTTTTAGGTGGAATATCCAATAGCTCATAGCTATCAGAAAATCCATCAAGCTTGAATAATCTTTCATGTATCTGTGGTGATAAGGAATGTCCCAAGGGATGACCGATTAATGCAAATTTTCTCATGCTACTCACCCATTTCCAAAACACTCAATGCCTTTTCCAAGGTTTTTGAATTTTCAATATTTAAAGAATTTACGCCCTTAAGCGTCCTTTTAACAAGGCTGCTTAAAACTTTATTTGGTCCTAGCTCAATGAAATTTACATAACCATTTTTCTCAAGATTAAACATTTCATCAGTAAATTTCACAGGTGATACTATATGCTTTGCCAAATACTCAGGATAATCAATCTTTTCAGGCATTAAATCACCATAAATATTTGAATAAACCTCAACACTGGCTTTCTTAAAGGATATTTCTTTTACCTTTTGCTTAAATTCATCAGCAGCACTCTGCATAAGCTTAGAATGAAAAGCTGAAGAAACAGCAAGCTTTACAGCCTTTTTCTTTATCTGAGTAAACTTTTCCATCGCCTTTTCAACAGCAGCAGCTTCACCCGCAATAACAGTTTGAGCCGGACTGTTGAAATTGACGGGAATAACATATCCATCTATTTCATCACAAATTTGCTTAACTGTACTTTCATCACTGCCTAAAATAGCCGCCATTGCACCATCAGAATTTTTAGAGGCATTTTCCATAGCCTGACTTCTATATTTAATAGCCCTAAATCCGTCCTCATGTGATAGAACTCCGGCAGCTGTTAATGCCGCATATTCACCTAAGGAATGGCCAGCAACAGCAGAAAACTGAATTTTCTTAGACTTTGCTATATCAAAAGCAAGCATTGACATGGTGAAAATTGCAGGCTGAGAAACTAAGGTGCTGGAAAGCTCATTATCCTCATATTCGAGCAAAACCTTATTTAAATCAATACCGATGATTTCAGAGCCTAGAGAAATTATTTTTTTAGAATTAGGAGAAATGCTTATAATATCATTTCCCATACCTTTATATTGAGAGCCTTGCCCAGAAAATAAAAAAACCGTTTTCGACATAATACCTCCGTTTATTATAAAAACTTTCGCTTTAAAATGCACTTTCTACACTGTTATAGTAAAAATTTATCATTACTTTTATCTGTTAAGCAAATAAAGTGTTGACAAACAGGTAACAAATAGGTTACAATATCTATTGAGCTTGTATACCAAATTATGATTCAAAATCAGTAAATATTAGTATACAATAATTATTACTAAAAATCAAGTATTATTTAGTATATATAAATACATATATGTAAAGGAGAAGTAATGGCAAAAGGTATAAAATTTTTAGGCACGGGCAGCTATGTTCCTGATTTTATTGTTACAAACGATATGTTTGCAGAGTTTTTAGAAACCTCTGATGAATGGATTAGCACAAGGACTGGTATAAAATCACGTCCTATAAACACTGACAAGCCCAATTATTATATGGGAGTTCAAGCTGCAAAAAAAGCTATCGAACAAAGTGAGATTTCACCCCTTGATATAGGTCTTATAATAGTAACTACTGTAAACCCCGATTTTTATTTCCCGTCAATGTCATGCCTTATCCAGCACAATATAGGCGCAGATAACGCTATGGCAATAGATGTAAACGCTGCTTGTACAGGCTTTATTTACGGTGTGGATATGGCTAGGCGTTATCTATACACTGATGATATTGACTATGTACTTGTTGTTTCCAGTGAAATGCTTTCAAATCAAGTGAATTATGCAGATAGGTCTACTGCTGTCTTGTTTGGTGATGGGGCTGCCGCAACTATTATTGCAAGAGATGAAAATAAGCTTTATTCATCATTTTTAGGTGCTAAAGGTGAAGATGGTACTCTTCTTTCTTGCAGAGTTAAATATGTAAATACCTCACCTTATAAAAATGAAGAGGCAATTGAAGAATTTTTAGGTGATAAATTCAAGGATATCAATCCAGACTTTATCCATATGAACGGAAGAGAAGTATATAAATTTGCTGTTGATGCACTTCCTAATTCAGTGAGTAAAGCATGCGAAAAGGTAGGAATTTCACCTGATGACATTGATGTTTTAATACCTCATCAGGCAAATCTTAGAATCATTGAAAAAGCTGTTTCCAATCTTAAAATTCCTATGGAAAAGGTTTTTGTCAATCTTGAAAAGCATGGAAATACTTCTAGTGCAAGTATTCCAACCTGCCTTGATGAAATGAATCGCAAGGGATTGCTCAAAGAAAATCAAAAGCTATGTTTTGTAGGCTTTGGTGGAGGCTTCACTTATGGAGCTGTTATTGTTGAACTTTAGTTACTTTAGTTTAAGATAAGAAAGGTGGTATTATTTTGTCAAAAACCGCACTAATTACAGGAGCTAGTCAAGGACTTGGTGCTTGTATAGCTAAAAAGCTTGCCGAAGATGGATTTAATATTGCTATTAATTGCAGGAGTCAAGCAGAGGTTGATAACGGTGGAAATACAGTAGCTGAGGAGTGCCGTTCCTTCGGTGTTGAGGCTGAATGTTTTATTGCTGATGTTTCACATTATTCAGCTTGTGAGGATATGGTGAAATTAGTTAAAGAGCGTTTTGCTACTATTGATGTTTTAGTAAATAATGCTGGTATCACTCGTGATGGTCTTTTAGTAAGAATGAGTGAAGAAAATTATGACGCTGTAATAGCTGTTAATCAAAAAAGCATTTTTAATATGATGAAATTAGTTTCTGCAATTATGATAAAGCAAAGAGGAGGTTCTATTATAAATATGTCCTCCGTTGCCGGTGTATATGGAAATGCAGGGCAGTTTAACTATTCAGCATCAAAGGCAGCTATTATCGGCATGACAAAATCAGCCGCTAAAGAGCTTGGCTCTCGTGGCATTAGAGTAAATGCTGTTGCACCGGGCTTTATAGATACACCTATGACTCAGGTTCTTCCCGATAAGGTTAAAGAACAAGTGTTAAATGCCATTCCTTTAAAAAGATTTGGTGAGCCTATTGATATTGCAAACACTGTTTCTTTTCTTGCCGGTGAAAAATCTAGATATATCACAGGACAAACAATTATAGTTTCCGGCGGATTAAGTATGTAACTTAAAAATTAGGAGGATATATGAGCAGAGTTGTTATTACAGGGGTTGGTGCTATTACACCTCTTGGAAACAGCGTCGAAGAAACATGGAGTAAATTGCTTGAAGGTAAACATGGCTTTACCCTAGAGCATTGGTTTGAGGGGCAAAGCGAACAACAAAACGTAAAAGCACTTGTTAAAAATTTTGACCCACTAAAATATATGGAGAAAAAAGAAACAAGGAGAAACGATTTATTCACTCAATATGCTGTTTATGCAGCTAAGGAAGCGATAAATGATGCTGGAACTGATTTTTCCGATATTGACCCATATATGCTTGGCACAGTAATAGGCTGTGGCATTGGTGGAATAAATACATTAGAAACAGAAATAGAAAATTACTACAATAAAGGNAATGGCAGGGTTTCCGTATTTACCGTACCAAAAATGATTGGTAATATGGCTGCTGGAATTATTGCAATTAAACTGGGATTCAAAGGCATGAACTTTGCATCAGTTTCAGCTTGTGCAAGTGGAACTCACGCAATAGGTGAAGCATATCACGCTATAAAGCATGGATACTTAAAAGCGGCAGTGGCAGGTGGAACCGAAGCATCAACATCAGGCTTCACCTTTGCAGGTTTTAATAATATGCATGCAATTACACGCACTACTGATTTAGACAGAGCTTCTATCCCTTTTGATAAGGAGAGAGACGGATTTGTACTTGGAGAAGGTGCTGGTATGCTTATTCTTGAAGAGCTGGAGCATGCAAAAGCACGTGGTGCAAAAATCTATGCTGAAATCTGCGGATACGGAGCTACTTGTGATGCTTACCACGAAACCTCGCCCGACCCAGATGGCTCAGGTTCGGCTAAGGCTATGGAGTTTGCTATAAAAGAATCTCAGCTTTCTCTCGATGATATTAATTATATCAATGCACATGGTACCTCTACACCTATTAATGATAAAACTGAAACGGCAGCAATAAAGCGTGTCTTTGGTGAAAAGGCTAAAAATCTTGCCATTAATTCCACAAAATCTATGACAGGACATCTGCTCGGTGCGGCAGGAGGAATTGAAGCTATTGTTACAGCTCTATCAATCAAAAACTCAATTGTTCACAGGACATTGGGATACAAGGTGTTTGATGAGGAATGTGATTTGGACTATGTAAAAGAAGGCAATAGAGAACTTGAAATCACTGCAGCCTTAAGTAATTCCTTAGGCTTTGGTGGTCACAATGCCTGCATATGCATAAAAAAATATACCGATTAACTGGTTTAAACATCTTATTGAAAGGGTCAATTTATGAATAAGAAGGAAGCTTTGGAGTTTATTTCTGCTCTTACAGAACATATGAACGCTAATAAGCTTGATGAAATTTCCGTTAAGCTATCGGAAATAAGTGTTGAAATGAAAAAGAATACGGGAAATGTTCAGTTGCACACACAGATGCCCGTCACTCAAATTGCCGAAAACATTTCAAACCAAGGCAGTGGTGATTGTGCAAATGATAAGTTAATCACCTCCCCTATTATCGGCACTTTTTATACTTCCCCCGCACCTGAAAAACCTGCTTTTGTAGAGGTTGGTTCTACTGTTAATAAGGGCGATGTCGTTTGCATTATTGAAAGTATGAAATTGATGAATGAGGTTACCTCTGATATTTCAGGTGTTATTGAGGAAATTTTAGTTAAAAACGGTAATCCTGTGGAGTTTGGACAGCCATTATTCAAGCTTAAATAAACGATGATAGGAGTTTTAATATGGAACAAGTACTGATGACTCAAGAACAGATTAAAGAAATCATTCCGCATCGTGATCCATTTCTGCTGATTGATGAAATTCTTGAATTAGAGCCGGGCAAACGTGTTAAGGCAAGAAAATATATTAAGCCTGATGAAAGCTGGTTTAAAGGGCATTTTCCTAACGCACCTGTCACACCCGGTGTATTAATGATTGAAATGCTGGCTCAGGCAGGAGCTGTATGCTCGCTCTCACTACCCGAAAACAAGGGTAAGCTTGCTTTTTTTGCTGGTATTGATAAAGCAAGATTTAGAAAAAACGTGCTGCCTGGGGATACGCTTATTTTAGAAGTAGAAATGATTGGCAAAAAAGGGCCTATCGGCTTTGGTAAAGCTATTGCAACAGTAAATGGCAAAAAGGCTGTTACCTGTGAAATTTCCTTTGCAACTGCCGATAGACCAAAAGATTAAGCAAAAGGGCTTTTATATGTTTAATAAAATACTTATAGCAAATAGAGGCGAAATAGCAGTAAGAATCATTAGGACATGCAGAGAGCTAGGTATAAAAACAGTCGCTGTTTATTCTCAGGCTGACCGTACTGCTCTGCACGCTCAAATTGCCGATGAAGCAATTTGCATAGGTTCTCCTGCTACAAAGGACAGTTATTTGAACAGCAAGGCAATTTTAGCAGCCTGTGAAATAAGTAAAGCTGAAGCTATTCATCCTGGATTTGGCTTTCTTTCCGAAAATTCTGATTTTGCTAAGCTATGTGAAAAATGTGGAATTACTTTCATAGGTCCTAGTGCTGAGGCAATGAGTGCTATGGGAAATAAAAGCAATGCAAAGCAAACTATGAAAGAGGCTGATGTACCTGTTATTCCCGGTTCTGACGGAGTTGTAAATTCACTTGAAGAGGCAAAACAAATAGCTGAAAAAATAGGATTTCCCCTTATGGTAAAGGCAAGCTCGGGTGGTGGAGGCAGAGGTATTCGCCTTGTAGAAAAGGCTGACGACTTTGAAAACGCAATTATCTCAGCAAAGCAGGAGGCTCTATCCTTTTTTGGCAACGATGATATTTATATAGAAAAGTTTCTTATAAATCCTCGCCATGTAGAAATTCAACTTTTAGCTGATAATTATGGTAATACCGTTCACTTAGGAGAGCGTGACTGCTCTTTACAAAGAAGAAATCAAAAACTTATAGAAGAAAGTCCAAGCCCTATAATGACGCAAGATTTGCGTAAAAAGATGGGCGATGCTGCGGTACGTGCTGCCAAAGCGTGTAATTATTCAAACGCTGGCACAATTGAATTTCTTGTAGACGAGGATAAAAACTTTTATTTTATGGAAATGAATACAAGAATCCAAGTAGAGCACCCCGTAACAGAGCTTATAACAGGTATTGATTTAATTGCTGAGCAAATTAAAATTGCAGCCGGTGAAAAGCTTGAATTTACTCAAGGTGATATAAAAATTCTAGGTCATGCTATTGAATGTAGGATTAATGCTGAAAACCCTGACCAAAAATTTCGCCCCTGCCCCGGTAAAATTAAATCTCTTCATATGCCCGGAGGACTTGGTGTAAGAATTGATAGTGCTGTTTATCAAGGATATGAAATTTCTCCATTTTACGATAGCATGATAGCAAAGCTTATTGTCCATGCACCTACAAGAGAAAAAGCCGTAAAAAAAATCCAAGTAGCTTTAGGTGAATTTCTTGTTGAAGGCATTGATACTAATATTGATTTTCAGCTTAAGCTAATAAGAGATAAGGATTTTGAAAAAGGAAATTATGATATTGGTTTTATTAATAGAAAATATTAATATTTTGGGAAGGATGAGGAGTTTTGCTTGAAGATTTATTTAAAGTAGTAAAGGTGCGTTTTAATCAAGAAAATGAAAAAGTACCCTCAAAGGAAATGGAAATACCTGATGATTTATTCTTCAAATGTCCCAGATGCTCTAATGTCGCCTATATGGACGAATTTATTAAAAACCTTAAGGTTTGTCCAAAGTGTAAATATCACTCACGTATTTCATGGCAGGAAAGACTAGAGCAAATTGCAGATAAAAACAGCTTTGTTGAATTTGATAAAAATATGCAATCAGTAAATCCTATACGCTTTCCTGAATATACCGAAAAGGTAAATAAGCTAAAAAAAGATTTAGATATAAATGAGGCTGTTATCACAGGGGAAGTGACAATTAGAGGCTATCGCACGGTAATAGGCATTATGGACAGTCGCTTTATGATGGCAAGTATGGGNAGTGTCGTAGGTGAAAAAATTACAAGAGCATTTGAGTATGCTACCAGTAATAAACTGCCTATTGTACTTTTTACTGCCTCTGGCGGTGCAAGAATGCAGGAGGGAATTATTTCTCTAATGCAAATGGCTAAAACAAGCGGTGCGGTCGCAAGGCATAATGAAGCAGGTCTGCTGTATATCACTGTCCTTACAGACCCTACAACAGGCGGTGTCACTGCATCGTTTGCAAGTCTTGGTGATATTATAATTGCAGAACCAAAGGTGCTTGTAGGCTTTGCAGGCAGACGTGTTATTCAGGATACTATTAGGCAAAGGTTGCCCGATGATTTTCAAAGTGCTGAATTTCAGCTTGAAAATGGCTTTGTAGACATGATTGTTGAACGTGGGCAGCTTAGAAAGCGTATTTCATGGATACTAAAGCTTCACAACTGTAAGAAGGAGAAATATGAAAGATGAAATTTACTGCGTGTGAAAGACTTGAAATCATCAGAAACAAAAACAGACCTACAATAAATGATTATATCCCCGCTATATTTAATACCTTTATGGAAATGCATGGCGACAGATGTTTTGGAGATGATAATGCCATCGTAGGAGGAATCGCTCTATTAGGAAATACGCCTGTAACAGTAATAGCACAAATGAAGGGCAGAAATTTAGAAGAAAACAAGAAATCAAACTTTTCTATGCCTCATCCAGAGGGATATAGAAAAGCATTAAGACTTGCAAAGCAAGCTGAAAAATTTCATAGACCTATTATTTGTCTTGTTGATACTCCGGGGGCGTTTTGTGGTATAGAAGCCGAAAAACGTGGACAGGGTGAAGCTATCGCTAAAAATCTAGCTGAATTTATGCTGCTAAAAACACCAATAATTTCCGTAGTTTTAGGAGAAGGTGGCAGCGGTGGTGCATTAGCACTTGCTGTATGTGATGAGCTTGCTATGCTGGAAAATGCTCTATACTCCGTTATTTCCCCACGTGGATGTGCTTCCATTTTATGGAAAGACGCTTCTAGAGAACAGGAAGCATGTGAGCTTTTGCAAATTACAGCTGAAAGCCTTGTTGAATTTGGCATATGCGATAAAATAATTTCCGAGCCTATGGGCGGTGCTCATAACGATAAAATGTATACAGCAGAAAATATCTTAGAATTTTTAATTGAATCTGTCGAAAAATTATCTAAAAAAGATATTGACACTTTGCTAATTGATAGATATAATAAGTTCAGGTGTATTGGAATGTATACAGAATAAACTATTTTTTACTAATTGCGTTAATTAGGCAATAGCCTTTTATAAAAATTTAAAATTAATATATTTTTGGAGGAACTAAAAATGGTATTTGAAAAAGTAAAGTCAATTATTGTAGATCAGCTCG
>JGI24710J26742_10001900_pt1 | contig 18941 bp, 14 predicted proteins | sample BioPla2DNA2_FD_26742 | JGI IMG/M metagenome (IMG submission 26742) | reverse complement strand
GGGGTCCCAAAGAAAGTATCTGTGCGCCCGCCTCCGTCAGTTTCATAATCTCCGCGGCAGAAAAGCCCCCCTCCGGTCCGATCCACACAACGGCGGGACCCGGCTGCGGCCAGCTTGCCGTCTCGGCCTTTTCATGAAACACCAGCTGCGGAAGATGCCCGTATCGGGTCAGGGCTTCCTGCAGGCTGCGTATTTCTTCTACTTTGGGTATGATACAGCGTTTGGACTGCTTAGCTGCCGCTTCGGCTACATTTTGCCAGTGAACCGACCGCTTTTGCGCGCGGGGGCCATCCAGCTTCACATCCCCGTGTTCGGTGCGTACGGGCTGTATGCTTGTCACACCCAATTCCACGGCCTTTTGTATAATCCAGTCCATTTTGTCGCCCTTGGCGATGGCCTGTATCAAATGCAGCGCATAGGGCGGTTCGGTAGAGGGCAGCGGTTTACCCAAAGCGATTACACAGGGAGATACACTTTCGATGCTTCCTTCCCAGGCGCACCCCTCCCAGGCAATCTCCAAGGTATCGCCGGTGTTTTTTCTGAGCACGCGGGTCAGATGATGCGCATCTTCTTTGGACAGCACGGCTTTTCCGTTCTGCGGCTGCTGAAAAAAGCGGTTCATGCGATCCGTTCCGCCACAAGCAGGACCCAGCCGCCATCGGTTTTTTCCTGCAGCAGCCGGTAGCCATGGTTTGCCAGCGTCTTTTTAACGGCTTCTTTTTTCTCCGTAATGACGCCCGAGAAAATGATGAAGGCCTGTTCCGCCAATACCTCTTTCATATCCGGGATCATATCGATCAGGATCTCGGCAAGTATATTGGATACCAAAACATTCACCGGAGCTTCTACCCCGTTCAGCAGACTGGTATGCATGGGATGAATCCGGTCCCGGACGCCGTTTGCTTCGGCATTCTCCTGCGTTTGGCGCAGACTTACCGGGTCTATGTCAGTGGCCTGCACGAGGGATGCGCCCAACAGGGCTGCAGCAATGGACAGAATCCCCGAACCGCATCCGATATCCGCCACGCGCATACCGTTCAACGGGATTTGTTCCAGCGCTTCCAGACACAGCCGGGTTGTTTCGTGGGTGCCGGTACCGAAGGCCATGCCGGGGTCGATCTCGATCACGATACGCCCCTGTTCCTGCGTCTCTTCCCAGCTGGGTTTGATCAACAGATGCCGGCCTACGGGAATCGGTTTGAAAAACTGTTTCCAGTTTTCCGCCCAGCTCTCTTCATCCACTTCGCGTACAGAAAGAAGCTGCCCCTGTTCCGGGTGTGTTCCCAGATAGTCTTTTACCGCCTGCACGGTTTTCTCCGCTTCCGTGTTTTCTACATACATGCGTATGCGCACGGGTTCTGTCAGATCGCCTAACACATCGTCGTCCACCACGACCCATTCGGGGGCGTGTTCTTTTGCTTCCAGACGGTCGGCCGGGTCCTCCACCACAAGGCCGCCGATCGGAAAAGTGTATAAATACCCCTGCAGAATCTCCTGCTGCGCGGGGTCGGTTTGTATGGTCATTTCCTGATAGGGCATGTTTTTCACCTCTTTGGTATTGTAACGCAAGCCGGCCCGCCTCTCAAGCCGTAGATCCCGGTGGGGCATCCGGAATTTGCCAGGTATATAATTATATTATAATATTATAATATAGCTGGTAATGTTGACAGTTTTTATATAATATGATTATATAATGCGTAGGAAAAGGCAGATTCTACAACGAATCGAACCGTTTTCCAAGTTCACTACAAAATTTAGGAGGAAAAGTATGAACAAACAGAAATGGCTTGTCCTGCTTCTGGCTTTTATGCTTCTGCTGGCTGCCTGTCAGACAGAAACCACTGCGACCGAAGCACCGGCCAACGATACGGAAGCAGCGGAAGGAAACGAAACCCCGGCTGCACAAAACAATGACACGCCGCCGCCGACTCTCGGAAATATCGACGCGGTCAACAATTACTTAAATACTTCCGCCGACTTAGGCGAAGGTAGCATTGCAAACCCGGTCGCGGTTATCCCGATCGCACATATCGACGGTCCCAAAAATGAATCGGACTTTTACGCTTTTGTCAACTTCAAATATGTTGGAAGAGACTTTATCAAATATCAGATCAGCTATGTATCGTGCACCTGCCGCGGAGTTGATGTAAACTACTGGCAGAATGCCTATGTTGAATTGACCCTCCCGGAAAGCGGCAATCCGGATGATTCCGTCATTCGTTATGTCAGCTTTGAAAAAGATCCCAGTGATCATTACACGGTCGGTTCCTGGGGTGACAGCGATCCGTTACCCAACGGCGCTACCTATGAGCAGTTCAAGACCGAATACCTGCCCTATTTCGTAGGCAAAACCGTCGGTGAAGTCCGCGGCTTCCCCGTAAAAGACGATATCGACGAAAAATCCTATCAGGAAGGCGACGGCCGTGGCGGTTACAAACTGGACACCTGGTCCGGCGCTTCGGTTTCGACCAACAACTTTAACCGCATGCTGATTGCCCTGGGCGATTTCCATGCAACCGACAGCTTCTTCGGCGGACAAGCGGCACAAGCTCCGGCCGCTGCACCGGCAGAAACCACTGAAACAGCCGATGCGACAGCAACCGAAACCGCACCGGCGGAAGCACCGGCAGCAAGCGCACCGGCAGCCGTTGCCCTGCCCGCTCCGATCGACACCGAGAAAACCTACAAAGCCAATCAGGACGACGCGGAAGACACTGCCTGCGCAGCCGGCGCCTATGCTTCGGACTGCTCGTCTGTCAATCCGGATAATCTGATCGACTACATGAACCGCGACGATGTTCTCTACATCGACCTGCGTGACTTTGAAGACTATGTGAAAAAACACTTCCGCAACTTTGAAGTGGTTCCGTTCTTCGCGTATATCTTCAATGCAGAAGCACACACCAATGCGGATCTCATTCAACTGTACGGCGGAAGCCCGACCGAACCGGTTCCCGTATACGAAGAGTCCGACAAAATGCTCGAATACCTGTTCCCGAAAGACAAAACGCTGTTTATTATGTGCCAGAGCGGCGGACGCGTAAAAATGCTTCTGGAGATCCTCGAAGCACGCGGCTGGGAAATGGATAAGATCTACAATATCGGCGGCATGGCCCAATACAACTCCGGCGCGTATCGCGATCATATGACCGACACCCCGGAACTCACCATTACCGGAACCTACGGTTTTGAAGGCCTGACAAGAATCGCGCCGTGATAACACGAAAAAAAGGAACCCCGCGCGGGTTCCTTTTTTGATGCAATGAATGACGACGCCGGCGCCTTCGGAGCAATGAAATACGCCTGCAGCGTGTGAAATACGGCTTCGCCGAATGAAATAACCTCGCGTATCGCTTCGCTCATGCTCGTTATGAAATAGGCGCACGGGGGCTCCCATGGGACAGGAAGATAGAAAAGAGATCAAATATCAATCATCCTCTTCATACGCGGCACAGGCCGCGTATATCACAACCGAGCACAAGCCGGGCGCGCAAAGCGCCTTGCGTGCTGGATTTCACCGGCCGTAGGCCGATTTCATTGTCCTTACGCGTTTGTTATTAATCGAAGAGGTCTTTTACTTTGTCGAAGAAGCCTTTTTTCTGCTCGTTGACTTCTTCGCCGGTGGCGTCGGCGAATTTGCGCAGGAGTTCTTTTTGTTCTTCGTTCAGGCCGGTAGGCGTATCGATGTGTACGGTGAAGAAGAGATCGCCTTTTTGCCCGCGCTGGTTTTCGATTCCTTTGCCCCGCAGGCGGAACTGTTCGCCGGTGCGGGTTCCTTCTTTCAATTCGAAGGCTTCCTTGCCCGTTGTAGTGGGAATGTCGAGTTTGGCGCCCAATGCGGCTTGTGTAAAGCTGATCGGCATATCAAAATGCAGATTCAGACCCTGTCGCCGGAAAATGTCGTGCGGTTCAACGTGGAACACAATGTAGAGATCGCCCGCGGGTCCGCCGTTTTTGCCGTCGTTCCCTTCTCCCTGCAAAGGCAGTACATCGCCGTTGTCGACACCTTTCGGGGTTTTTATGCGCAGTTTCTTTTTCTTTCGTTCAAGACCTTCGCCGTGGCAGACAGGACACGGGTTTTCTATGACTTCCCCGGTGCCGTGACAGACATCGCACACTTCCTGGCGAATAAAACGCCCGAACATGGAATCCTGTGCATAGCTGACCTGCCCGGTACCGCCGCAGCGGTCGCAGGTCTTTTTGCTTCCGGTTTCATCGTAGCCCTTGCCTTCACAATGATGACAATGTTCGGATTTTGTATACGAGATTTCCTTTTCCGCGCCGAATACGGCTTCCATAAAGGGAACCCGGAGGTCCACCCGGATATCTGAACCGACCATGGGCCCGTTTCTGCGTGCGCGAGCCCCTGCACCGCCTCCGAACAGATCGGAGAACAAATCCGAAAAGATGTCTCCCATGTCGCCGAAACCGGCTCCGGCTCCCATGCCGCCGTTTTGGAACATGGCGTCACCATAGCGGTCATACTGTGCCCGGCGCTCTTCGTTCCCCAACACTTCATAGGCTGTGTTGATCTCTTTCAGCTTTTCCTGTGCTTCTTCATCTCCGTGATTCAAATCCGGATGGTATTTTTTCGCCAATTTGCGATAGGCGTTTTTTATCTCCTGCTGTGAAGCGTGTTTCTCCACCCCCAGCACTTCGTACAACTTACTCACTACCCAGCTCCTCTATATCAAAACTCCAACTATTCTATCACATCTGCCCATCCAAACAAAGAAGTTCCCCACAAACAAAAATGGCATCTTTGTGCCGATGCCATTTTTATTTGTCTGTTTTGGAATCCGGTTGAAAGAATTACTGCCCTTCTTCTTCGTCATCCACTACTTCATAGTCCGCATCCACAACGCCGTCATCGGCATTGCCTTCCGCCTGCTGGCCCGCCGCTTCTCCGGTGTTTTCATACATGCGTTGCGACACCTGATAGAATTCCTGGGTCAGGGTTTCGGTTTTTTGCGTAATGGTTTCTGTATCATCGCTTCCGATAGCGGTGCGAAGCTCTTCGATTTTTTCTTCGATATTCTTCTTCTCGTCTTCGGTTACTTTGTCGCCCAAGTCTTTCAGCGTTTTTTCCGTCTGGTAAATCATCGACTCGGCGTTGTTTTTCGCTTCGACCAGTTCTTTTTGTTTTTTGTCTTCGTCGGCGAATTTCTCCGCTTCCGCGACTTTCTTCTTGATGTCTTCGTCGGACATTTTCGTGCTGGCCGTGATGGTGATCTTTTGTTCTTTTCCGGTACCCAGATCCTTGGCGGATACGTTTACGATCCCGTTTGCGTCGATGTCGAAGGTAACTTCAATCTGCGGTACACCGCGGGGTGCCGCCGGAATACCTGTCAGCTGGAAGCGTCCCAAGGTTGTATTGTCGCGGGCAAATTCTCGCTCGCCCTGCAATACGTGTACGTCTACCGCGGTTTGCGAATCGGCCGCTGTTGTAAAGATCTGGCTCTTCTTTGTGGGGATAGTCGTATTTCTTTCGATCAGTCGCGTCGTGACCCCGCCCAGTGTTTCCAGTCCGAGAGACAGAGGCGTTACATCGAGTAAAAGAAGATCTTTGACTTCTCCCGAGAGTACGCCGCCCTGGATGGCTGCACCCAATGCGATGCTTTCGTCGGGGTTGATGTCTTTTTGCGGTTCTTTGCCGATCAGTTTCTTTACGGCTTCCTGTACTGCGGGAATCCGTGTGGATCCGCCGACCAGAAGTACCTTTTCAATGTCGCCGGCTTTTACGCCTGCGTCTTTCAGCGCGTCTTGTACCGGTCCGATGCTGGCCTGTACGAGATCTTCCGTGAGTTCGTTGAATTTTGCCCGGCTTAAGTCCATGTTCAAGTGAGCCGGTACGCCGTCAATCGCCGTAATAAAGGGCAGATTGATATTGCTGGTCATAGTTGTGGACAGTTCTTTTTTCGCTTTTTCTGCGGCGTCTTTCAAGCGCTGCAGGGATGTCGGGTCTTTGCGCAGGTCCAATCCGTTTTCTTTTCGGAATTCCTCTGCCATCCAGTCCATGATGCGCGCATCAAAGTCGTCGCCGCCCAGTCGGTTGTTTCCACGGGTCGCCATAACTTCAAATACGCCGTCGCCGACTTCCAGTATGGATACGTCAAAGGTACCGCCGCCCAGGTCGAATACCATTATCTTATGCTGTGCGTGTTCTTTGTCCATACCATAGGCCAAGGCCGCTGCGGTCGGTTCGTTGATAATGCGCTTTACATCCAGTCCGGCAATCTGTCCGGCGTCTTTGGTGGCCTGACGCTGGCTGTCGGTAAAGTATGCGGGCACGGTAATAACCGCTTCCGTGACAGTTTCACCCAAATAGGCTTCTACGTCCTGTTTGATTTTTTGCAGTATCATAGCCGATATTTCTTCCGGCGAATAGTCTTTTCCTTCGATGGTCACTTTATGATCCGATCCCATTTCCCGTTTGATGGATGTAATGGTGCGATCGGGATTGGTGATTGCCTGGCGTTTTGCCGTTTCCCCTACCAGACGCTCACCGCTTTTTGTAAATGCAACGACCGAGGGGGTCGTTCGGTTTCCTTCCGCATTGGGGATAATGGTGGCCTGTCCGCCTTCCATCACCGCCGCTGCCGAGTTGGTTGTTCCTAAGTCAATACCGATTATTTTTCCCATATTATCTCCTCCTTATTCTTTATGCTTACTGACCTTAACCATCGCGGGCCGGATCAGTTTATCATTCATCTTATATCCTTTTTGAAACGTCTCAATCACCCGGTCGGATTCTCCGTCTTCCACTTCTTCCACAAACAATGCATGGTGCAAATTGGGGTCGAATGCTTCGCCGTCCGATTCGAGCGCTTTGACGCCTTCTTTTTCCAATACTTCCATCAGATTCGAATAAATCATGTGGAATCCTGCGCAGGCCGGATCGTCCAGATTCTGATCGGCAAACGCCCGTTCAAAATTGTCTACCACCGGCAGGAGCTTCATAATGAGTCCTTCGTTTGCCAAACGGAGCAGGTCTTTTCGTTCCCGTTCGTTGCGGCTCTTATAATTGGCAAAATCCGCCTGCAGACGGGCCAGTGTGGTGCGCAGGCTCTCTATCTGCTCCTGGTTTTCCTCTTCCGGCTGCATGTCTTCAGCGGGGATTTCCGCTTCCTGTCCGCCTTCTTCCGGAATGGGATCTTTTTCTTTTTCCTTCACGCCTCAACCGTCCTTTCTCTTATTCCCGCAGAAACAGAGCCTGCAGGTTTTCCGCGATCATATGGATCGCGCGCATGGACTTTGCATAGTCCATTCTCGTCGGCCCGATCAGGGCGATTTTTCCGATCTGATCCCCCATGGCGTAACTTGCCGTCAGGACAGCCGAGTCTTTCAGTCTTTCTTCTTCGTTTTCTTCCCCTATGCGAATCATAAGCTCTTCTTCGTCATGGGAAAATAATTGCGCCAGAGCGATATCATCTTCAAAGAACAAGAGAATGTCTTTGGCTTTTCCGGCTTCGCTGAACTCGGGAAAATTGTAAATATTGCTCAGTCCGCTCAGCACGTATTTTGCATCCGACAAGGTCAGTTGCCGGCTGATGATTTCATACAGGCTCTGCATCCACGGAACCCCGGTACATAAAAACCCGAGTGCTTCCGNCAGTTTGGCCTTTGGATCTGCAAGAACCGCGTTTATCTTCTCTGTGATCTCCCGCAGGGTTTCTTCTTTTAAGGCTTCCTGTACCGGAAGCAGATGATTGCGGGTTCTTTGATGCGCATAAACCAGCATGGCCATAATCAGTCCGGTATCCACCGGCAACAAACGGATATGATGCAGTTTGTCGTCGGCCTGATCCGTCACTTTTCCTACGGCCGTGTAATGGGTCCATTGCACCAGCAGATTGGTGGCTAATTCCAGCAGTTCTTTTACTTCTTCGGCGGAAGCCTCCTCCGCTTCTTTCATCAGTACATGATGAAACTGCATGGTGTCCAGCAGGTTTGCGGCCAAAAAATGATCGACATAATGTCGATACGCCTTATCCGAAGGAATTCTGCCGGATGAAGTATGTGGCTTTCCTAAAAAACCCAAGTCTTCCAGATCGCTCATTTCATTGCGGATAGTAGCCGCGCTGACGCCAAAATCATATTTCTTTGTAATGGTTCTGGAGCCGATCGGATCACCCGTTAGAATATAATGGTCGATCACTGCATATAAAACTTGTAATTTTCGATCATCCAGCATGAATTCACCTCATTTCTTATTTATTAGCACTCGCACGTCTTGAGTGCTAATATAATTATACGAAGAAACCGCAGCTCTGTCAAGCACTGCGGTTCTTAATCGAGCAATTCCAAAAGGACGGTGTCCAGTAAGTCGGTACCCCGGGCCGTCAGGCCCATGCGCCTGTCGTCGAAAGTGATCAGTCCCCCCTCCCGGAGCCGCACGAGGGCCTCTTTTTTTTCTGTTTCGGGAGAAAATCCTGTCCGCCTGCGCAATTCGGAAAACCGGATCCCTTCTTTCAGGCGAAGCCCGGTCAGGAGAAGCTCTGTATATAATTGTTCGTTTGACAGTTTTTCGCGTTCTATAACAGGGATCCGATGCCTGTCTATCCACTGCAGATATTCGCGCAGGGAGTCGGTATTCTTTTCATGGCTTCCCCGGTAATAAGAAGCGGCCGACAAGCCGATGCCGATATAGTCTTTCAGTTTCCAATAGCTTGTATTGTGCTGCGAAGCATAGCCCTCTTTTGCATAGTTGGATATTTCATAGCGCTGCAAGCCGATCTTTTCTGCTTCCTGCGCGGCAAAATGCGCCAGCGCTCTTTCTTCGTCTTCGTCCGGGAAATCGGCCGGTTTTTCCATAAACTGCCGGTGCATGCGCGTATGTTCAGCCAATGTCAGCGCATAGACAGACAGATGCGGTATGTTCAGTTCACGCAGCAGGGCAAAGTCTTCTGCAATGGTCCTTTTTGTCTGGCCGGGCAGTCCCGTCATCAGATCGACGGATACATTGGTAAATCCTTCTTCCTGCAGAGTCTGTACGGCTTGTATCGCCTGTTCTTTTGTGTGCCGACGGCCGATACATTCTGCCAAGCCCGTATGAAAGGTCTGCACGCCCAAGGATACGCGATTGAATCCCATGCGATAAATAGCCCGGGCAAAAGGGCCGGTAACATCTTCCGGATTCAGCTCGATTGTTTTTTCCCTGTCTTTTGGCAGAACAAAATGCGCCGCGATGGTTTGCATCGCGGCAGACAGATATTCCAAGGGGATATAAGACGGCGTCCCGCCGCCAAAGTACAAACTGCTAAGTACCGCTTCGCCGGTTTCGTTTCTTCGCAGGCGGATTTCTTTTTGCAGGGCGTCTGCATACGCGGGGATGCGCTTTTCCTGATACGGAAAGGCGCGAAAGTCGCAGTAGGCACAGCGCGCATGACAAAACGGCCAGTGCACATACAAAGCAAATTTATTTTTCATCGTATTTGAGCACGGCCAGAAACGCCTGCTGCGGTACATCCACCGCACCCACCTGACGCATGCGCTTTTTCCCTTCTTTCTGCTTTTCGAGCAGTTTGCGTTTCCGGGAAATGTCGCCGCCGTAGCATTTGGACAATACGTCTTTGCGCAGGGCCTTCACCGTTTCCCGGGCAATGATCTTGGACAATGATCTTGGATCCGATCGCAGCCTGAATCGGCACGGCAAACTGATGGCGGGGTATTTCGTCTTTCAGGCGTTCCACAATCTGACGCCCTCTTTCATAGGCTTTGTCCTTGTGTACGATCATGGAAAAAGCGTCTACCACTTCTCCGTTTATGAGTATATCCAGCTTGATGAGTTCCGACTCCTGATACCCCGACAGTTCGTAATCGAGCGAAGCATAACCGCGCGTGCGCGATTTAAGTGCGTCGAAAAAGTCGTAGATGACTTCGTTTAACGGGAGCGTGTAATGCAGATTCACCCGGTGCGCATCCAGATAGTCCATATTGATGAACTCGCCGCGTTTTCCCTGGGCAATCTCCATGACCGCGCCGACATAGTCCTGCGGGGTCATCACCGACGCGCGTACCATGGGTTCTTCCATATAGGCAATTTCTGACGGGTCGGGCAAATTGCTGGGGTTTTGGATTTCCAACATCGTGCCGTCTTCTTTTGTCACATGGTAAATAACTGAGGGTGCCGTCGTAATAATATCGAGGTCGAATTCTCGGTCCAGCCGCTCCTGTATGATCTCCATATGCAAAAGACCAAGAAAACCGCAGCGGAAACCGGTGCCCAAAGCCTGGGAGCTTTCCGGTTCGAATACGATGGAAGCGTCATTGACCTGCAGCTTTTCCAGCGCTTCGCGTACAGCGGAGAACTCTTCGCCTTCCGCCGGATATATCCCGCAGTAGACCATGGGCACGACCTTTTTATAGCCGGGCAGAGCTTTGTCGGTCGGGTGGTCGTTGTCGGTGATGGTGTCCCCCACGCGGGCATCGCCGACGTTTTTAATGGACGCCACCACATAGCCGACATCGCCTGCATCGATGGATTCCGACTCGCGCTGTCCGCCTGCCGTATAGCCGACTTCGGTGACTTCAAAGGTTTTTCCGGACGACATCATGCGGATGTCCATGCCTTTTTTGATACTGCCTTCAAAGACGCGGATATACGACACGACTCCTTTGTAGCTGTCGTAGTAGGAGTCAAAGATCAGCGCCTTGAGCGGCTTGTCCTTTTCCTGCGCCGGTTGCGGCACATGTTTTACAATATGTTCGAGTACATCGTGAATCCCGATGCCTTCTTTGGCGGAGATCAGCGGCGCGTCGGTAGTATCCAGGCCGATAATGTCTTCAATCTCCGTTTTTACCGTATCCGGATCAGCGGAAGGCAGATCGATCTTGTTGATCACCGTAAGCACTTCCAGATTCTGTTCGATCGCAAGATACACATTGGCGAGTGTCTGCGCTTCCACGCCCTGCGTGGCATCCACGACAAGAATCGCCCCCTCACAGGCAGCGAGGCTGCGGGAAACCTCATAGGTGAAGTCCACATGACCGGGTGTATCGATCAGATTCAGATCGTAGGTTTCTCCGTCGTCGGCCTGATAGCGCAGTTTAATGGCTTTCAGTTTGATGGTGATGCCGCGCTCTCTTTCCAGTTCCATGCTGTCCAACACCTGCGACTGCATCTCGCGATTGGTGAGCATACCGGTTTCTTCGATCAAGCGGTCGGCCAGGGTGGATTTCCCGTGATCAATATGTGCAATAATGCTGAAATTTCGAATATTTTTCATAAACACTTCCTACTTAATGGGTCCAAAAGATTCGCCGAAAGGAAAATACCGGTACGTGGCCTGTCCCTTGATCGCTTTCAGGGGAATGGTGCCGAAGCTGCGGCTGTCGTTTGACTGCATATACGCGCGATTGTCACCCATGACAAAGTACTCGCCTTCGGGTACCACGACGGTGAGCGGATTGGTGTCGGTCCAGGTGGCAACCCCGCCGACATAGGGTTCATCCAGTCTTTTTCCGTTTACCGATACCACGCCGTCTACAATGTGTATGGTGTCTCCCGGCAGGCCGATGACACGCTTGATAAATTCACGCCCGTCGTCGTGCGGCGGATCCAGGATCACGATCATGCCCCGTTCCACTTCGCCGTTTCTGAGATTCCATTTGTTTTCCACCAAAAAATCCCAGGGTTCCAATGTGGGATGCATGGATGTGCCCTGCACAACCGTCGGCGAAAAAAAGAACTGCCGAATGATCAACGCCATCACAATAACAAGTACCAATTCCATATTTGAACGCCTCGCACTCAGTCTTTTGCTATGCGGCGACGGCAGTTTTCCTTCTTGTGTGATTTCCTTTATATGCGCTTTCATGCTGTTTCCTTTCCCGTAGTACGCAATCCAGTATACCACAATCTTCGCTAAATTTTACCGTTGGTTGCAAGATTGCGGTTCGCGTGATAAAATACCTATGTTACAGCCCTCCGCCTTGTTGGAAGGGCAGGATAGGAGGTGAACGGAATGGCAAATATTAAATCCGCAAAAAAACGCATCAAAGTAATCGAGAAAAAAACCGCCATCAATAAAGCCAAGAAATCGGAAATTAAAACTTTCATTAAGAAATTTGAACAGGCGATTGAGGCAGAGAATATGGAGCTGGCGCAGGAAACCTTCAAAGTGCTGGAAAAGAAACTGGCACAGGCATCCGGCCACAATCTCCTTCATAAAAATGCGGCTGCCCGACGCGTATCGAGCATGCAACGCAGAATGAATCAACTGGCGCAATCCTAAAGGGAATGCGGCTTTACTCCCGTGTGAAGCCGCTTTTTTATTGCGCACACAAGCGATGCAATAAAACGGTGACGAGTATGTCATCGTCGGCAGGGGATTCTTTCATTTCCGACTCCGTTTCATACAGCGCGCGCAGCATGGCAAACAGGGCAGAAAATGAAAAACGCCCGACCGCTCCTTTCAGTTTATTGTATTCAAACGGTCGTATCCCCAGATCCTGCGGTCCGTTTGCCGCATACGGCCGCTGCTCGTAGGCTTTGACCCGGATCAGATTTCTGATTTGCCTGACGAGCATGTAAAAAATCCCGTATACATCCTGGCCGTCTCCGCGCAGGGCGTGATAAATGCGCAGGGCTTCCGATGCATCGGCGCGCGACACGCTGTCCACCAGCTGAAAGATCGTCTCGGTAAAGGGAGCCGGCAGGAGGGCTTCCACATCGGCTTCTTCAATCGGACCGTCTTTGGCGTCAAAGAGACTCCCCAGATGATGGTCGATATCGTAGAGATTCTTGTTTTCTTCCTTATTTAAATACTCGGATCGCTGAATAAAGAGCCTTTGTGCCCCGGGCGTCAGTGTACGCCCTTCTTTTTTTGCCCGGCTGCGGATAAACTGCTGCAGTTCCCCTTCCTGCAGTTTCTGATAGCTCACGAGCTCTCCGTTTTTTTCCGCCTGTTTGACAAAGCGTCCTTTGAACAGGCCTTCTTTCGGCGAAATCATAACGAGTACCAGCCCCCGGGGCAGGGTTTGTATATACTCGTGCAATCCTTCGTATAAGTTCTTGTATGCACTGATCCCCTCTTTGGTAAAATCGCAGTCGTCTACGATGACGACGCGTTTATCGGAAAACACAGGAAGGGTTTCGCAGGCTTCCATCACCTGGGAAGCCGTTACCGTTTCCGCGGACAGGGTGGTCAGATTCAGCATGACCGATTCTTCCGGCAAGAAATCTTCTTTCAAAAACCGTTTGACATAATCCAGTAAATACTGTTCGGAACCGTAAAGCAAATACAGGCCTTCTGCCTGTTTGTCACGTAAGCTGTTTTGGAATGCGTTGCGTTGCATAGTGCCTCCTGCTGAAATCTTTTGTCCATAGCGCAAGCGGAAGAAATCCCCCGCATGAGAGAAGGATGCATCCTGCCGGGGTTCCTGTCGGATAGGACTGTATCTGATAACCGTTTGAAAAAAAGCGGATCCGGATATTCCCCGACTGATCGGTCCGGTGGGTGGGGATCTTTTTGGCTTTCAGTTGCTTAAGCACATCCGGATGCGGATGTCCGTAAGGATTGTTGTAGCCTGCGGTAATAAGTACCCGTTCCGGGTTTACTTTTGCAAGAAATCCTTCCGATGTAGAGCTTGCACTGCCGTGGTGGCCGGCCTTGAGGATTTCCGCCGACAGATCCCCCTGCAGCTTCTGTTCGCCGGATGCTTCCAGGTCACCCGGAAACAATACGCCGGTATTCCCCTTATTATACCGCAGAACGAGGGAATCATTCGTTTCATGGAAGCGGGCATCGTGCAGGACTTCGATCCGGGAATCCGCAGACAAAGCAAATTTCTGCCCCGTTTTTAAGGCATAACACGGGATCTTCTGTTCAGAAAAAAAGGCATGCCATTCCAAAAAGGCAGGATCCGTGCGCAGGCCGTCAGGTATATATACGGCTTGAATCGGAACTTTTTGCGCCAGACCGCGCAGGTTTTCTATATGGTCCGCATCAAAATGGCTGACAAAAACTCCGTTGATAACTCGCACCCCTTCTCTGGCCAGAGAAGGCAGTAAAATACGCTCCAGGCTGTCCGGCTGATCGTCCCGTATCTCGCCGCCGGTGTCAATCAAATACGCGCGGGTACCGGTTTGAATCAGCGCAGCATCTCCCTGCCCGATATCGATAAAGAGGATCGACTCNTTTTTTTGCGCCAAGAGCATAGCGACCAAAAAGGTGGACAGCACGCTGCAGAACACGGCTTTTTTCCAGGCATAGGGCATGCGGTCCAGCGTCTGCGGCCGCAGGTAGAGATAAAATAGAAGATAGATCCAGGCCACTGTTACCGGTCCCACCCAGAAGAACTGCAGGACGGGGATCGTAAGCGACCCGATGCTGTCTGACAGCGTGAAAAAGGCTGTACCGGCGGTTTGCGCTACGCCGGCCAAGAGGCTTGTCAAGGGAACGAATACGAAATACAGGCCAATTGCAAAGGCGCCCGCACCCACAAAGAAACTGAACAAGGGAATCAAAAGCAGATTGGCCAACAGTCCGGCCAAAGGCGCCCGCCAAAAATGCAAAAGGAGCGCAGGCAGGATCCCCATCTGTATCGCAAGCGATGACAAAAGCAGGCTGTGCTCCCGCCCCATTTTTTGCAAAAAGACTTTGCGCACCCACACAACCGACCAGACACCGGCAAAAGACAAGTGAAAGCCCGCATCAACCACACTGCCGGGAAAGAGTAAAAGAATTACGCTTGCCGCAAAAAACAAGGCGGTCAAAGGATCATACGACGCCCGCAGGGAGCGCGCCAGTACGAGTACCAGCGCCATGATAAAGGCACGGACAGCCGATACCGGAAAACCGATCAGATAGATATAAAAAGCCACCAGCAGCAAAGCGAGAATACGCGCAGCATATTTGCCAGTTAACGGCCCTAAAACGCCCAGAAGCAAGCCGAATAAAAGACCGATATGTAAACCCGAAACGGCAAATAAATGCGACACGCCGAGGTCTCTGTAAGCCTCTTCCTCTTCCGGAGACAGGGTGCTTGATCCTCCCAGTACAGAAGTCAGTACCGAAGCCGTCCGCGGAGGAAAAAGCGCATCCGCCGCTGTATGCAGCTTTTCATAGAAATCTCTCCGGACCCGGTCCTGTAAAGCATCCGACACACCGATATTTTCTATCGAATCCGCCCGGAACAGCCCCTTTTTCCCGTGGCGCAAAAGATAATCCCCATAGGAGAACAGTCCGTCGTTTTGGGTACGGTCCGGTCGCCGGAAGCTCCCGCCTGTCCGGATGACATCTCCGATAAACAGGGGCTTTGCATCGGCTGATGTTTGCAATTGCACAGCTTCTTTATAATCTTCTGTGACCATAACGGCACCATAGTTTTGGGTATAGTCGGTTTTGCGACCGACTTCCGTAATCCGGAGGGTAGCACTTTGACGGCTTCTTTCTTTTTCCTGCCAGGGGGTTTGCTTTTGCCGGTTTGCCTGCAAAAAAGCGAGGGTGAATGCCAGCAGGAAAATCAGTGCGTATTTTTTACTTTTTTGTGGAAGAAGGAAGAAACAAAGCATACACGGCACAAAAAACAGGAGGGGAAGCTCTGTCACCCATCCTAAGAACGCGCCCGCTGCGGCGCCTGTCAGCACAAGCAGTACCGGTCGTTTCATACACACTCCTCCGATACTGATTATAGCATACGCGAAAGGTGCAAGTTCGTGCGTTTAAATGCTATAATGAGCCAAGGAGGCGAATATGCAAAAATCCTATCTCTTATGGCCTTACTTAAAAGAACTGCATACGGAAGTGACGCGTTCCTTCAAAGAAGAAGACGCCTATTATGTCGAACTTGAACGCACGCTGTTTTATCCCCATCTGTCCGGCGGACAACCCGAAGACCACGGAACGATCGACGGCATCCGCGTTTTGCACGTGCGGGAAAAAGACGGATGCATTCAGCATCAGACTGAAGAAGAAATGCCCCTGGGTGACGTTGACATCAGTCTGGACTGGAAAAGGCGTTATGATCATATGCAGCAGCACACCGCCCAACATATACTGAGCGGATTGTTTGCGCGGATGTTTTCTGTGCAGACCGTCGGCTTTATGATCGGCGAGACACATTCCACCGTCGACTTTGACGCACTTGGCCGGCACAATGCGGAAGAATTGGTCAACACGGTTTGCCGGCTGGCCAATCGGCTGATCGCAGCCGCCCTTCCCATACATCGCTCTTTCAGCGACAAAAAAGATACGGTCAAAGGAAAAGGCGCGCCGGTGCGGCGCATTCATATTCCCACGCTGGATACAACCGACTGCGGCGGTACCCATGTGGCCAATACCGCGGAAGTGGGCTTTATTCGCATTGTAAAAACACAAAAAGACCGCGGCCATCTGCGGGTTACCTATCTGGCCGGCGGCCGGTGCATGCAGGAGTATCTGCAACTGGTAGAACGCGCCGGTGTCTGGGCCGAGCGCTACAATACCGGCTTAATCGAAGGATTCGCCCGCGCCGAACAACGCCTGTCCGATCTGCAGGCACTGGAAGAAGAAAACAAAGAGCTGAGACAGCGCGTCACCCGTTCTTTGCGCGAAGAACTCAAACAGGAGATCCGCTCCTTCCGCGGCTATAAAGTACTTTGGCGTTATCTGCCGATCGCCCTGAAACCGTCGGATCTTGTGCCTGACACCAAAGTCGATCTTCTCTTTCTTCTGAACCGGGAGGGAAGTCTCTACGCCAAAACCGAAAAGCCGATGCAGTCGGTCCTCCTTCTGATGCAGGAACTGAAGTCCGACCCCAATTTCAAAGGCGGCGGCTCTGCAACCGAATGGCACGGCCGCTTCACCGAAGGCCCCTACGACGAAATCGCCAAAACCTACTGGAGCCGCATGGAAGCTCTTTGGTAGCGGAAAACTCCTTTCCAAGCATACAAAAAGCGACAAACCATCGTTTGTCGCTTCAGAGTGAAGACAAATCGCCATTCTCCATAGAGAGAAGGAGGGACGGGGATGCGTTTGGCGGATATATCCTGGCCAAGTCCAGCACTCAGTTTGAGTGCTGGATGAGCGTGCCGCCGAATGCATCCCCGGCCCGACGGAACGGACCTTTGTCTACCGTCTCTGCGACAAACTATTTGTTTGTCGCTTTTTTTATTTTGTGGCGGGAGTATGTGAGAATCGAACTCACCCAAGAGGCTACAAACCCCTCGCGCCGGTTTTGAAGACCGGAGGACCCACCAGGACCCATCTACCCCCCTATACGGAATCTTATATATTATAAGGGATTCGATGCACGATTGCAATTTATTCCCGACTGAAATAATAGCCTTCCCCCCATTTGGTTTTCAGTGGGGGTTCTTTTATACCGGCATCGTAGAACTTGCGCCGGATGCGTTTTACATGGACATCAACCCCGCGGATGTCACCCACAAAGTCGCCGCCCCACACAATCTCTGCCAGTTTGTAACGGCTGAAGATCTCTTCGGGTTCAGATGCAAGCACGAGCAGGATGTCAAATTCCCGGCCGGTCAGCTCCAGCACCTTGCCGGCGTATTCGACCTGCCGCCCGATGATGTTCAGGGTCAGGGCGCCGGCCGTGACGGTGAAGTTGGAGTCCTGCTCCTGTTTTTGGCCGCGGCGCAGCAAGGAACGCATGCGCGCTTTTAATTCCAGAATATTGAACGGTTTGACGATCACATCGTCTGCGCCGTATTCCAATGCGAGAACTTTTTGCAGATCCTCTGCCACATCGGTTACCACAATGAGCGGTGCCGCGGAAACTTCCCGGACCTTTTCAATCAGGGTGAGGCCGGTTCCGTCCGGATATTGCATATCGCACAGGATCAGGTCCACCGGTTTTGCGAGGACATCCATCACCTCGCGGATCCGGCGGGCCTGCTGTATGCCGTAGCCATCGGCTTCAAATATATAGTGCAGCTCCCCCCGGTATTCATTGTCGGGGATTGCCAGCAGTAATTGCTTCATGCGCGAACCCTTTCATCACCTTCCCGGCGGGTGATCTTCCGTGCGTCCATGGCAGACAAGAGCGACAGTGCGACTTTTCGATTGGTTACGAGCGCATCGCGGGTTTCCGCTACGGTGATTTTTCCCTGTGCATCCAGCATTTGTGTCAGGGTTTCAATCCCTTTTTCAAAGGTTTCTGCTGAAACGAGAAGATCTTCTTCGGCACGGACGAGTTCGCCGTTTCGGATCAGATACGACAGAAGTTCCGGTACCCAATTTGCGTTCAGGCCCAGTTCATCGGGTCGTACGGGGAGAAATTCCTTTTTAGCCTGCGCGAGGATCCGCTCTTTGGCTTTTTGCTGTTCTTCTGTTAATACCGGGGTGTAATCGTCTTTTGCCACAAGTCCTGCATTTTCCCTCACCGGGGCCTCTTCTAACAATGCGGACAGGATCCTTTCCGCCACGCGGCTTCTTGCTTCATTAAGCAGACGCGAACGCAAGGCTTCTTTCGGCATGCCGGCGCGCAACGGGTATTCCTTATGATAGGCGGACACTTCATCCAAAAGCCGTGTTTGCAGGTTTGCAAGGAAGCCTGTGGACACCGGGGTGACGGCATCGGTCGTGTCAAAGAGCCGGATGCGTCCATCTTCTTGCAATTGCAGCAATCGGCTTTTCACCGTTTCCGCTAAAGCTCCTTCCATCCGGGCCAGCTGCACGGCATCCGGAAAAGTCTTTTCTTTTTCCTGCAAGCGAAGAAGCAGGGCTTCGTCCGCATCGGCCGTATCCATGGCGCGTACGGCAGCAGCGTCTTCTGTGCGCCCTTTTCGTTTTTTCACCGGATCGGTATCGATAATCTCACCGCCTCCAATGGTGATGAGCGGGGAATACAGTCTAACGATAAACGGGTCGCCCGGCTGCACACTGACAGGCTCTTCCAAGCGCAGCTGGCAGTAGGCCGTTTGTTTGGATTCTAACTGTTCGGTATCCAACAGGGTCACGCGGCAAAGCGCTTCTTTTGTGCCCGCGTACAGGCGC
>JGI24710J26742_10001899_pt1 | contig 18942 bp, 7 predicted proteins | sample BioPla2DNA2_FD_26742 | JGI IMG/M metagenome (IMG submission 26742) | reverse complement strand
TGGAAGGAAACACCTGAACCCGTTCCGAACTCAGAAGTTAAGCTCCCAAGCGCCGATGGTACTGCGGCGGCGACGCCGTGGGAGAGTAGGTTGCTGCCGGGTCTATAAGCCCCCTGAAGCTAATCGCTTCGGGGGGCTTTTCTCTTGTGAGAAAAGCGGTATTTGTCCACAGATTACACAGATGAACACAGATAAAGGACTCAAAACCATTTGAATCCGCAGATTACGCAGATGGCCGCAGATTAAGAAAAAGAACTTTTTAAAACCACGGAACACACGGAATACACTGAACCGAGGCTAAAAATTACGCCAAAACTTCCGTTTTTGCTAATCTCCGATTAAAGCGAGCTATTTATCAAATAACTTTGCTAAATAGCTCTTTTAATCTGAGACCCGAGTAAAATCTTATTTCATTGCATTGCCTAAGATTTTACTCAATTTTTATCCTAAAACCGAAATCTCAAAAACATAAACTATAAGTAAACTTGCAAATCTCGTTCGGTTCAAAGGAATTTTCTAAGTTGCTATCTCTCATTAAAGTACAAAAATTGACAGAAAATTCCCTTCGATAACAATCTCTCAATCCAAGGCTACAGCTATTTGCCAGCAGGTCAAAGCAGTTATTAATTTGAGCTTTATTACAGCAAACGGCGTAAGTGAAAATATTTATATTTTTGCTGAGTCGCTGATTAAGAGAGAGAAAATTTTTTCCCTTTTTTTGTGATTTTCGTGTGTTTCGTGGTTCGGAATGTTCTCTGCAAATTTTCCTTGAATGTGCGTCGTAAATGTATTATATAATCCAGTATTAAAGGCTTTTAAGCCTCATTAATCTCCGGAGACAAACAATGAATTCAAACGATCAAAAATATAAAAATCTCAATATCAGGATGGACGAGGAAGAACCTGAAGAAGATGAAGACGACGAGCAGCTTTACGATTTCGGCAAAGAAAAACCGACAGAAACAGCTGAAATAATAGAACAGAAGTTTTTAAGCAAGAGACAGATCTTTTTGTGGGGTCCTGTTGATGATGACTCAGCTCATGAGATAGTTTCCAAGCTTATTTATCTTGAACTTACAGATCCTGGCAAACCCATCACTCTCTTTGTAAACAGCCCTGGCGGTGTGGTTACATCTGGTATGGCTATTATTGATACAATGGACTTGATTTCTTCTCCCGTGAAGACTGTTTGTATGGGATTGGCAGCTTCTATGGGTTCTTTGATACTTTCCGCAGGTGAAAAAGGTTCAAGATATATCTTCCCTAACGCTAAGGTCATGATTCACCAGCCCAGTGTAGAATTTCTCTATGGACAGGCGACAGACTTGGAAATTCAGGCTCGTGAGATAGTCAAAACTAAAGAGGAAAGCGCCAAATTGCTTGCAAAAAATTGCGGCAAGAATAAAGATAAAGTTCTGAAGGACATGGACAGAGACTATTGGATGGATGCCAACGAGTCTTTGGAATATGGAATAGTCGACAAGATCTTTTCTTTTAAACAGGATTGAGACAAAACCTTTTTTACAATTTAATTATCCAGCTCACGGCTTTTCTGTTTCCTCTTTTTCTTTATCCTTACATAACGAGGATTCTTGAGCCGGAGGGGCTTGGTATGGTTTCTTTTGCCGCTTCAGTAGCGGCATCTTATTTGCTTTTTGCAAAACACGGATTGCCTTACTACGGCATCAGAACGATTGCCGTAGTAAGCAAAGATTTTGAGCAAGTAAAAAAGACTGCCAGTGAAATTTTCACTATAATTGCTCCTGTAGGCCTTTTGGTATCGGTAATATATATATTCTTTGTGAAAGCCGGTTTTCATGGCAGCAATGTCGAGCTTTTATTGCTTTCGGGTATGCATCTTCCTTTTGCCGGTTTAGACGCTGACTGGTTTCATAGAGGGATGGACGGTTACAAATATGCGGCTTTGAGAGCTGTCTTTTGCCGAACCTCAGGAACCATAGCTGTTTTTCTGCTCCTGAGAAAATCGCTTGATTATCCTATCTACGCTGCTATTCTTTCCTTGACTTTGGCTGGAGTTTACTTTGTAAGTTTTATTCACTTGAAGTTGAGGATGTCTTTTAATTTTTCAAACTTGGAGCTTAAAAGACACATTCCAGGGTTTGCTTCCGCTGCTATGATGAATTTGGTTTTGGGCTTTTATGCTCAAGTAGATATTCTGATGCTCGGATATCTCTCAGATAATAGATCTATCGGTTTGTACAGTTTTGCCGTCAAGCTGATTAAAACCGCTGTCCCCTTTGTTACCGCTATGACAGGTGTTTTGCTCGCGAGAGCCGCTCTTTCTGTTGCAAAGGGTAATGACAAAAAAAACACAGTAATGCTCAGGCAAAGTATGAAGTTTACCCTTTTTACCGGGCTTCCTCTCTCAGCTGCTCTCTATTTTCTTGCAGAACCTATAACCAGCGTCTTTGCTGGCGAGAGGTTTATGCCCGCTGTTGAGATTATACGGCTTATGGCTCCTTTAATTTTGCTTATGTCTATAAGTCATTGGGCAGGCCATCAAATATTTTTCTCTTCAGGGCGTGACAAAATCTATATTTTCGCGATTCTTTTTGGGATAATGCTGAATGTTATTTTCAGTTTTTTGCTGGTTCCTTCTTTCAGTTACAAAGGATCCGCTTGGGCGTTTTTGCTTGCAGAGTCTATGGTGATTATCTTCTTGTTTAGAGCTGCTAAAGAGAGTGTGAAATATAGTCTGCTTGACTTTGATAACTTAAAGTATCTGCTTGCTACAGTCCTTATGTCATTTGTTTTATTTTATATGTTTTCAGCTATGTCAGCTGTGCCTCTTGTGAAAATGCTTTCTATGATGACAGTTGGCTCGCTCTCTTATCTTTTCTCTCTCTATCTGATGAAGGAAAAATTTATTTCAGGGACTCTTCTCTCTGCCTATAAGGGTTTCAGAAAAAATAAATCTTAAATTGTTATGAAATTTAAAAATAAAATTGCATTGCTAGCTTTGACAGCCGCATTTTATGGCAATATGTCACCCTTGCCTGCTTCTGAGAACGATAGGAAGCAAGAAACTCTCTTAAGACGCGAAGTAATGGATTTTATGAAAAAATCTGAAAATCGCGAGCCTGGCGAAGGCTATATTTTTTTGGCAGGCTATTATAGAGAGCTTAATAAAGTTCCGCAGGCTTTAGAGCAGTTAGACAAGACCTTGAGAGCTTCAGTTATATCCCCTTCTCTTAAGTGGGAAGCAAGGCTGATGAGAGCGGATATATATAGAGAAGAGGGTCTTTTTGACGAGGCTTTGAGTGATCTTGAGGCATTGCTTGAATCCTCGCCTGCAGAAGCTTATATGATCAGATGTAAAATAGCCAGAGCTGAAATACTGGGCAGGAAGCTTACTTCTGTTCAGACCTTGATTGACTCTTTTAAAGAATATTATAAATATTTTCCGCAAAAGCGTGAGGGCGAATTTCTAGAGTATCTTATCGGTTTTGCCAAGGGTTATGATTTGGATGTGGCTTTGAAAGCTGTTTCAGCTTGGGAAGAAATAGCGGAATTCAGAGAGAAAGCTGCTAAGGACTATGCAAACCTGCGTTTGGCTATGCTTTATGCTTATGATTTGAATAAGCCTGAAAAGGGCGCAAGTTATTTGACTTCATTGTCTGAAAATGCTTCTGTTCCTGAAAGCGCTTATTTGGTAAGAGCAACTTTGGGGCATTTTTATCAAAAAAATCCGGATTTGCAGCAAATCAGAGAGGATTACACTAAATATCTGGAGAGAACCTCAAGCATCGAGGGTTACAGAGTAGCCGGAATGCTTTTGGGTGTTTTTGAGGCGGAAAAAGCCAAAGATTATTTGAAGTCTGAAGAAGTTTTCAGAAATATGATGTTGCCTCCGAAAACTGTCAAAGACCATGATTTGGATTCTTTCAACTTGGAAAGACGCAAGGAAGCTGAAAAAAGAGAAGACGCTTGGAATATGCAATATGCCAAGATGGCGGGCTATCTTAGCGAGTATTTGCTTCAAAACCCTGACAAGGCGGCTTATTATTATCGAAAAGTCAAAGATTACAGCGATAAGCTTGAAATCAAGGATCCAGTAAATGATGCGGCTATAGCCAGGACTGAGCCTAAGATATCGCCAGCTGATATGGCTTTTGATATGGCCTATGAGAAATACAGAGCTGGCGATTACAAGACAGCTTTGAAACTTTATAAAAAATTTGTCGCAGATTATCCGCATAGCATCTTTTACAAAGAAGCTCTTTTCAGGATAGCAGTCATTACAGATGACGATCTGAGAGATTATCCGACAGCTTTGCGTATGTACAGGGAATACACCGACTCTTTCAGACCAGTCAAATCAGGCTGGGATTTAGACGCTATTTATGACTGGGGTCGGGTAGACGAGGCTGAATATAGAATAGGCAATGTTTATAGCCGCCACATGAATGATCCTGTAAAGGCGTTGAAGGTCTTTGAAACGCTTTTGCAGAGTTATCCTGACAGCTATTGGGCAAAGCTTGGTTTGCAGAACTCTGTGACTATCCAGTCTGAAGTATTGTCTGACAAGGCTGCGGCAAACAGTCTTATGACCGCATATATTGAAGCTTATCCATCAGACGGCAAGTCATCTGAATATCGTAAAATTCTCTATGAAAGCTACAGAGAGCAGGATGATATCGCTAATGCTCTGAATACGCTTAAAAATTATTTAGAGAATACTATGCCGAATGAGGCGGAATATTTTAAAAACAAAGAGCTTTATAACGAGCTGCTTTTATTGAGACGGGCTGATTATTTGAGAGGCTTTTTATCTAAAAAACTCAATTCAAGCGAAGTTGCGGCTGTTTATGGAGCTTTAGCTGACACTGCCGCTTTGGCTTCCAGTTCAGCGCCTTTGAAAAAGCTTTATGAAGAGATTATGGCGGAAGAGCGTCTGAATGAGACAGAAAGATACGATTTGAGCTATGAGATAGCAAGAGCTATGTATTTCAGTTTTCCCTCAGACTCTAAAGAACTCTTCTCTGTTTTAAGCGAAAATGCTTCAGGCACTGCGAAACTTAGAGCTGTCATGACTTTGGGAAATATAGCTTATATAGCTGACAAAGATGTGGAAACTGCAGTTAAACGTTATGAAGAGGCTGAGACTCTTACGGAGCTTGGAGACTCTGAAAGAGAAATAATCTCATATAGGCTTGGCAGACTTTATTTTGTTCAAGGCTACGGAATTAAAGGTCTTGAAAAGCTGAATCGCTTTTTAAGGGAGTTTCCGAGATCTGTTTACAGCGCAAAAGCCTATATGGCTATGGGAGATGCCTGTATTGCTTTGCATAGTCCTGAAGAAGCCAAGGTTTATTACAAAAGAGCTATGATTATAGACGAGGCTTTGCAGGAAAAAGCCGAGAAAAAAATTAAAGAAGCTTCTGAAATGCCTACGACTCGCGAATGGCTGGCAAAGAGGTTGCAGTCTTTAAGAAAAACTGACGAGGAGCTTCTGGAGACTGGAGATGAAACAGCGATTCAGGGAGCTTCTCTGTTGCCTGAAGGAGTCAAAAACTTTGCCGAGATAGAAACTTCAGAAATAGAGAATCTGCCTCCGGAAACAGTTTACGCAATATATATGGATGCAATTGAAAAGCCGGAAGTAGACAGCGAACGTCTTCTCACAGCTTTGACAAATCTTTTGGAACGAGACGATTCTTCTGAAATATTGAAAAAAAAGGCTGCCAGAAGATTGATTTCTGAGGCTTTTTTCAGGCAGAAGATTCCATATGCTGATTTTGTGACTGAAGCAGAAAGGCTTCTGTTGCGGCACAACTATCCGGAATGGCTTTCAGAGCTATACTTCAGAATGGCTCAGGCTCAAGATATTTATACTGAGGAGTATGAAAAAGCCGCTAAAAACTACATTGAGTTTATTTCCTTTTTTCCGGCTTCTCCCTTTGCTTTGCAGGCGGAGAGACGTATTCCTGCAGTTTATGCTGCAAGCGGCGATTATAAAAACGCAACCAAATTCTACGAGAGGTTTATAAGTGATAAAACCAAAAGCGAAGAATCTCGTACAGAGGCGGCCTTGGAGCTTGCAAAGCTTCATGAAGAGGAAGATGATAAGCCGGCGGCTATCAGGACTCTCAGAAGTGTTCTGACGCTTGAATCTTCTCTCATCCCGGAAATATGTGTAAGGCTTGAAAAGCTTACTGGTCGATTTGATTATATTGAAGAGGCTTTGAAGAGGAATGGCGATGAAAAAATCAGGCTGATAGCTTTTCAAAGATTGCTTGAACAACAGGAAAACTCAGGCGATTATCGCAGCGCAGTCTTGACTATGGCCGACTATGCTGACACTTTCAAAGAGCCCGAATCCAAAGCTTATATAGTTAAAAAACGCAAGGATTTGCAGAAGAGGGGGGAAATAGAAGAAGTTGAATCTTTGATCGATGCTTTTCCCGAAGAGGAAGCCACCCCTTACAGAATGTTCAAGCTTGCGAAATTGCTGGAGAATACTCAGCATGAGCTCTATAGACCTGAGGATCTTTTTTATGAGATCACTCTTGTTTACCCTCATTTAGAAATTGCAAAAGAAAGCAAAATCAGGGCAGACAATATAAGAGCCGTAAATGCTTTATCTGACCTTGAACTTGAGCTTATGTCCAATCCATCAGCTGCACGAAAAGCAGAGATTTTTATGGCTAAAGCTCAGCTTATGTCCGAATTTTTGCATGACTATGAAGCCGCATCGGCTCTTTATGATGAGTTTTTACGTGAATTTCCGAATGACAGGCAGGCTGGCGATGCGGCATTAAAGCTTGCAAGACTGAAAAAAGAAATTGGCGGCGAAGAGAATGAGGTTAGAAAACTTCTGGAGCTGGCTCTTTTAAAAACTGCAAACCCTGTTTTACGAGAGCAGATTATGCAGGAATTGGACGCTTCGGATCTTTTCTCATCAGATGTGGCTTCTGCAGTGTCTGCTCAAGATAAAACTCATTCTGACTCTGCTATACTTTATGCTTGGAATGCAGAGCGTAATTTGGATAAAGCCTTGGAATTGATAAAAACGTCTTTGTCTGATCCAGCCTATAAAAGCAACGAGTCCAAACTTTTGTATTGGCAAGGCAGAATTCTTGAAGAAAAGCATGACTTTTCAGGGGCAGAGTCGGCTTATGAAAAAGCTTACAAAAGCTTTGAAGGTAAAGGCTGTCGAAAAGATATGCTTTTGTACCGCTTAGCCAGACTTTCCAGAACAGCGGGCAATGAAATAAAGTCTATTTATTATTATCAAAACCTGGTGACAAGCTATCCTCACAGCACATTGGCCAAATCAGCCTATTACAGTTTAGCGAAGCATTATGAGGAAAATGGAGATTATTCTAAGGCCTATGAATCCCTCAATATTTTGTTGAAAGGTTTTCCTTCGCTTCATCCTGATTTTCGTGAAAAGCTTTTTGCTAAGCTCAAAGAGATTGAGGGAAAGAAGGCTGTAAAAGATATAGAAAAGATGCAGGCGGATAGTTCTTCCGGAGAGCTATATTACTATTTGGCCAGGCTTTTGGAATACGACCTTGGCGATTATGATGCTTCAATTAAGCAGTATGAGAGATACTTACAGGAAAATCCGCCTATATTCAGAGTCAGAGAGGTTTTGAATAAACTTTCAGAACTATATTTCTTGAGATCTGATTTTGTTAAGTCTCTTTGGTATCTGGATATGCTTTTAGAGACTTTTCCGATAGAAAAGGCCAATCTCAAAATTATTTCTAAGATTGGCGAGCTTTTGGAAACAAAGATTTCAGATACTGAAATGACATTTCTTTTTTATAAAGGAATAGAAAGAGAATATGCGCGAGTTCCAGAGGTAAGACGCTTTGCTTCAGGAAGATTACGAGAGATTGAACGAAAGAAGAAGGCAAGGCCATCTAAAAAAGCCATAGTTAAAATTAAAAAACGTGAATACACTGATGAAGACAAAGAAGTCCTGAAAGAAATGAAAGAGATTGTTGTTCGCCAGATTGAAGATTTACAAGACTTTAAGAAGGCTGAGCGTCTCTTGGAAGAGCTTTGGGAAGAAAATCCGGAGTCGTTTGCAACTTTGGACATTATGGAAGCTCTTGTAAAACTGAATATGGAGCAGTTACGCGATCCTCACAAGGCTTCTGTTTATTACAGCAAGTGGCTGAAAGAAAACCCTGGAGATCCTTTGCACAAGAAGTATACTATGCTTCTTTACGACCATTACATGGATGTTTTGGCAGACGGACAAAGCGCTCTTCGATTGCTTGAGGACTTTTTGGCAATGCACCCTGTTTCGCTTGATACTTTAGATATCGAGTTGAAGCTCGGAAAGGCCAACGAGCTTTTACTCAAGAACTATGACGAGGCTTTGCGATGCTATAACAATATTATTGATACAGAACAGAATGAAGCTGTTGTGCATGAGGCTTATTACAGAATAGGATTTGTTTACCGAAACGGTTTTGCTAATTATGATGAAGCTATTAGAACTTGGCAAAAGCTGAATGCGTCCTTCTATAACAATCAATTTGCTCCGGAAGCCGAATTTGCCATAGCTTATACCTATGAAGCTTACTTGAGAGACTATTCAAAAGCCAGAGCCGCTTATCAGAATCTTCTTGGCAGGTATCCGAACACCTCTTTGATTAATGAAGCCAGAGATGCTTTGCGACGCATTGAAGGCAAGTGAGTGCGAATACGCTCACTTCCCACCGCCCACTGTTTTTAAGCAAAGCTTAAAAATCTAGTTAAGTCCGAGGTCGCCGATGATTTTGTACATCTTGCCATCACGGACAACCCGAAGGTCTCTTTCTGGAAATGCTTCCGGCAATTTTTCTTCAAGCATGCGGGCAACTTTGTCTTCATACATTTTAATTTCCTCAGGCGGAACTTTGTTGAAGGTTGCCAATCTTACTCTGAATACATATCCTGGGCCGTAACTCGATGTGAAACCGGGAGTGAAAAGCACGCCTATTTCAAAAAGGCCGTCGGTGTCGTGGGTTATCCCCTCCCCTGCTTTAGGTCGCCCTGGCTTAAGAGGATGGGCATCTCCGTATTCTTTTTCAAGTTTTTTGTCTATTTCTTCAAAGATATCGTTGAGTTTGTCTTCCCATTGCTGCAATAGAGGATTTTTCATTTTGCGCCTCGCTATAGTGTAATTTAAAGTGTTTTAGATCTTCAGCTGATAGGTTTTTTGAGCTTCGGCCTTACCTTTGAGGTAAACTTCGCCGTGCTGCTCAAATTTAAATTCTTTGGAAAGCTCTTCATATATGCTTGATGAAACCAAGCAGTTGTCGGAGTTTAAGAGTTGGGCTAAGCTGGCAAGTCTTGCGCTGACGTTGACCGTGTCACCTATAACGCTGAAGTCTCTTTTTGCGCCTACTCCCAAAAAACCTGTAATAACTTCGCCCTTGTTGATTCCGATTGAAACCGGCAGTGGCATTTTTAATTCCTTTTGCATCATTAATATTCGTTTTGCTGCTTTAAGAGCTGATGTTGCGACTTTTTTGAGGTTTTTGCCTCTGAAGACGGCAAGCACGTTTCCGTTCATTATTTTATCTATATCGCCGCCTTCAGCTATAATTGAGCTGTTAATCATAGATATGTTATTACTGAGTTGAGGCAGGAAATTTGCCAAATTGTATGAAAGATATTGGTCAGCATCTGCCAGAGCTATGTACAGGATAACACAGGTATCTTTGTTTTTTCTGGCGGCATCAGTGTCAGATGATTTGATGGCCTCTGCAGCTGTTTTGGAAATCATTGAGGTCATAAGACGTTTTTCTTCTAATCCTCGTATCATCATGTCAAATGATTTGCAGAGTTCGCCCAATTCATCCTTTCTTTCCATGGAGATTCTGTGAGCGTAGTTTTCTTTTTTAGCTTCTCCAATGCCTGCAATGAGGTAGTTTATAGGGGTTGAAAGGTCGGTGGTCACAGCTTTGATAATCGCATAAATTATCAAAGCCATTATAAGCATGAAGAAAATATATGCTCTGAGCTGAAGGCGTAATTCTTTTTTGATTTTGCTTGTAGGAAACAGAGATATAAGACCGCCCTTCAGTGATTGGGGGGTTATACTGGTTTCGATAAGGTATTCTTCCCCTGAAAATCTGTCAGTATCCGTGGAAGAGATGTTTTTGCCTGTAGCCATATGAATATCCATGGTTTTTTCAGCAATGTTGAGTTTTTCAATCGGCAAGTAATTGCCTAGCGCTCCGACGTTAGATGTGTCATTGCAATATATAATATCTGCGGGGAATTTGTTAAGCTTGGCATGCCCGGTAGAGCGTTCTGTAGTTTTTTTTCGCATAAAGACAGTCGAGGTTTGCTTTATATCTCTAATACTAGGGAGACATACGGTATATTTGAGCATGTCGCCTACTTGAGAGTCAGTTACCAGCGGCAGGTTTAGAGCTTGCTCAAAACTAAGGAAAGCTTCGCGGCCTTTTACTCCTGTTTTAAAAAAGGTTAATAGGATGCTTGCAGTAAAATCCGTAATTGTTTCATTCAGTCTTCTGCTTATGTCATTTGCTAATTGTATAGGATTTTGTTTGGTGATTTCGATATTTGTTCTGCTTTTTTCAACAAGCGTTGAAATCCTTCGTCTTAAAACATTTAAAAGCATTGAGAGGTTAGACATAAAACTGACTATGCTGTGCTTAGCATCACTATATGCCACAATAGGGTTATTAACGGCGAAACTTATATTGCCGGAACCTTCATATAAAAGCGAAGAGATTCCGACTTCTTCACGAAAATGAGATAGGGTCCAGAGGGAGTTGTTTTCTACGCTGAGAACGCCAGTCGTGCTGAAAACTTGTGGAGTGGTGTCAACAAGAATATGATAAGGAGGTTTATCATCAAATATGTTGTTGCCGTGGGAAAAATCATGAAAACTTGCTAAATAGGCCTCAATGAATTTTTTCATTTCATTGAAGATCGGGGTCATAGCTTTTGTGTATGCAGCATTATCTTCTTCTATGCTCTGTCCTGTAAAGAGCTGCCCAAGTAAATTTTTGGCTTTGTTGTCTTGCGTGTTTGTCCAGAATTTTTTTTCAATTTCTCTAAGAGCATCAGTAAATTCAAGAAGTCGGTCGCTTTTCAAGAATGTATCCATAAGATCCAAAGTTATTTTGGTAGTTATATTGCTTCTTGAATTTATCCCTTTCAACGCAAAATTCATGTTTAAGCGTTCTGTTTTGACTTTGTATTTATAGGCTTCTCTCATGTAGGTATTGAAGGTTAGAGCAGATAAAAGCAGTGGGACGAGAGTTGCAAAACTCAAAGAAATGGCGAACTTTTCGGAAATGTTTAAAGCTGTATCATTGTACAGTTTCCAACTAACACCTGTTATGAGCAGGAGTAAGCTTATGCCCGCTAACCAAATAAGATTGGTTTTGTTTTTGCTTCTTGTTTCTGAGTCTACATTCAAAATATTCACTATGCTATATGAAGAGTTTTGCCATGAGAAGTTATGCTTGTTTATTACCAAGTTGGGGTATTTGTGCTGTTTATCATCTAAGAGTTCTATATCTGCTTTGAGTCTTTCCGGGAAATTTTCAGAAAAGAGCCATTGGTCAGCAGAATTATTTTTTATTGCTGTATATCCCTTATAGAAAGTATTGAGGAAGAGTTTAATGTTATTTTTGATAGTATCTTCAGGTATGGCAATGAACAGTATTCCATAAAAGTCATTATTTTTTCTCAGGTCTGTAAAGAAGGCAAGATGGTTTTTTAATGAATTGGATTGGGTGTCAGTTTCCAGAAAATTATTCGAGGGAACAGTGAAGACTCTTTTAAATTGCAGATGCAGGGCTTTACTGCTAAAAAATGAAGTTTGATCATTTTCAGGAGTCTTTCTCATGAAAGCTTTTCCCAAGTTTTGCAGTTCTTCATAACGAGAGCTGGCTAATATCTCTTCCAGTAACTCATAAGGCGAGCAGTATAAAATACGTTGATAAACTTGTGCAAGTCCCGTTAGAACAGACAGCTTCTTTATAAGATAAGGAGAAATGTTTTTATAAAAAAGAGCTTTAGGCTTGTAGAAGTCGAGGTAGAAATGCTTGGTGTCTGAAGCGAAAGATTCTGTTTGTTCGTTTTTATAAAATACGAATGAAAGACCAGGCTGATTGAGGATTTTACTGTCAGCTATCTTAGAGAGAGTGAACTCTGTGAGGTTTTCGTCACTGGCTCCGTTAATAATTTCATGTGTCATATCAGCAGCCAGATTTTTACATTCGTGTTTTAAGGTATTTTCAAAGAATTCATTGCCTGAGAAGTATTCGGCTACTAGGGCATTGTCTTTTCTCATTTGAACTTTAGTTGATTCAATAAAAGCTTGGTTGATTTTTCCGGATATAATAAAGTTCAATCCTAAGGCCAAGATTAAAAGAAAGGCTGCAATAAGAGTCACTCTAATCAAAAATTTTTTATTTTGTCCGACTGTTATAATTTGAACTTTGTCTGAGTCTGTTGAAGTTTTATTTTGCTTTGAAGAAAAGTCGGCAATTGGTTCTTCCTCAGATTGTTTTAGGAGTTCTTTTATAAGATCTTTGGGTCGCTCTATTGCATAGGCATCTTCATTGATTTCCTTGTCCAATTCTTCTGTGATAACCTGATCGGCTTCAATTGTTTTGCTTATTTTTTTGTCTGCTACCAAAGGAAAATCAGGAAATAGCTTTGAAAGACTTTCCAGAGTTGCCGCATGGCTCATTGGCTTGCCTAAAATAGCATAATCCATTCGTGTTTCTGCATCTCCTATATTTCCAGCGGCAAAAGAGCCGTAAGAAATACCTATGCCTATTTTATAAGTGAACAGGTTGTTTTTTTCTCTTTCTATGTTTATTTCCTTTAGTTTTTCGAGCATTAAAACGGATGCAAGGAAAGCTCTTTTTCCAGCTGGTAATTCGTATTTGTCGCTTTCATCAAAGACAGCTTCAATAGCATCGCCTATGTATTTATGTATTCTGCCTCCATATTTAAGTAAAATCTCTGTCATTTTTTCAAAATGAGTGTTAAGCAGATAGATAATATCTTCTGGAGGTTGGTTTTCACACATTGTAGTAAAATCTCGAATATCTGAAACTAAGGCAGCTCCTTCGAATGCCGTGTGAGAAGATACTTTAAGAGAAGCATTATCCAGTTTGCTCAAAGCATCTATTGCATGTTCTGAAAGCAAAGTTGCAATTCTGTTTCTTTCGTGTAAAGCCATTGTCATTTCAGAAAATTCATTGCAAATATCGCCGAACTCGTCTCTTGAGTTACTGGCGAGTCTAATGGAATAGTCTCCGTTTTTTATCTTTTCCATAGCGTTTGTAATCTTTTCAACAGGTTCCAAGAATGTTTCTGATAAAAAGTAAGCTATAAGAGTGATCAGGGTTACAGCAAGAAGAATAATAAGAACCAATGTTACGGCCAAGGCTTTAAAGCTCAGCTGAAGAGAGGCGTGAGGAAAACAACCGACTATGGCGCTTTCATTATACATAACTGGTTTGCTTACTATTATGGTGCAATCGGACATTTCTCGCACAATTTTATTGTTGCTATCGCTAAGCTCTTCGAGAATTTCATCCAAGTCTTCTTTATATTTTGTCAAAAAACTTTGATTGCTGGAGCAAGCTATGTTCAGATAGTTGTTCTTTACCGTTTTTTGGTATAGGGCAAATTGGTTGTTGGAGGTTTCTTCTAATTCGTTTATTGCGCCTTGAGCGCTAGGTATATCGAAAATAGTAGGATCAAATGTGGCAAATAGAGCCAGTCTGTATTCAGGGTCTAATTCTGCAAATAAGACTGTGCCGTACAGCATCTTGCCGTTTACTTCAAAACCGAGCCACTTGTTGAAAAGATTGTTGATATCGCCGAAGGAAGTGAAACGCTCAGCAAAGGCTAAAGAGGTGCTTGTGTCCATTCCGTAGAGACTTACGAAGTCCAGGGATCCTTTTTGATGGCGATAATCAGACAACTTCGGGTTCAAAGCGAAAATTTGTCCGACAACAAGATTATTAAGTGCTTGTATAAACTTTGAATTGGAGATCTCTCGAAGTTCTTCTTCTTTGAAGGTGTTTATCCGCAGGTCGCTGAAAGAGCCGTCTTTGTTTTTTAAAGCTCCAGTTTCAAGAAGAGATTTTTTGTTAATTAGCGGCTGGAGAGAAAGTATAGGATCCAAATTCTGTATAAACAGCGGCGAAAAAAGTTTGTTTTGTTCTTCAGTTTGTTTTATCAAGCTTTTACAATAAAGCAGGTTTAATTTCTCTAGTTTAACCTCATAGGAGAAAATGTAGTCGAGTATTGTGGCAGTCCAAGAATCTTTTATGTTTGTTATGTCATCTTTGAGCTTTAAGAGTTTGGAAGTGCCAAGAGGCGGTGTTTTTAAAAAACTGTAACTGGCGCTTCCTTCTGAAAGATATCTGACAAAGGCTTTTAATAGTATATGGGAAGAATTTAATAATAAATTTTCAGGGTCTTCATATCTTGGAGGTAAAAACTGCTCAATATTACTGATTATCGATAGAGCGGCGGCAGAAAATGATGCTGTGTTATTGAAGCTGTTTACAGCGATAGTGTGAAAATAATGGTCTGCTGCGGTTTTCAGGTTGCGCAAGGTTGTTTTTGTGGCATTGTGTTTTAACAGCGGATAGACAAACATTTTCATAAGTTTGTCCGTATCTTTTGGCATATTGACCAAGTCTTTTTCATTCTGGTAAATGGCTCTGAGTATGTTTTCGCAAACTTTTCTTGCCTTAAGGGAGTTTTGGGCTACTTTTTGGGTTTGAGTTTGGCTTTTGCTTCCTTGAGGAGGCTGTTCAGTTACCATTTTTACTTTGAAATAATCAGAGAGGCGGTCATATGCTCTTAGCAATTTGATAGACTCTTCGCTTTTGATAATTGTTTTAAAAATATTTATATATTGTTGAATTAAAAGCGCTTTGTTGTTGTCTATTTTATCTATTTGCTCCAAAACTCTATTTTGTTCTTCGTGATAGCTTGTTTCGCGGTAATTCAGTAAGAACGAATAGGCGACTATGGCATAGAGGCTGACTGGCAATACAGCTGTCAGAGCATAAATTGTGAAAAAGTAGGGTTTAAGCGTTATGTCAGGCCACTTATTTAAAAAGAGACCTCTGAGGATAAATATTGTGAGAGTAAACAAAAACAGCAGATTGAATATTTTTAACCAGAGAGGGAAATCACTAAGCTTGATTTCGGGTGTCAAAATCATGGCGGCATGCGTGGTGACCTGCATGTTGGGGAGAATGCTTATATACGCATTGTAATTGCCAAGCTTAAGGGGTTTCAGCTCATATTCGCCAGAAATCCATTTGAGAAGCTCATCGGAGTTCTTGGGGGTCAGTCTGTTTACAGCTGTTTTGAATATATCTGAGTTTTTAAGGGGCTTACTGCAAACAATTGCAGGCATCTCTGTGTTGTATATGGGAAAAATGGCAGCAAAAAAATTTGAAGGAGCTGTTTCTGTAAAGTTTTCAATGGTTTTCAGAAAAGCATAGTTTTCTGAATAGGCTTCAATAGGGACTGTAAGCCAAAAACCGACATATGAGTTTTTGTCAGAGTCAGCTTCATCACTGAGTGTGTCTTGTTTTTCTGTTATTGGCGTGTAATACCAAATGAAATAGTTGTTAGTATTCTTGAAAAGAAAGACTGGCGCTAAAAAGGAAGCTGCGGCGAAATCTTCTGCGGTCAGAGTGGTATCAAATATATTTGAAAATGCAGCTTTGCCTATGTTGTTCGTAGAAGGTTTCTTGTCGGCATTCTTGTATTTTATGTATTCTTCTTTGAAGTGCTCAAAGCATCTGATCCATGAGGTTGAGGATTTTATTTCTTCATTTGAAGCTATGATTTTTGAGTTGAATTTGTTGTTTTCATCTATATAAAAGTAGGTATAACTGTGGTTGTAGAGGGCGGAAGGGAACAATCTGTCTCTTGTGGCAACTATTTCTTCCAGTTTTTTTTCAGTTGTTTTATCTGAAGCTGCTATTTCGCTTATTTCTCTGGAAAAGTTTGTTACAAGTCTTATTAGATATTGTTTGAAATCGGCTTTTTCGGAAAAGTCTTTTAAGAGACTGCGTGAATAGTTGTCGTAATTGATTTTGTTTTTCTGATAAGTAAGCTTGTTATAAGCGAAAAAAGCAATGTTGATCGCAGCCAGAGGCAACAAAAGAAGCAAAAACAATAAGAATTTGCTATGCTGTTTTTGCTTCTTTGCTTCGTACATCTGTTTTCTCGCTTAGGAGTTAGAAGAATATCAGAGTTAAAATATGAGCGGCAATTCCTGCAACTATTCCCGCTATAGTGTGGGCGGCTATGGCTTTGGAAGTAAGTTCTCTCTGCCCCAGAGCATCCATCATTGCTGCGTGAGTGCTCAAATAACCGCTCCAGCACATACCTATGGCAGTGAATACAGCTATTTCTTTTGAGTGGATCAGGCCAGCTTTTATATAGCCGGGCAGCAGTCCTAAGGCTGCGCCGACAGAACCCAGAGATGTTATGGGGAAAGCTAAGAGTTCCGGATTATCAAAACCGAAGAGCGCTTTGAAAAGCCAGTGCAATTTAGAACCTATCCAGGGAATTATAGGAATGCCTTCATAGGCTGCACCTGTATAGGCAGCCAAACCAGTGACTTTATCTATACCTTGTCCTTTTGACATAAGCATTACAGCTGTTGTTATCACCAAGACTCCTGGTATAATCGCCAAGCCCAAGTCTACGCCATTTTTGCCTCCATCAAGGAAAGCGTTAAGGAATCTGACGAGGACAGAGCCCTTGGCTGGTTCATGTAAAATAATTGCCTCAGGTTTTTTATCGGAAACCAGTTGTTCATCGTCATCGGGAAAATCTTTTGCTATAAAGAGTTGCATAAGTCTTGTTGAGACTGTTGCGCCAATTATTGCTCCTAAGAAGCCCACTAGTCCTGCAGTAAAATAACCGATAGATGCCATATAAGAAAGAACCAAGAGGCCCATCCCAAAAGCTGTGCCGAAGTTGGTAAGTGAAATCAGCTCTTTCTTTCTAAAATATGCGCTGAAATCCTTGTTCTTTGCAAGAGCAATGATAGCCGGGTTGTCAGAAAGAAAGCTCATAACTGCGCCCAAGGAAGATACGCCTGGCAGAGCGAAGAGAGGTCTCATCAAAGGCGAGAGTATTTTTTCCAGTAAACGCACAACGCCGAACTCAATCAGAAGATTACCCATAGCGCCTGCTAAGACTGTAACGGCCATTAGATAAAAGACCGTATTCATAAGCAGGTCGTAGGCAGTGGCCATGATTGTCGACATTAAGTTGGCCATTCCCATTTTGGATGCAAAAAACGAAAATACCGTTATTGAGAGCAACATGAAAATCAGGCCTTCTTTTTCACGCTGTCTTATATAGCTGGCCCCCTTCTCTTTTAAGCTGTTCATTTTTTCTGTTCATTCCTTCCTCGCAGACGGTTATTTTTGTGTTCTGATTCCGTCTGATGAATAGTAAGTTTTTATTACCTTGTACATGTTTGCGTTATCTTCAGTGCCGCAAAGCTCTCTAATAGAGTGCATAGCAAGCACCGGAGCTCCAATGTCTACAGAGGGAATACTTACGTGTTTTGCTGATATGGGACCCAAGGTGCTGCCGCCAGTAACATCGGAACGGTTTGCGAATACCTGATAGGGCACTCCTGCTTCTTCGCAAAGGCACATAAATATTGCTGAAGTATATGAGTCGGAAGTATAGCGCTTGGCTGCACTTGTCTTTATAACAGGACCGCCGTTCAGAACAGGCCTTGAGGTGGGGTCTTCTCTTTCTTTTACGTTCGGGTGAACTGCATGTGCGCCGTCTATCGACAGCATGAATGAGCGGGAGAGAGTCTTAAGATAAGACATTCTATTGCCCTTCATAGAAAGGACTATTCTTTCTATGGTGTCAGAGAGGAATGTGGAGTCTGCGCCTTGCCTGGTTGTACTGCCTATTTCTTCATTGTCAAAAAAGACAGAAACACAGGTGGTTTCAGGATTCTCTGTCTCTCCGAGAGCTTTTGCCGAGGCCCAGACAGATTGGAGGTTATCGATTCTGCTGGCTGAGATATATTCATCGTTAGGACCTATCAGAGTGCCTTTTTCGTATTCATAAAGAAAAAGTTCAAAGTCCAGGGTTTCATCCATGGAAACTTCAAGTTTTTCAGCCAAGAGGCTTCTTAAGTAGCCCTTGCCGCCGAGCTTGTTGTTAAGCTGGCCTATGAACGGCAGAGTGTCAGACTGTTTGTCATAAACATATCCGTCGTTAAGTTCGCGATTCAGGTGTATTGCTATGTTGGGAATTATAGCTATAGGCTTTTTAATGTTGATTACGAAATTGTCAGGAGCGAATATATTGTCGCTTTTTACTGTTATTCTGCCTGCAATAGCCAATGGTCTGTCGAACCAAGTGCTCAATATCGGGCCGCCATAGACTTCAGTGTTGATTCTCATATAAAAGTCTTTGCTGGACCATTCCGGAGAGGGTTTTATTCGGAAAGAAGGTGAGTCGGTGTGAGAAGCGGCTATTTTCATGCCTGTGACATCAGGGGGCTTTGTACCAACTATAAAGGCTACCATTGAGGAGCCGTTTCTTGTGGTGAAATACTTGCCGCCTGGAGTCAGATTCCAATCATCTCTTTCTTTAATGTAAGTGAAGCCCTGTTGCTCAAAATAGCTTCTCAAATTCAATATTGCATGAAAAGCCGTGGGGCTGGAATAAGAAAAATCCAGAAATTCTCTGGCCAATGCGTTGTTGTCTGTCATAGCCTTGTTTACCTTATTTTCTTATGATGCTTTGAGTTTAGCACATAACCTTGTTTTTTTCTGCTTTTTAAGGTTAAAAGATATAAACTAGTGCTGTGTTGCAACTAAAACTTCCCTATTTTGATATTATTCTAGTTAATAATGTCTTCATGGTTATCTGATACTGCTATCGCNGCANTGACGA
>JGI24710J26742_10001891_pt1 | contig 18966 bp, 12 predicted proteins | sample BioPla2DNA2_FD_26742 | JGI IMG/M metagenome (IMG submission 26742) | reverse complement strand
CTTCATAAATGCCTTCAAAGTCCTGCTGCTGCAGGGGGAGAAGCTTGGCAAGAGCGTTTCTGCGCTGTTCTTCGGTTTTGCTGACAATCATTTCCCTCATCAGTCTGATTCTGTCGCTTTCAAAGAACATGTGCTCGGTTCTGCAAAGCCCTATGCCTTCAGCGCCGAATCTCCTTGCCTGAGCTGCGTCATGAGGTGTATCCGCATTTGCGCGGACTCCCAAAACTCTGAATTCGTCGGCCCAATCCATGAATCTTCCGAAATCGCCGGCGATTTCCGCTTCTATAGTCGGAATAGCTTCGAGGTAAACGTTTCCGGTAGAACCGTCAAGAGATATTTTCTCTCCGTAATTGACTCTTTTTCCGCCAAGCTCAAAATAGTTTTCCTCTTCGTTTATAATTACTTCGCCCAATCCCGACACGCAGCAGGTGCCCATGCCTCTTGCGACGACCGCCGCGTGAGAGGTCATGCCTCCGCGAACCGTCAGAATTCCTTCCGAAACATGCATTCCCTCTATGTCTTCAGGTGAAGTTTCAAGACGAACGAGTATTACCTTATTGCCTTTTTCGACTTCCTGTATAGCCTGATAGGCATTGAATACGACATTGCCGCAGGCAGCACCCGGTGATGCGGCAAGCCCCGTACCCGCAACCTTTGCCGCCTTAAGCGCGTTCGGATCAAACTGGGGGTGAAGCACGGCATCGAGTTGTTTAGGATCAACCATGAGAAGAGCTCTTTTCTTATCGATCATACCTTCGTCGACAAGATCACAGGCAATCTTCAGTGCGGCTGCGGCGGTTCTTTTTCCGTTCCTCGTCTGAAGCATGTACAATTTACCTTTTTCTATGGTAAATTCCATGTCCTGCATATCTTTGTAGTGACCTTCGAGACGTTTGGCTATGTCGGTGAATTCTTTGTATATTTCAGGCATAATTTCATGTAATTTGCTGATGTGATAGGGAGTATGTGTGCCGGCCACAACGTCCTCGCCCTGTGCGTTTATCAGAAACTCGCCGAACAATTCCTTTTCACCGGTTGCGGGGTCTCTGCTAAAGGCAACTCCCGTACCCGAATCGTTACCCATGTTTCCGAAAACCATCTGCTGAACGTTAACGGCGGTTCCCCATTCGCCGGGGATGTCGTTCATTCTGCGGTAGTATATGGCTCTTTCATTGTTCCAGCTTCTAAAGACCGACTCGACCGTTAAAATCAGCTGTGTCTCCGGATCTTGCGGGAAAGCCTCGCCCTTTTCCTTCTCGTAGAAGTCTTTAAACTTGCCTACCAGTTCTTTGAGGTCATCCGCACTGAGATCGGTATCCGATTCGACGCCTCTTTCTTCCTTCATCGCGTCGAGCATGCCTTCGAAATTATTCTTGGGAATTCCCATTACAACATCCGAGAACATCTGAATGAATCTGCGATAGCTGTCGTACGCAAAACGCTTGTTGTTTGTAAGGGTGGCAACTCCTTCGACAACGACATCGTTAATACCGAGATTCAGCACCGTATCCATCATGCCGGGCATTGAAGCCCTTGCGCCGGAACGCACCGATACGAGAAGCGGGTTTTCGGGATCTCCGAATTTCTTTCCGGTAATCTCTTCAAGATAGCCGAGATTTTTGTGAATTTCATCGATAATTTCATCCGAAATTTTTTCTCCGTCGCTGTAATAACGGGTACATGCCTCGGTAGTTACGATAAAGCCTTGAGGTACAGGCATCCCTAAAAGCGTCATCTCAGCCAGGTTTGCACCCTTGCCCCCGAGCAGCTCTCTCATGCTGCCGTTACCCTCGGAAAATAAATAGACGTATTTGTGACTCAAATCAGTTACCTCCGTATAATATAAAGGGTTTATTTATTATATTCATGGACTAATATTATAGCAAAACAGAGCAATATTTTCTACAAATCCGCATAAAATTTGAAATTTTGAGATAATAGAGACGGCAGCTATTGAAAAGGCCGGAAGAAAAAAGGATAATGATAGTTGGCCAATAAAAATAATTTATATATTTTCAACGTTAATCGTCCGCAGTTGCAGATGCTTTATAGAGGTGTTTATGTCAAAAAGAAGAACGAATTGTGTTGTCCTCGCTGCGGGGGACGGTAAAAGAATGTTCTCAAAATCTTCGAAGGTTTTGTGCGAAGTCAGTTATAAGCCGATGATACTTTGGGTATTGGATGCCGCAAAAAACTCCGGAATTGACGAAATATGCGCGGTCATCAGCAACGAAGACGTCGAGAGAACCGTCGGTTCCGGCATACATATAACCTACCAGAAACAACGATTAGGCACAGGCCATGCGGTAGGGTGCGCCAGGGAATTTTTGGAAGAGCACTCCGGGGAGGAGACGCTTATTCTCTACGGCGATGTTCCTTTTATAGATGTAGAAACGATATCGGAGTCGCTTAAGCTGCATCGCGATAACAATGCTTCGGCAACCGTAATCTCCGCAGTTATAAAAGATCCTACCGGATACGGCAGGATAGTTAGGAAGGGAGGAAATATTTCCGCTATAGTAGAGGAAATAGACGCCGATGATGCGACGGCGAGTATAAAGGAAATAAACTCCGGCGCCGGATGGTTTTCCACCGATGACCTTTTGCAATCGCTGGACAAGATAAGCAATGACAATGCCAAAGGCGAATATTATCTGACCGACGCCATTGGAATAATGATATCCGAAGGTAAAAAGGTTGCCGTTTACAAATCGAAGAGCTCCGACGTGACATTGGGCGCGAACACTCCGCTCGATTTGTTGAACCTGAACGATATAGCGCGCGAGAGGATTTTAAAAAAACACCTTTCCGGAGGCGTTCACTTTGTCAGCCGAAGCGGAATAAGCATAGGGCCGGATGTCAATATAATGCCGGGCGCAAAGATTCTCCCGGGTTCGATATTGTACGGAAAGACCAGCATAGGAAGCGGCAGCGTAATCGGTCCGAATTCCCTGGTTTTTGAATCGTCAATAGGAAAAAACACATCATTTAATTCCAGCCAGATAAGAAACTCCTCTATAGGAGACGAAGCCGAGATAGGGCCTTTTGTTCAGATAAGGCCGTGTAGTACAATATCGGATAAAGTCAAGCTCGGAAATTTCGTTGAAATCAAGAATTCAGATATCGGAGAAGGCACATCCGTTGCTCATCTCACCTACATAGGAGACAGCGATGTGGGAAGGTACTGTAATTTCGGTTGCGGGGTTGTTGTTGTAAACTACGATGGAGAAGAAAAAAAGAGAACAACAGTAAAAGACTTTGCTTTTGTGGGATGCAATACTAATCTTATATCCCCCGTAACTGTGGGCAAGGGCGCTTATACGGCAGCGGGATGTACCGTCATAAAAGACATTCCGGACGGAGCGCTTGCCATAGACAGGGGACAGCTGAATATTAAACCCGGCTGGGCCGCGAATAAGCTAAAAAAGTACATAGAGAAAAAATCGAAACTGCTTGAGATGAATAATGGTAAGTCCGAAGACAAATAGTCGTAAGTGAGAGGGGAAGTGGAGATATGAATGTTCGTGGCAAGGATATCAAGATCTTTGCAGCAAGTTCAAGTATAAATTTTGCTTCGGAAATGGCACATTACTTAGGACTTCCGCTTGGGAAGAGCGAGATATCCCGGTTCTCCGACGGGGAGACAAAAATCAGTTTGTTTGAGACGGTCAGAGGCAGTGATGTGTTTGTCGTTCAATCCACCTGTCACCCGGTAAACGACAACATCATGGAACTTTTATTGATGATAGATGCATTCAAAAGAGCATCGGCCGGCAGGATAACAGCCGTAATACCCTATTTCGGATATGCAAGGCAGGATAGAAAAGCCAAATCAAGAGACCCGATATCCGCAAAACTTGTTGCAGACTTGTTGACAACCGCAGGGGCGGACAGAATTCTTACAATGGATCTTCATGCGCCGCAGATACAGGGTTTCTTTAACATTCCCGTCGATGACCTCGTGGGAATGCCCGTACTCGTACCCTATTTTAAAAAGAAGTATGACGGAAGATTGGATAATACCGTTGTTGTTTCTCCCGACTTCGGCTCAATTAACCGCGCCAGAAGCTTTGCCACGAAACTGAATGTGTCAATGGCGATAATTGACAAGCGCAGACCCGAAGCGAATGTCAGCGAGGTAATGAACCTCATTGGTGAGGTCAAAGACAAAGATGTGGTCATTTATGACGACATGATAGATACTGCGGGATCCATCTGCAACGCCGTAGATGCCGTCATCGAAAGGGGAGCTAAAAGCGTTAGCGTGGGAATAACCCATGCCGTACTGTCCGGGCCGGCGTTGGAAAGGCTGTCTGAGAGTCCGGTTGAAGAGATAGCCATACTTGACACGATAGAACTCCCCGAAGAAAAAAGGATTGATAAGATAAATGTATTGTCGGTTTCTCATATATTTGCCGAAGCGGTATCCAGGATATTCTCCGACAAACCGATGACAACGCTTTACGAGGGGTTCGACGACGAGCTCGACTATTAAAATAACAATTCATAAAAAACGGCAGGCTTCACATTTGAAGCCTGCCGTTTTGCGTACAAATTATTTGCGCCACCTGTCGTTTGCCGCCTTTACCGCATCCATGGCTGTTCCCCTGAAACCGCCTTTTTCAAGAGCGTGAATACCGCGTATCGTCGAACCTCCCGGAGATGTAACCTGGTCTTTCAGAATACCGGGGTGAAGCCCCGACTCGAGAACCATCTTTCCCGCCCCCATAACGGCCGCCGCACACAATTTGTATGCCAAATCTCTCGGTATGCCGTCCTCTACCGATGCGTCAGCAAGCGCTTCTATAAATGTATAAGCGAATGCCGGAACGGCGGCGCTGGAAGTTCCGCAGAACATGAGAAGCTCGTCAGGTACGATTTCCACAAGACCTTGGGTGCCGAATATTCTTTTTGCTGTTTCGAGCTCTTCCTCTGTAAACGAAGTTGTCTTCGCAAAATTGGTCATGCCGGCGCCGACCATGAACGGAGTGTTTGGCTGTACCACCAGCAGGCGCATGGATTCAGCGGTGAATTCACTGATATCTTCAAATGACCAACCGCTTACGAAAGACAGCAAAGCCTTATCGGCGAGATCCCCTCCGACTTCAATCAGAACATCTTTACAGTAATTCGGCTTTACAGCCAGGAAAATCATATCGCAGACCTTTACGACTTCCCGGTTTGACGCAAGAGGGTTTATACTTGTTTTATCGACCACCTTGTCCAAAGTGGATGCAAGCACATCGTGGGCATAGATGTTTTTTTCGCAAATTATCTTCTTGTCGAGCATGCCGAAAAGAATCGCCTGCGCCATATTTCCCATACCGATAAAACCGATTTTATAATTGTCCATAATAATCCTCCGAAGACAAAAGCCTGTACTTTATTGACTAAAACAATATAAAGAATGTATTTAAGCGGAAAACACCAAACGAATTGTTTTTAATTACAAGCGAACCTTAATCAATATGTCCGGTATAGAGTGTACTTTATTATTTAATAGAGATTTCGTCAAGATTATAAAGGCCCACCATATATTACAATACGTATTTTAGCAAAAACATAATACAAACCGTTTTAACACTGAAGACTCTAAGAACGGCTGCTTGGAGGAACGACAATCCGATTAATCGGCCGATTAGATCCGAAAAGCCGATATTCATCAACATATTGCTGACAAACATCACATTAAACAATCTCAAAAGACATCCTGAAAAATGTACCGCAAATCACTTTGTCAAAAAGCGTTTTTAAGGAGAGTTAAATTAAAGGGGTGTAAACCGAAAGCCTTTACAATCCGTTCTGCGCAAAAAAATCCTACAGTTGCATTTTTCTGCAACTGTAGGATTTGGTGACCCGTACGAGACTCGAACTCGTGTTACCGCCGTGAAAGGGCGGTGTCTTAACCGCTTGACTAACGGGCCCAACAGATTTTTAAATCCGTTGGTAGCGGTAACTGGACTTGAACCAGTGACCTTCCGGGTATGAACCGACTGCTCTAGCCAACTGAGCTATACCGCCATAGACCACAATCGACGCTGCAACGCGTTAACGAAAGTGGGGAAGACAATTATAACCAAAAGAGTTTGACGTGTCAATTATTTGAAAAAGATTGATTGAGATTCATTTTATAGCGGTATAAAACGCGACTGCAAATAAACTTATAGTAATATATGGCCCGCATTATACAAAAAGTAATCCGGGCGTCTATTTGCTTCAATCTACTTTTGGAAGATATTTTTCCAAATAATATCTGTACCTGCCCTTTGAGTATTCGCCGTACTGTATGGCTTCTGCGGGACAGCGGTTTATGCAGGCCATGCACTGGTAGCATTTTTCCTTGACCCATACCGGATAACCGTCGGCAATAAGAATGGCGTCTGCGGGGCATAGTGCTTCACATATTCCGCAGGAAATGCACAGATCTTTTTCAACATAAAAAGGTTTGGTGTAACAGTGATCATCTTTAAATACCGACGGCATGGAAGCTGTCAGCTCTTCCGGATTTTCGCCTGCCTTAAATGGATCAAAGACCCCTTCTTCCCTTGCTTTTAGTCTGACTATTATTTCGTCAACCCGGGCCGGCGCCGCCTTGAGCTTTGCCAAGGTGGTCTCCTCGGTATCATAGATGACTTCGCTAATCGGGTAGTTGTCCGGCATTGAAACCCCGAAACCGCTCTTCAACTCAAACGCATTTTCACTGAAATGCTCGAGAGTGTTTCCCGTAACATTGCTGAAGGTGCATACGGCAAAGGTGAAAGCGTTGTTCGGTTTTAATTTTTTTGAAAACTCCAGGACGGCTTCGGGGGCGGCATACCAATAAACAGGAAAGACAATTCCCAAATAATCTTCCTCGCAAAAGGCAAAGCTTTCGGGGTCAACCTTCATCATGTCTGCGGCTTTATCGCCAAGCGCCTCCGCTATTCTCTTTGCAATCCACTCGGAATTGCCCGTGGCAGAAAAATAAAAAATCATTATAAATCTCCTGTTGACTTAGGGCGTTCAAATACTATCCCGTAATCTTTGTTATTCCTCCCATAAACGGAACCAGGACTTCCGGAACCGAAATGCTTCCGTCACTGTTTTGATACTGCTCGACAAGGGCGGGGAAAATTCTGCTCGTCGCAAGCCCCGAAGCGTTTAAGGTGTGGGCAAACCGTATTTGCCCCGATTTATCGCGGTATCTGATATTTCCTCTCCGTGCCTGATAATCACGGGCATTTGATGCGGAACTGACTTCCTTATAGATGCCGATACTCGGAATCCAAACTTCGATATCATAAGTTCTCGCCATTCCCGAAGAAACGTCTCCCGCGGCAAGCTTGCTCACCCTGTGGTGTAGACCGAGCTGTTTAACAAGCCTTTCGGCCTTTTCGACGAGTTCGTTAAAAGCGGCGTCGCTGTTTTCGGCCGTCGTGTACTGAACCATTTCGATTTTGTTAAACTGATGGCCCCTTATCATGCCTCTCTCTTCGCTTCGATAACTCCCGGCTTCTCTTCTGTAACACGGAGTGTATGCGATGTACTTTTTCGGCAACTCATCCTCTTCCATTATTTCTTCCCTGTGGACATTTACGAGAGCCGTTTCCGCGGTGGGAAGCAGGAAAAATTTTTCATCTCCGCTCGGATTCGCAATATGAAATACGTCATCGGAAAACTTAGGAAACTGGCCTGCCGTTGTACCGCATGCCCAGCCCAACATGTGCGGGGGAAGAAGGAACTCGTATCCGTCATTGAGATGTTCGGCGATAAAGAAGTTCAGGAGAGCCCATTCGAGCCTTGCTCCCATTCCCCGATAAAGCCAGGATCCGCTTCCGCCAAGCTTAACACCCCTTTTATAGTCGATCAGTCCGAGCTTTTCACAGATATCGACATGGTCCATTATCTCAAAGTCAAATTCCGGCTTTTCTCCGAAATATCTCAGAGCCTCGTTCGACTCTTTCCCCCCGGAAGCGAGATCATCGTCCGGAATATTGGGAAGACGAAGCATGCTGTCGGTCAGTTCCTCCTCGATTGCCGCAAGTTCGGCGGAGAGGGCGTTGGTCTTCTCGCCGAGGAGCCGCATTTCTTCAAAAATAGGGGCAGTGTCCGCGCCCTCCTTTTTTAACTTTGGAATGGATTTGCTGACGGTATTCCGGTTTGACTTCATTTCGTCTATTTGAGGAATCAGCGTTCGGCGCTCTTCATCCAGTTTGGATATTTTCATTATCTCTTCGGTAAAACCGTCTTTGAGCCTTTTGTTCAATTTTTCGGCAACAGCCAGGGGGTTCTCTCTGATTAGTCTGATATCGAGCATATAGTTCTCCTAATTATTTTTTGGACCCGAGTTTGTTGGCAAACTCAAACAACTGGTCTTTAGAGTTAAAGTCAATCGAAAGCGTACCCGAACCGTCGCTGTAAGAAACATTTACCTTTACACCCAACGCCTCGCGGAGAGACAGCTCCACCTCTATTGCGACGGGGTCTTTGGATTTAGCTTTTTTTGCTTTAGCCGGGATTTCTTCCGATTTTAATTTTTCCGTCTGCCGTACGGACAAGCCTTCTTTTACCACAATATCGGCAAGCCGGTTGATTTGATCCGGATTCTTTGAAAGCAGAGCCTTTGCGTGTCCGGATGATATTTTTCCCTGCCTTAAAAGATCCAGCGTATGGTCGGGGAGGGAAAGAAGCCTCAGCGAATTTGATATCGTAGAGCGGGACTTTCCGACCCTCAAAGCGGCCTCTTCCTGTGTTATTTGCGAAACCTCAATCAGGCGGCTATAGCCTACAGCTTCTTCGACGGGATTTAAATCTTCGCGTTGAAGGTTTTCGATGAGCGCCGCTTCCATGGCCTCTATATTGCCCATGTTTTTCACGAGCGCCGGCACAGCGGTAAGATTGGCCATATGTGCAGCCCTGAATCTTCTCTCTCCGGCAATTATCTTATAACCGCCGGTCGGCAGGGGTCTGACAAGTATGGGCTGCAATATCCCGTGCTCTCTTATAGACTCAGCCAACTGGTTCAGTGACTCGACATCAAAGTCCTCGCGGGGCTGGTCGATGTCGGGCTGAATTTCCGATATGGGAATTGTTTGAACTGCACTGCCGTCCTCGGTCGAATTCTCTACGAACAGCGCCTCAAGACCTCTACCAAGTCCCTTTTTTTTCGCCAATTCCGCTATTCACCAACCTCTCTGTTTTGTTCAATAATCTCTCTTGCAAGAGCTTCGTAAGCTTCGCTCCCTTTGGAGCTTTTATCATAGTATCTGACCGGCTGACCGTAACTCGGCGCCTCCGACAGCCTTACGTTTCTGGGTATTGCGGTGGAATAGACCTTCTGTCCGAAGTACCTTTTTACTTCCTCAACGACCTGAACGGTAAGATTGAGCCGGGAATCGTACATCGTGACGAGGACCCCCTCCAGCTCTATTCGAGGGTTGTACAGCTTTTTTACCTGTCTCACCGATGTCATCAACTGACTGAGACCTTCAAGCGCATAGTACTCGCATTGAATCGGTATCAGAATGGTGTCGCATGCACAGAGCCCGTTTAATGTGAGGAGGCCTAACGAAGGAGGACAGTCGATAAGGACGAAGTCATAATTATCTTTGCTTGAAATCACGGCATCTCTCAGACGGTTCTCTCTGTTTTCGACCGCAACCAGCTCAAGCTCTGCTCCCGCAAGGTCAATGTGAGACGGAATGAGGGAGATATTCTTAAATTTTGTCTGCTGCAACGTCTCGGCTAAAGTCGTCGCCCCCAACAGCAGTTCGTAGGAAGAATGCCTTACCGACCTTCTGTTTACCCCCAAACCGCTTGTTGCGTTGCCCTGGGGATCTATGTCGACTAGAAGAATGTTTTTGTCCAGCGCTCCCAACGATGCCGCAAGATTGACAGCGGTGGTGGTCTTGCCGACACCGCCTTTTTGATTTGCAATAGCTATAATTTTACCCAAGGGACACCTCTTAAATGTTCCACGTGGAACATATTCTGTTATTGAGTTCTATAATATACAATTAAAATGTCTTTGTAAATAAGAGCGGGGTTGTTGATATCGACCTGTAATATGATATAATAACCAATGCAAAAGCAGAAAATAACGTATAAACTCGAGAAAACAAAACGGAATTCCGCCCTGAGTTTAGCGCTTATCAGTCGCTTAACAAAACTCAAAATGTTCCACGTGGAACATTAAATTAAAAAAATTTTTGATTTAATGAATTTTGAGAAAGCGTTTTATGAGCGGACAGGCAGACTTTAAAACAAAATAATGTGTCATCCGGAGGAGTATCGAAGTGGTCATAACGAGAACGACTCGAAATCGTTTGACGGTTAACCCCGTCCGTGGGTTCGAATCCCACCTCCTCCGCCATAGAGAAAAAGCCTACGGTCATTGACCGTAGGCTTTTTCTCTTTTTTTGTTTTTAATGTGTCCGGCTTTGACTATTTGGCAAAATAGATTTCGATGGCGCTCGATACTATTGGAAGCATCCGAAGGTATCGAGAATTGTGTGAAAACCTTCGGCTAACCATTGAAAGCTTGTTGTTGCCGTTTTGGTTTGGTGAAATTAATTCGTTTGAATGCTTGCCGTTTTATAAGCGGTTTTTTGTGAGCAGGTCATAGTATTTTTGTGGAATTCTGGTATGCTGTTATATAAGCTAAGAACTGAATGTTGAGATTGACTTGACCAAAGTCGGATAGGAGAAAAGATGAATAGTTTGATTTCATTAGTAGGGAAAGTAGCCGTCATATCGGGCGGCGCTGCGGGCATCGGCCTCGGCACAGCGGAAGTCTTGGCTGAACACGGTGCAATTGTTGCTTTGCTGGATGTCAGCAAGAAAGGTGAAGAGGCGGCAGAAGCGCTTCGATCCAAGGGCTATCAAGCGGTTTTTTATCTGTGTGACGTGACAGACGCGAAGTCTTGCCGTGAAACGATTTCCGCAATTGCCGATAAATTTGGCCGTATTGACATCTTGTTTAATAACGCCGGAGTAACTGTGCGAAAAACAATTGTTGATTTGACGGAGGAAGAATGGGATTTTGTCATTGATGTCGGCTTGAAGGGAACATATCTCCTGTCGAAATATGCCATACCGATTATGGCAGCAGGCGGCGGCGGAAGCATCATCAACACCGGTTCCGGCTGGGGGCTTAAAGGCGGAGACCGGGCAGCCGCGTATTGTGCAGTTAAGGGCGGAATTGTGAATCTTAGCCGTGCAATGGCAATTGACCACGGGGCACAAAATATTCGGGTCAATTCGGTTTGTCCGGGTGATACGGAGACAGCCATGTTGCGCGAAGAACAACGTCAGTTAGGTGAAAATGATGAAATCTTTATGCGCAATGCCATCGGTTCACGTCCGTTGCAACGGATTGGAACACCAAGAGACATTGCACATACCGTTTTATATTTGGCAAGCGATTTGTCTACATGGGTAACCGGTACGGCTATTCCCGTTGACGGCGGCGGCATTGCCTGATGATGGAGGAGAATATGAGCAAGAAAGGTATAGACAGCCACCCATATATTCCGAACTCCGTGCCCGAGATTCGCGAAGAGATGTTGGCGGAATTGGGTTTAAACAGTTTGGAAGATTTGCATGTCGAGATTCCGGAAGCATTGCGCTTTAAGGGTCGTCTTGACCTGCCGGAACCCTATGGTTCTGAAGCGGAACTTAGTCGAGAGGTTCGAAAGCTGTTGAAAAAGAATCAGCCTGCAGGGCAAGCCGTCAGCTTCCTCGGTGGCGGTTGTTGGCAGCACTATGTGCCGGCGGTCTGTGATGAAATTATGAATCGCGCTGAATTCCTTTCGGGTTATGCCGGTGAACCGTACAACGATCATGGTCGTTTCCAAACACTTTTTGAATATGAATCAATGGTTGCCGAGCTGGTCGATATGGATGTGGTTAATGTTCCGACCTTCGATTGGGGTCAGGCGGCAGCCACTTCGGTGAGGATGGCTTCAAGGATTACGGGACGCGACATTGCGCTCGTTGCCGGAACAATGGGCAGGGAGCGCTTCAAAATCATGACGAATTATTGTGATCCCGATGTCCGCTTAGTCGAAGTTGCCTATGACGACAAGCGCGGGATAATGGATTTGACTGATTTGGAAGCGAAATTATCCGCAGATGTGGCAGCGGTCTATTTTGAGAATCCCTCATATCTGGGTTTTCTTGAGACGCAAGGTGAAAAAATTGCGCAATTAGCTCATGATGTAGGCGCGCTACTGGTTGTAGGTGTTGATCCGTCAAGTCTTGGTGTATTGTCACCGCCGAGTGCATATGGTGCTGATATTGTTTGCGGCGATTTACAGCCGCTTGGGCAACATGCATATTATGGTGGAAGTCAATCCGGTTTCATTGCCACACGCGATGAGCCGAAATTCGTCTTAGAATTTCCTTCTCGATTGTTCGGACTGGTTCCAACACGGGTCGAAGGAGAGTACGGTTTTGGCGATGTTGCCTACAATCGAACCTCTTTCGGCAATTTGCGCGAAAAAGGTAAAGAGTATGTCGGTACACAGACGTCCTTGATCGCAATTGTTGCCGGAGTCTATCTTGCTTTGATGGGTCCGGAAGGAATGCGCGAAATTGGTGAGACAATCGTCCAACAGACAACGTATCTGCGTGAAAAGTTAAGCGCTATTCCGGGTGTCAATCCAAATCGTTTTGACCACCCCGTCTTTAAAGAATTTGTCGTTGATTTTTCGGCGACGGGCTTAACCGTTGCAGAGATTAATCAGGCACTACTCGAAAAAGGCATTTTTGGAGGTCACGACCTGTCAACAGATTTCCTGCAATTAGGACAATCCGCTCTGTATTGTGTGACGGAGATACATCGGAAGGCTGATTTGGATTATCTTGTCAGCAGTTTGACAAAAGTTATTGCTGAATTGAGGGGGGAATAGCCAATGAAACGAATTAAACGAGACGGATTGGTCCGGCAATTTCATCAGGCCAGCTGGAATGAACCGATTATTTTTGAATTGAGTCAACCTGGTGAGCGGGGAGTTCGAGTATCCGCTGCCGAGGCTGAGGTTCAGGCTGCCGTCGGTGAAGTGAATAAGCTGATACCGCAACATATGCAGCGAAAACACCTGAATCTGCCCGAGATTAATCAGAAACGTGTGCTGACGCACTATTTGCGTTTGTCTCAAGAAACTTTGGGCGGAGACCTCAATCCCGAGATTGGTCAGGGTACCTGTACCGTAAAATACAATCCGACAATTAACGACAAGTTGGCGGGAGTTCCGGAATTGGCCGGCATGCATCCGCTACAGAACCCGGAAACCGCTCAGGGTATTTTGGAAATTATTTACCGGACAGACCTGATGATGCGGGCAATATCGGGTCTTGATGCGTTCAGCTTTCAGCCGGGAGGCGGTTCGCAGGCGACAATGACAATGGCTTCTATTGTACGAATGTTTCATCGTTTGCGCGGAGAAGAGGAGCAACGGGATGAGGTCATCACGACCCTGTTTTCACATCCATCCGATGCCGCGGCACCGGCATTGAAGGGGTATCGCATCATTCATATTCCACCGAATGAATGCGGATTGCCGGATTACGAGGCTTTCCGTGCGGCTGTCGGTCCAAAGACCGCCGCTTTCGTGGTGGCCAATCCGGAGGATACCGGTTTGTATAACCCGCGTGTAGCAGAATTCACAAAATTGGTTCATGATGCCGGTGGTTTGAATTGTTATGATCAGGCGAATGCCAACGGCCTGTTCGGTGTTGCGCGTGCACGAGAAGCCGGTTTCGATATGTGTTATTTCAATCTGCATAAGTCATTCGGCGCACCTCACGGCTGTGGCGGTCCCGGATGCGGCGCAATCGGTGTTACTGCTGCATTACGTGATTACCTGCCGGTGCCTTTGGTTGTCAAAAGCGAGTCAGGCGACTATGTATTGGACGAGGATTTGGCACACACTATCGGCAAGGTCAGATCGTTTCACGGCACACCGCAGGTTGTCTTAAAATCCTATGCGTGGATAATGAGTCTTGGCGCGGACGGTCTTTACGAAGTTGCAAAGGTTGCGGCGCTGAATAATGCGTATTTGCAGCATCAACTGCTTAAAGACCCGGATATCGACTTGCCTTTTAATTCGTCCTTACAACGCATTGAGCAAGTTCGTTATTCCGTCAGCAAGTTGACGGAAAAAACCGGTTTTTCCTCCGGCGATATTTCGAATCGTATGATGGACTTCGGTCTTCACATCTGGTCGAGTCACCATCCTTATTATGTACCGGATCCGTTGACGCTTGAACCCACTGAATCACCGTCGCGTGCGGATTTAGATGAGTATGCGGCAACACTCCGCCACGTTATCCGTGAGTGCTATGAAAACCCGGAGCTTATTCGGACAGCACCGCACCGGAGCACAATTCATCAAGTGGATGAATCGAACCTTGACGATCCCGATTCATGGTGTCCGACTTGGCGTGTCTATCTAAGGAAGGTTGACGACAAAAAATGAGAAAATTGGGTCTGATTATTAATCCGATCGCCGGTATGGGAGGACAAGTCGGACTCAAAGGCACGGATGGCACTGAGATACTGAAACAGGCAATATCCCTTGGGGCGATTCCGTCGGCGACACAAAAGGCAGAGCGCTGCCTTCGTCTATTGGTACTGGAATCGGATATTTGCTGGTTGACTGCCGAAGGTGCAATGGGAGAAGACCTTTTGCGAACATTCGGCCAGTCGCCGCATATTCTTTACCCGATCGATCGGAAAGAAACAACAGCTGCCGACACACAACGAACAGCAGAGTTGATGAAAGATGCCGGTGTGGAACTCATACTATTCGCCGGAGGTGACGGTACTGCCAGAAATATTGTGGCGGTTGTGGGTACGGATGTACCTGTTATCGGCATTCCTGCCGGGGTAAAGATTTGTTCGCCTGTATTCGGAAAAACACCGGAAGCGACCGGGCAGTTGTTGAATCGCTGGTTGAAACGGACAGAGCCTCAAACGATTTTGCGTGAAGTCTTGGATTTAGATGAGGCTCTCGTCAGACAGGATCGAATTGAAACGGATTTGTTCGGTTATCTGCGAGTTCCGGCAGAACCGGACTATGTGCAAAACCGCAAGGCGCCTACACCGCTGAGTGAGCGCGACAGTCAGATGGCGATTGCGCTCGATATTTTGGACGAATTGCCGAAAGACTACCTTTGCATTGTCGGTCCGGGAAGCACAACTTCCGCATTGCTTCAGATGTTGGGATTGCCGATGACCTTGATGGGTGTCGATGTGATTAAAAACGGAGAATTGATTGCCAAGGATTGTGCGGAAGCGGATTTGCTTCGTTTGTTGGAAACCAACCCTGCTTGGCTTGTGCTTACACCGACCGGCGGTCAAGGATATTTGTTGGGACGCGGCAATCAACAAATCAGTGCGAAGGTCTTGAAACGGTTGACAGTTGCAGACTTGAAAATAGTAGCGACTCAAGAGAAATTGATTTCTCTGGAATCTCGTCCCTTGCTGATTGATACGGGAGATGCGGATGTAGATAATTATTATTCCGGATATTATCGGGCAAAGACCGGATATCACAACGAAATGATGGTAAAAGTGAAAGGACCGCTCAACCGTTAACGGCAACCTGATGACTAAAATGGCTGCATTACTGAGGCAAAAGTTGAAGTATCCGAGGTATCCAGATGATGTCGATCATCCACAAATTAGTTATAAAAATTTCAGGCAAATTTAAATAAATCCCTTTAACATCCCTGGTAAAGGTAAATAAGTAAGGAGTTAAAGCGGCGTTATAATAAATGAAGTTATCCGCAAGGATATGTGGGTTCGAATCCCACCTCCTCCGCCAGATAGAAAGACCTGCGGTCAATGACTGCAGGCTTTTCTTTGAAATAAGCCCGGAACCGATTAACGCCTATCAGACGAAGCTGATTTAGAACATAAATCCGGATGCCCGTAGATACGTCGCTGAAAAACATCTTTTGCCAAGCCGTTGGTTGATAAACGGAAACGGCTGAAGTTTTAATCTGTATTGCTGTTTCTATCTTTAAAATAGCATGAAATATCAACTTGAAGAGAAGGCCATATTTTTAAACCCCATTATCTGAAAAAGACAATTTATAAGTTCCGGGGATTGAGTGTCAGTACCAGTACCAATCTCATTCTCACTATCAGTTTCATTATCATTATCAGGTTTTTTTGCTTTTTAAAATAACCATTTGCTTTTATGTCGCCTTTTGTCGCGGCTTTAACTGTCTTTAAATACGGGATAATATCGAGAGTAAAGGCGGTTTTCGTAAAATTTGCTTTTCAGGATTTTGTAAATAGAATTAATTTTTCGTCAAACGAATTATTATATTGTTAAACATAGTTTGAAACGGTCATTAAAAGAGAGCTCGGGATGTTAGCCTGAAGCAGCAAACCCGTAAGAAACCGTTAGATTCTTGACTCCGGCTGCTCTTTTTTAAGCTCCTTAAAAATGTAACGGGCTCTGCCAACCTTGAGGGAATGGAATTTATCTTCACTAAGAATGCAATGAATAATTTTCCGGCGCCAAACTATTATTCCTGATTGCATAGAGGCGACACTTCTACTTTAAAAGGAAGCCGGTCAAGAATATCGCGCTTTATGTCTATCCCCGGATTTACTTCTATTAACTCCAAACCGCTCTCAATCAAACGAAACACACAGCGCTCGGTTACATACAATATCCTCTGCCCGTTCTTTATGGCTTGTTGAGCGGAAAAACTGATGCTGTGGATTTCATTCTTAAATTTCGGAATGCTTCCTTCGCTGTTAATGCAAACAATCCCGTCCTTTTCTACTGTCTCCAACCCCTTTGTATTAAAGGACAGGCAGAACACCACTGTCTTTGAAGCGGATGCGATGTTGGCGAACCCGCCTATTCCCGTGAATGTATCCGGCCCTCTATGAGAGTTGACGTTGCCGAATCGGTCAACCTCCAATGCGCCCAAAAAGCATATATCCAGACCTCCGCCGTCATAGAAGTCGAACTGCATGGACATATCATAGATGGAATCTGCGCCGATTATTGCGCCGAAAGCATGACCTGACGCCGGAAGTCCTCCGATACCGCCCGATTCTACGGTGAGGGTGATATCTTTAATAATTCCGGATTTGGATGCGTATTTTCCCACCATCTCCGGTATTCCTATACCTATATTGACTATGTCTCCGCACTTAAGCTCCCGGACTGCACGCCGACCGATGATATCCGCGGTGCTGTCTTTGCGGTTTATTAATTTTGCGTCCCCCGCATGAACCCTCTTAAACCAATATTGCATGTGGTTAACCGGCACATGGATATCGCCGGACAGTGTTTGCGTTGCCTTGTTTTCAGCATTCGGCTCACACACCACAATCGCGTCCACCAATGCGCCGGGGACGATTACATTCCACGGGCGGCCGAATTCATGGCTGACACGATCCACCTGGACGATTACTTTCCCGTTGTTTGCCTTGGTAGCCTGCGCTACCGATAGAGCGTCCACCGTCACACATTCGTTTTCAAACGAGATGTTTCCGTTCGGATCGACGGTTGTGCCTTTAATAATAGCAATGTCAAATTTCGGCAGCCTATAGTAGAGATATTCCTCGTCATCAATTGTTACCAAGCGGACCATGTCGTCGTCCTTGGAGATATCGTTTATCCCCGGACCTTCCACGCGCGGGTCGACAAATATGCCCGGACCCACTTTGGAGAGATAACCCGGCAGTCCGCCGGCCTGGGCTCTTATTGCCTGGGAGATTGCTCCCATAGGAAGATTATAGGCCTCAAATTTGTTCTGTAACGCCAGTTGTTTGGTACTGACCATGCTGCCATAGTGACCGAAGATTACTTTTCTGACTGCACCTGCGCGGATATACGGTTCACCCAATTGATTCTCGTCCCAATTGCCGTATCCGGACTGAGAGATTATCGTGAGGTTTTTTGGAGAACAGGTTTCCTTGAAGCGTTCATATATCTGCTTATGTATCTCCTCGGCGTTGGAAAGAGCAAGAAACGCATTGACGCAGATACAGTCGCCGTCCTTAATCATCTCAACCGCTTGTTTTGCATCCATTATCCGGAACATGTGTACGCACCTCCCGATAGTTTCACAGCTATAATGCTTTTTCCCTATATTAACGGGTTTTAATTATTATTCAATCTTTTTTATCTAAAAGGACACGGTTTTGCTTTTTTTCACGAAATATCTTGGCAGGCATGCTGACCGACATATCAGGTTAAGACAAGTGTTACTTTTTATATAAACAAAGAAATCTGCTTTTGCCCGAATTCCGTTTTTTTAACCGGTCTAAACTTTAAGCGTTTCAGGTGTGTTTTTATTTTTGCTATTATATGCTTTCGGAATAATTGCCTTCATCTTTTTCACGCATTTGACGGTTTTCAATCTGCAAAAACAGGAGAAATTTATATTCAACGGTTGAAATATTTGATATAATTAAAAATAGATTGGTTTTATGTTTAGTATGCAGAAATACAACGCTTCCTCGGTTAGGATTTTGAAGACGGAAACAGGATAAGAAACCCGTCTTATCCGCCGAAATTTGAAGGAAGACAATCTGTCGAAAACAATTGAAAAACAAAACAAATCTTCCGAAGCTATACCTCCCGATGTTTTTCATCAATTTGCATTACGTAGGGGAAAAATGAAAAAGAAAGTTCCTTTCATCACATGGCTTCGCAAACAATTTAAGACAAAACCCTTACAAAGCTATCTCATCACATCCGTGATCGGAATTGCGCTTGTTGTAGGGGTTTTGTTTGCTTTCGGGGTCATCGATGTGCTGAAACAAATGGGTTTTTCGTATCTGCCGAAAAGGGAATATATACTCGGCGCAAAAGAGGACGAAAGACCCGAGACCCTTTATGAGCTGCTGCACTGCGAAAGTCCGGATATTGAGGACTTTTTTCACAACCCGCAAATCGCCGAGGAGCTGCTGGCAGCAGAGAACCTGGTCGACATTGTCGACTCGCGATA
>JGI24710J26742_10001890_pt1 | contig 18970 bp, 18 predicted proteins | sample BioPla2DNA2_FD_26742 | JGI IMG/M metagenome (IMG submission 26742) | reverse complement strand
AGCCAACGAATATCCACCATATTCGGCAAGATGTATTGTTATATGAGGTTTCAGTTTTTTCAAAGCACAATCATCTTTTTTCATCTATCCCGAAGGATACCGATTCCGGATTGAGCTATTTTTCAATGTATTTTTTCATCGTCACGGTGTACACTGAAAACAGTGGTTTTTAAAAATTTCTATACACATGGGAGGAGCTTCAATGAAAAAGTTCAGGATTGAACACGATTCTCTTGGAGAAAAACAGGTACCCGTAGATGCCTATTATGGAGTACAAACCGTCAGGGCGATGGAGAACTTCGTCATCTCAAACACTACGATCTCTGCTTTCCCCGAATATATAAAGGCCTTGGGTTATATCAAGAAAGCGTGCGCCTTGGCAAATATGGAGTTCAAAATTCTAGATAAGCAGGTCGGCGAGGTGATCATCAAGGCCAGTGAAGAGATGATCGCCGGGAAGATGAATGATCAATTCCCGATCGATGCGATTCAAGGAGGAGCGGGAACCTCGGTGAACATGAACGCGAACGAAGTAATCGCCAACCGCGCCCTCGAACTCCTCGGCAAAGAACGAGGCGTGTATGATGCCGTACACCCGAACAACCATGTCAATCTCTCGCAATCTACCAACGACGTATGTCCTTCGGGAATTCGCATCGCGATCCACCACATGCTCGACGACTTGCTCGTGGCTTTGAAAGGGCTGCAAAAAGCCCTTGCCGATAAAGGCGTTGAATTCAGCGACGTGGTGAAGATGGGTCGAACGCAGCTGCAGGATGCGGTTCCGATGACCCTCGGGATGGAGTTCGCCTCTTGGGCGGTATCAGTTGAAGAGGATATCGTCCGGTTGAAAGAGGTTCAGACTCTTCTTACGGAAATCAACATGGGAGGAACTGCAATCGGCACCGGCATCAACGCCCCGAAAGGCTACGCCAAGGTGGTCACCGCACACCTCGCGAAATTGACGAAACTTCCCCTGTATCCGGCGAAAGACCTTGTGCAGGCGACCCAAGATTCCGGAGCCTTTGTGGAGGTGAGCGGATTCCTCAGACGAATCGCGGTTAAAGTTTCCAAGATTTGCAATGACCTTCGCCTTCTCTCTTCCGGACCGCGGACGGGAATCAGTGAAATCACCCTTCCTCCGATGCAGCCGGGATCTTCGATCATGCCGGGCAAAGTGAATCCGGTCATCCCCGAAGTGATGAACCAAGTCGCTTTCGATGTGATCGGCAATGACGTCGCCGTCGCCATCGCGGCTGAAGCCGGTCAGCTAGAACTGAACGTGATGGAGCCCTTGATCGCCTACAAGATCTTCACCTCGATCGAACGCCTTACCCGTGGCCTTGCCACGCTCACTGAAAAGTGCATCGTGGGAATCATCGCAAACCGCGACCGTTCTCGCTCTTTGGTTGAAAACTCCATCGGCATCATCACCGCCCTGGTGCCTCGCCTCGGCTATGAGCTTTGCGCGCAAATCGCCAAGAAGGCCCAAAAGACCGGCGGATCGGTGTATGAGATCGTGCTGAAAGAAGGCCATCTCAGCAAGGAGGAGCTGGATCAGCTCCTCTCCCCGGATACGATGCTGTAAAACGGACCGATTGAATCCCGGTGGATGAGCCCATCGGGATTCAATTGTTTGAACCTTGACGTGTTCTTTGTTTTCCCTGAGCGGAGCCCGGAACAAAAGAAAAGAACGATCGATGTATTGGAAAGGGTAGATGACGCCCTTGCCCGAACTTGGCGTGTTTTCGATGAAGACACCGACGAACTTCTCGAAACGTACGGTTCAAGCACTGAAGTCGTCAAAGATGCTTGGAAGGTAAGTACATAGACAATGGCATCTAAAAAATCTCTTTCCGCAATAACCAAGAACGTTAAACAAATAATGAAACATCTCCCCTATCATGGGGCCGGCATCTTGATATGGCGAAAAAACATTCACGGGAAGACAGAGGTTCTTCTTGGATTGAGAAAATACAATCCACAACGGGGAAAGTGGTCGATCCCCGGTGGTGGATGGGATGAAAAGAAGGACGGGGTTGAAGCAGGAACAACACCCAACTATCGAGCGACCGCTATTCGAGAAACGCAGGAAGAGATACGACTATCAATTGACAATGTTGATGATCTCACTCATCTATGGCAAATACATATACCTGCCTACTATTTCAGAGTCTTCGCATACAACATGACTAAGAAGAAAGATATTGTTTGTCATGCAGAGTTTTCACAGCTGAGGTGGTTTCCCGTCGATTCATTGCCAGACAATGTTGCTTGTTTTGTGCGGTCCCAAGTTTCTTCTCTGATGAAAAGCATTGATTAGATAGCGATAGAGCTCGATGAGTCAATGCTACGGATTTTTCATATCACTTCGTGACAGTTCGTAATCAACCGTAAGATGGACAAGCTCCTTCTTCGAAAGCATATTTGAGCTTCGCAGGCGATTGACGATGATCGAAGGGTGAAGCTTTTCTTCATTTGCGAAGGCGAGAATCGCTTCTTCGTCAAACCGTTTGAGAGCGAGGAAGCTCTTGTAGCGATCGGAAGGAAGCAGCTTCTCAAGGCCAAGACGCTTGGCTTGGGTTTCAGCGTCTTTTGAGTACACCATGCGCGGTCCGACATGTCGGAGAAGGATATGAGCCAGCTCTTTGAAAAGAGAGATCCAGAATGTTTCCGAATTCTTGCCGTCGGAAGTGAAAGCGATCGTTGCCCGCCCCTCGGCAAAGAACGTGATCGCTTCGAGGTGCAGTTTCTTCATAGCAGGAAGCACCACGAAAGCCACCCCGCAGTACGCCAGAATCGCCTGAAGCTTGGGGAGAAACTCTTTTGGGGGAAGAAGGGATAACGAACGGATCTTTATCAGATTTCGTTCCAGCTTTCGATGGTCCAGCGGTCGGGCGCTCATTTTACGGGCGCAGAACTTCGCTTGTTGAGTCCAGGCAAGAAGCGTATAGTCCATTTCACGGTTGATGTGCGCTCCCAAAGCGGTATATGGAGCCATCGCTTCGCTTTCAATGATTTGAAGGGTGGATACCTCGAAATATTGCCGGGCAAGCTCCACTTGCTTTGCCGGATTCTCATCAAGAGCGATCCAGCCAAGTTCATGCAACTCCTCAAGGGGGACTCGGGAAAGAATGCGCTTATCCAAAGCGACCTGGTCTTTCATCGTTTCTCTGAGCAAGCCGGCCCGATACATCGCTTCCAGGTTTGACCAGAAAAGAACATCCTTTCCGATTACCGAAATCATCCTCAAAATCACGTCGGTGGTGAGCAGCACTTCTCCACTGATCAATTTACTGACGTGTTTCTCCGAAAGATCCATTCGAGTCGCAAACTCTTTTTGGGTCATTCCCCGATCTTCGATGAGGTCACGAATCGTCTTGCCCGGCGGAGATGCCGGTCCTTGACTGTTCCATAAAAATGCCATCGTGTCTCTCCTTCACTGTCGGGTTCTATCAAACCTGTATGATAGACACGAACGCCCTCGCTACGTGAAGCAAAGGTATGTTGCTTCTATTGTCTCTTGATTATCGAGACAATACTTCCCTGCAACGGTGAAGTTCTCTTCAAACTCATGGGCATGACGAATTGACTCTGATTTCATACGAACCCCTCCGTATCTTGATTTAAGATACCTGCACGTATGAGAAGAAGCTAGAGTTGAAACCCCCGTTTTCTAAAGATTGGCAGCGTTCCGCCGAGCTTGATGGTCATCGCCGAAAGGAGGAGCGACCATCGGTATGTACACCTGTTCAGCAAGAAATGAGAAAGCATAGTTGCCTCATTCCTAAAAGATGTCTACAGTGGATATTATGGCTACCCAAACGCGGTTGATGACCACAGGATCGATTAAAAAACATCTTATATGCTTCGCTTTTCCCATCTTCCTCGGTGGACTTCTTCAGCAGCTCTATCAGACGACCGATTCCGTGGTAGTCGGAAACTTCGTCTCCACTCAAGCGCTCGCTGCAATCAGCTCGGTCGGATCGCTGACGATGTTGATCATCGGACTCTTTCAAGGGCTCTCTGTCGGCGCCGGCGTCGTCATTTCCACCGCGTTCGGTGAAGGCAACTATGATTCCGTAACAAAAGCCGTTCATACCACCGTCGCCCTCGGCATCATCAATTCGATCTTGCTGACGATCATCGGCTATACATTCACTCCGACGATCCTCATGTGGATGAAGACTCCGCCCGAAGTCTTTTCCGATGCTCAAGCATACATTCAGATCTTCTTTTTGGGTATTTCATCGCTCATCATGTACAATACCGCAAGCGGAATCCTTCAAGCGGTCGGAGATTCAAAAAACCCCCTGTATTTTCTGATCATCTCGGCCTTGTTGAATATTGTTTTGGATCTGGTCTTCGTCCTCGGCTTCGGGATGGGAATCGAAGGAACCGCCTACGCCACAATCATTGCCCAAAGCATCAGTGCGATCCTTTCCTTCCGGCTCCTCTTTCGAACGAAAGACGTCATCCGGGTCCGAATCAAAGACGTTAGGATCTATCGGGGATATTTTGGGAAAACCGTCAGGCTCGGAATCCCGTCGGGGATTCAAAACTCCGTCACAAGTTTCGCAAACGTGATCGTCCAATCATCGATCAACCTGTTCGGCCCGGCGGCGATGGCCGCCCACGGATCCTACAACCGGATTCAAGGTTTTGCGTTCATCCCCATCACCGCCTTCGCTCTCGCCATAACGACGTTCACCGGTCAAAACCTCGGAGCGAGGCAAAGAGATCGAGTCAGAGAAGGCGCCCGCTTCGGCATCATCTTCGCGATGGCTCTCGCCCAATTGGTGGGACTCTCGCTGATGTTGTTCGGCGGCCAAGTGATGACTATCTTCACCCGAGACAGCGAGATCATCCGCCTCGGCGTTCAAAAAGGGTCGATCGCCGGATGGTTCTTCTGGGCTTTGGCTCTCAGTCATACGATGACGGGAGTCTTGCGCGGAGCGGGCAAGTCCATCGTTCCGATGACCGTCATGCTCTCCATCTGGTGCGTTCTTAGAATCATTTTCATCAAAGTGGGTCTTGCCCTCTTCTTTGATATCCGCGTCGTTTTCTGGGCGCACCCGGTCACCTGGACTATCAGCTCGACGATCTTCATCATTTACTACTTTACCGCCGATTGGATGGANCGGGGCGATGATTAACCTGTTCAACGAGGAACCTGCCCGCCTCCATGCCCGGTATCTCGTCCACCTCATCACCAAAACCGGCTTTCTTGATTTCGACTCGAACAAAGCGCTTCCGGTGAAGGAGCTCTTCAAGGAGTACAACGGCGTGATGATTGGAGTTCTCCTTGGAACCGACAAAGACGGGAACGAAGTGCTGCTGAAGGGAATCAGCGGACAACAGCGGAATCTTGCCCGCTATGTTCCGCACATCATCACCGATCCGGATTTTCAAACCTACCTCGATACGTACGACGCGATTATAAAAGATCCGCAAAACACCCCCTTTGAACAAAGCGAATACTCCGCTCAAGCGTTGAAGCACTACTACGGTCTCTACCGATTTCCGACAATTGGAGGCGGCATGGTCACCCTCTCCGAATGTTTTGGCGATCGGCCCATTCCGACCGGCAGCGGTGATTGCGCCGCGATCAAGCTCCTTGCCTATGCGTTCAGCCATCATATCGTCCCTAATTCGATGACCGAGTTCTTCTACGGCAGCGGTACGCGCTCTCACTTGGACTTTTACCAGCCTTGTGAAGAGCGCTGCTCCCCGATTCTCAGAAAGATGCTCGGGCTCGATCCCGTGTATCGGGATGAGCATCTTCTCATCGTCAACAAACCTCCCCACCTCCGATCGATTCCGGGAACCGTCGAGAGCGATTCGATTGAAAGCAGAGTGCGGACTCTCATTCCATCGGCGCCTGTTCAATGCGCGACCCATCGTCTGGACATGGATACTTCAGGTCTTATCGTCGTAGCGCTCACCGGGAAAGCGCTCAGCGGCATGCATGGTCTCTTTCGAACCCAACGGGTAAGGCGGACCTATGAGGCGCTGCTTGAAGGAATCCTCAAGGAAGAGGAAACCGAAATCACCCTTCCGCTCCGAGCCGATATCACCAATCGCCCCTATCAGGTCGTCGACCGCGAGGGCGGCAAGGAGGCGAAAACGCATGTGAAGCGGATTCGGGTGGAAGAGCATCCTTCCGGTTACCTCAGCAGAGTCGAATTCACACCGTATACCGGACGGACCCACCAGCTTCGAATCCACAGCAAAGAAGGCCTTGGACTGCCGATTCTTGGTGATCGCCTCTATGGCTCGGGGATGAAGGGCCGCCTGTATCTTCATGCCAAGAGCCTGGCATTTATCCACCCGATCACCAAGGAAGAACTCCACATCCATGCACCCGTCCCCTTTTAGGATTGCCATTGGTGGGGTATAGTTCTCCTATGAAACGAAAAAACAACGCGATTTACATTGACTTGGAAAACATCCCGGCAGCTCTCGATCTGAAGAGCCTGCTTGACGATCTGTCCTTACGGCACAACGTGGACAGTGACGAGGAGAACGTCTTCGTCATCAAGATGGCGGCGGGAAACTCCACCGCGATCCGGAAGATGAAAAAGCAGCTCACCGAGTATAATTTTGAAATCCGCGACACCCCCTCGATCACATCAAAGTACAAGAATAGGGCGGATCTGATCATCTCTTTGGCCGCTCTTGAAACGATCATCATCAATATGCCGGTGATCGACCGCTACGTGTTCATCACCAGTGACAGCGATTTCACCGTCATCATGGAGATGCTCCGCAAGTATGGCAAGGAGGTGTTTCTCGTCACCAAGGAGGCGGTCAGCGACAAGCCGGTATTCTCCAACAGCTGCGACGAGATCCTCATCTTGGAGTCCTATACGACCAAGGCGAAGGGTGCCAAGAAGGAAATGAAGATCGCCGTCGAACCGACGCCGCAGGAGAAGATGAATGAACATGTCAAAGAGTTGGCTAAGAAGGTGATCGACTCCTTTGACCCCGACAGTTGGCAACTTACCAGTTTTGTGGGAACCAAGTTCCACCAGATGGACAAGAGCCGGATGATTGAACGCTCGAAATACAAATCGTTGGGAGCCCTTCTCGCTCAATTGGAGAAAGAAAAATACATCACTAAACGAATCAATGAAAAAGGTCAGCCTGAATTGAGAAAGGCAACCGGAGAACCAAGGAGCCAGTTATGAAACGAACCCTTCTCATCGTAGGTATCCTTCTGTTAGGAACCGCTCTGCTAGTCGCCGAACCCACATTAAGCGGAACCAGCGGTTATATCACCGCCCCCAGCGCTGAAGTGGAAGAAAGCGGATCCAAGCTTGCTATCGCCACCGGATATTCGATGCTCTATGGCGACAAAGGTCTTGCCCACCTCCCCTTCATCTATCTTTCCTTTCCTGTGGATATCGAGGTGGCGTTCGCCGTTGATGCCAAAACCGAGGTCGATTTGCTTCTCTCGGCAAAATGGCGCTTTGTCGAAACGAAAGGTACGTCATTCGCCGTAGGAACAAGCCTCCAACTGCTTGAAGTGGGCGACACCAATACCTTCGGTATTCAGGGATATCTTGCTTCCACCTTCCACCACACGTTGATGGATTCGCCGACCAAGTCGTCAATAATGATCGGATACTCCTGGAAGCAGGGAACTCAGGCTCTTTCAAATATCGACTTTGCGGTCGGTCTTGAAACGATGCTCTTCCCCAACAAGCTGAAGAACCATTTGGCCCTTCTCCTCGACTTCGGGAATATCTCTTATAGTCTCAGCCCCTCGGGCGGAAACGCCCAGAACCGGGGATTGGTCAGCGTCGGTCTCCGTGTTCCCGCCTTCAAGCTCTTCCCCTCGACGACGATGTCCTTCGATCTGCGTGCCCTCGACCTCTTCGATCACGCCGGTCGAGCGGTGAGTCTCAGCACTGCGCTGACGTTCCGCCCATAGTCATTCGATCTCGACCACTTTGATCATATTGGTTTTACCGCTGGAGCCCACCGGGACTCCGGCGGTGATGACCACGGTATCACCGGCCTTCACGAGGCCGTTTTTCTTCAAATACTCCGGGGCGAAAAGAAGCAATTCATCGACGCTTTCCAATTCATCAATAAGGATCGGGGTCACCCCCCAGCTCAGACAGAGGTATTGAACGACCGATTTGTTCGGGCTGAACGCCAGAATCGGTACCGAAGGACGGAACTTGGCGATCAGGCGAGCGGTCGAGCCGGAGTGGGTGAAACACGTGATGTAGGACGCTTTCACATTGATCGCCAAATTGCGGGTGGCCAAACCCACCGCTTCGGTTACGGTCTGCTTGCGCAACATATCCATGCTGGAAATCTGGTTCATCACCTCTCGTTTGAATGCATCGCTTTTTTCAATCATCGAAGTGATATTGGCCATCGTCCGGACCGCTTGAAGCGGGTACTCCCCTACTGCGGTTTCACCGCTGAGCATTACCGCGCTGCTTCCATCCAGAACGGCATTTGCCACGTCGTTGGTCTCGGCACGAGTCGGCCGGGGACGATAAATCATCGATTCCAACATCTGGGTAGCGGTGATTACCGGGAGATTTCGATTGATGCCCATCTGAATAATCGATTTTTGAATCAAAGGAACCTCTTCGGCGGGGACCTCCACGCCCAAGTCGCCCCGAGCAATCATGATCGCACTGCTTTCGTCGATGATTCGGTGGATATTGTCGACCGCTTCCGGTTTCTCGATCTTGCTGATGATGGGAATCGCATACCCGAACGTCTCCGCCATGTATTCCTTCAACAACGCCACATCCCCACCGCTTCGGACAAAGGAGAGAGCGACATAGTCAATCTTGTTCTTGAAGCCAAAAACCAGATCGGCTTTGTCCTTTTCCGTGAAGGAAGACAGATGAATAAGCGGCACCCCCGGAAGGTTCACTCCCTTACGAGGCAGAATCGTTCCTTCTTCCACCATCCGGCACACGATACCGGTTCCATCGATTCTTTCAACCACGAGAGAGACCAGGCCATCATTGATGAGAACCCGATTTCCCACTTTGATTTCCTCGTGAAGGTGGGGATAATCGATTGAAACTCGATTGCGGGTTCCGATGCACGGTTCGGTGGTCAACACCAATTCTTCATCAGTTTCCAGCGTATAGGAAGGCTCGGCCAACGTTCCCAAACGGATCTTCGGACCCTGCAGGTCCATGAAGATCGCGATTTCAATCCCCAATTCGGCGGAAGCTTTTCGAGCCATGTCGTACCTTCTTTGCTGATCTTCATGGGCACCGTGACTGAAATTCAATCGGATGACTCGACATCCCGCTTGAAGAATCGCCTTGATGGTTCGATACTCATCACTGCTTGGCCCCAGGGTGGCTACGATCTTGGTATAATTCATAGGCTCATCATCTGTGATTAGGTATAATTTGTAAAGCGGAGGCTTAAATACAGTTTGATATCGAAATCAATGAAGAATGATGATTTCTTCCCTGATTTCCATGGGGTGATATTCAAATCACCCTGACGGGTGATATAAATACTGCCCGGAGGCGATTGTTAGATTTGCTCTAAAGAGCGAGTCTATGGTCATGGAAAAACGACGCACCTTCGATTGGATCATTATTTCATTTTCATTTGTTCTGACAGTCCTGGGCCTTCTCGGCATAGGCTGGCTTCATGTCGACAGTTCTACCGACGCCTTCATCCCGACAAATGCGGATGTCGTGCAGATCAATGATCGAATTAAAGAACGCTTTGGCTCGTTGGATCCTGTGGTCGTGAGCATCTACGCAGAGGATACGATCCTTCAACCGAAGTACATGGAGATCCTGAAGACGATCTCCAGCGACATTGAGAAATTGGACGGAGTCTCCACCGCCAACTCAATCGCGAATGTACAACACCTGGAACCATCGTTCGATGGGGTTGAAGCGGTATATCTGTACGACGGTGACATTGAGGCGTTGAAGAATCGGATCGCCGAGTGGCCCTCCTTTTATGAAGGGACATTTCTCTCGGCCGACCATACTGTTGCTTCCGTCCTCATCCAAACCACCCTGGACTACGATTCAAAACAGCTTCTCCATGATCTACGGGAAGTCGTTGCTCCTTACCAAGGGGTTGTCGAAACCTCGATTTTAGGTCTCCCCGCAGTCACTGAGGCGATTAGTGAGAGTTTACTCAGTGACTTGGGGATTTTAGCCCCGATCGTGGCAATCCTCATCATCCTTATTCTGTACTACTTCCTTCGCTCCTTCAAAGCGACATTGCTTTCGCTTGTTCCCCTCATCTTCTCCTCCTCTCTAGCGCTCGGAATCATGGCGATCGCCAATATCACCTTCACGATGGCGACGATGCTCGTTCCCGTATTGCTGCTCATCGTAGGCAGTGCCTATACGATCCACATCTTCAGCCATTTCTTCCAAAACCAGGATTCCGGGACAATCGAAGAGGTGCTCCGAAGCGTTGTGAAGCGAAATACCAACCCGATCATCGCCGCCGCGGCTACGACCGCCTTCGGCTTCCTGGCCCAGCTCTCATCTCCCCTGGGACCTTTCAGGATCTTCGGACTTCTCAGCTTCATCGGCGTCGTCATCTGCGCCTTCAGCTCCCTTGTCCTTCTGCCCGCTCTTATCCGAGTCGTCTATAAGAAACCGAACGGAAAAGAGCGGATGAAACAACAAGGCAAAGACTCGCGGTTGATGACTGCGGCAATAGTCGTGGCAAACCGTCACGGCAAAGTGCTGCTTTGGGTCTCCATGATCATCCTGGTGATCTTTCTTCCGCTATCCTATTATTTTGTGGAGAGCGGTACCAATATGCTCGATTTCTTCCGCCCTTCTTCATCATTGGTCAAAGACTCCAATCGTTTCAACGAACGGATGCAGGGAAGCTTCTCGATGACCGTGATGATCGAACCGAATGACGGAGTCTCGATCCTCGATCCTTCCACCCTCAAAACGATTGAAGGGGCGATCCGGACCCTTGAAGCTGAACCGGTGATAGGAGGAGTGCAATCAATCATTCCGTTCGTCAAGCGCATGAACCAGCTTCTCGGACCCGGTGAGGATGAAATCGTCCACACCGTCGATGAAGAAGAAGTGATTTTCGATTTCTTCGCTTTTGATGAGGATTACTTCTTAGGTTTCGAGGATGAGCCGTTCGAAGCGGAAGAGGTGGTCGCAAGTGCCGGTGGTCAGGGCGAGTATGAGATTCCCAGCGATCCGGCGCGCTATGGTCTCGCTGACGAATCAGAGCTGGCGAACCTCATCGCTCAATACCTGCTCCTCTACTCGGGCAACCTCGATACGTTCATCAATGACCCCTTGGAGCCCGATGCCACTGCATTGACGCTCGTACTGAAGAGTTCGGACACCAACCAGCTTCGAACCGTCACCAATCTCATTTCCACCCTTTTCCCGGAGGATTGGAAAGTCGAAGTCGGCGGCGGTGAAGCGGTAGCCCTCGCTCTCGCGGATCTGGTTACCCGAAGTCAGATCGTCAGTCTGTTCAGCTCCTTGATCGCTGTGTGGTTCCTGGTATGGTTCACCCTAAAATCTCCGAAGCTCGCCACGTTTTCCTTGATTCCCTGTCTCTTCGCCCTCTTGGCGGTCTTCGTTTCGATGCTTGTCTTCTCGATCAAACTGGATATTGTCACCAGCCTGCTCGCAGCGCTGTGCATCGGAATCGGGGTCGACTATGCGATTCACCTCCTCAGCGCAATCGTTCGTGAGGATATGTCCATGGAGCGGATTATGCAAACGACCGGCAAGGCGATTCTCGCCAATGCGGCATCCGTAGCCCTCGGCTTCATCGGTTTGTTGTTCAGCCGCTTCATGCCGATCGCAAATTTAGGAGTTCTATTCTGCATCGCAATGGCAACAGCAGCAGCCAGCGCGCTGCTGTTGCTACCTGCGATAGCTGTCCATTATCCCAAGCTCATTTTCAAAAGGAGGACCAAACCATGAAACGAACATTTACCATACTTCTTCTCATTCTTATCCCCTCGCTGCTTGTCGCCGCGCCGACCGCCGCCCAGATCATGGACAGGGTCATTGAAACCCAGAAAGCCGATACTGCTGCCATGGACCTCAAATTGACCCTCATCGAGGCCAACGGCACCGAGCGGGAGCGGCGCATTCAGACCCTCAGTCAGACGATCGATGATAACACGTCGATCATCACCGTGTTCCTCTCCCCCGAAAGCGTCAAAAACACCCGCTTTCTATCCGTTGAAGAAAAAGGCGTCACCGACCAGTGGATCTATCTTCCGGCGTTGAAGCGAGTGCGGAAGATCAGCGCTACGGAAGAGGGAGGATCGTTCATGGGCAGTGATTTCTCCTATTCCGATATGGCGTCGACGACGTACGACGCCGATGAGGCGACCCACCGCCTGATTGAAGAAACGGCGACGACGTATGTCGTTGAATCGATTCCCAAAACCGTCAAGAGCTATGGAAAGAATATAGCGACCGTGGAAAAGGAAACGTTCCTTCCCTTGAAGGTCGAGTTCTATGCACCCGACCGGACGACCTTGCTAAAAACCCTCACGACGCTGGAAACCGGCAAAGTCGGAAGCCGCCCGATCACCAAAGTAGTCGAAATGAAAACAATTGCGACCGGGCACGCCACTCGTCTCGAGATGGTTCAGGTTCGCTACGATGTTCCCATTCCATCCGCATATTTCACTGTTCGTTTCTTAGAAACAGGGAGGTTGTAATCCGATGAAGAAACTACTTGTACTGTTATTGCTTATCGCCTTTGTAACCCCGCTCTTTGCATTTGACTTTTTTGCCACCCTCGACGACGAGGAGGGGCAAGCCACCACCGAAACGGTGAAGCCGAAAGAACTCACATCCCTCTTCGTCGAGGGGTTCGGCACCTGCTATCCCTTGGATGAGGATGAGCCGTTCGGCTATGGAATTTCGTTGGGAATGACTTTTGAAGAGAACCGGGACAAGATCCGGACTGAAGTCGATTTCTCTTTCAGTCCGATTCTTCGCGATCCCCTTTCCGTCCGCACTTTGGCGGTCACCTTCTTCTTCGGCCCGACAAACCTCAAAGTGGGAATGTTCACCCATCCATGGGGAACGAGCACGACTCTCCACGCCGTGGATATCATCAATGCCCAGGATTTCACCCATGGCATTCTGGATAATCCGGAAGCGATGAAGAAAAGCGAATTCATGATCGTCTACAACGCCTACTTCAAGCGCTCATCCCTCGATCTCATCATCAAGCCCTTCTACCGGCCGATGGACATGGACGCATCCGACCGGTACGCACCGATGGACACCGACAATCTTCTGGGGGCAACCTTCGATCTGGGAAACGGAATGGTTCTTCCAATCAACTCGGACAATATCCGGGTCGGAATCTACGAACATCCAAAGTTCTGGAAAGCCCTCGGAGGTGGAGGCCGCTATCGCTTCAGCATCGGCGACCTGGACCTCGGCTTCATGCTCTTCAGCAGCTTCTACCCTCAGATGGGGTTTGATATTAAAGCAAAGGCAAAACTTGCACCTCCTCAGGAAGTGGAGATTACATCCATCGACTTCGACTTCACCCGCTACCACCTTGCCGGTACGGAAGGATCGCTTCTCGTCGGTCCGGTCACAATCGCCTGGGAAGGCGGCCTGTTCCTCAGCGAAGATTTCAAGAATGAAGACCCCGCCAAATACAGCACCAAAGCGGTGGCGGTCGCGGAGCTCTCCTATACGGAGCCCAAGACCTCCTTCTTCGCTTCGGTGGCGTACCAGGGCCAGTACATCTTCGGTGATATGGAACCCTCGGTTGATCAGACGACTCTTGATATCACTATCCCCGTCGATTATATCGCTTCCTTCCTGAATGACAACTCCTATTCCAGCAGCGTGGCGGTCGCCTTCGAGATGCCGCTCATGCGCGAGCGGCTCAAGGTTCGAATGGCGGCGACGTACGGAATCGAGAACCGGAGTCTCGTCGCTTTGGGATCGCTCAGCTATGAAATCAATGATTCCTTGAGCGTGTATGCCCGGGGCGCCTACTACGACGGCTTCGGAGACAAGCAGAGCCTCTTCAAGAACTGGGAGAACAACAGCTCGATCACGATCGGCATGAACGCTTGGTTCTAACACTTTTTTCATGGTAGGATGACCGAACGGAGGGTTTATGCTCATTCTTTCGGACATCCTGCTTTTTTTGACCGCTGCGCTCGTCTTTTCCGTCACCTGCCTCGTCATCTTGCTACGGGTCCGTATCGCCGACGAGCTGACCACCGACTTTCTGACGGTTCTCGTCCCCTTGAGCCTGCAAATGCTTTTAAGTCTCCTCGCCACCTATCTGGAACGTTCCCTTTCAGCGGAACGCTTGGCGAGCTTTTCCTATACGATGTACGCGCTCGGAGCGACGATCATCTCGATTCTTCTCACTACAGCGATGCTCTTCACGTTCAGCCGTTTCTTCATCAACCGGCTGCCGGCAAGTGAAAAGCAGAAAAAACTGGGCAACACCATTTTACGCTTTCTCATCCTTCTCTTCTTTTTGATTTCCATTTGGGCGATTCTCGGTAAGAGCGGAGGCGATTGGATCAAAGCGCTGAAAGAAACGATGCATTACCATTTTTTCAGCGCTTCCACCTTTTATGTCATCCATGCGATCGTGGCGCTTTTTTTCGTGAAACAGGCTTCGACATGGGAGGAGGAGTGGCTGCTTAAAGGGGTCGCGATGACCTTCCTGCCGCTGGTCGTTCTCTTTCCCTTGGATATTCTCTTCTTCCTCCACCTCAGCTTCAAGGTGGTCTACCTCAGCTTCGCGATTCTCTCGGTTCATCTCTACTTCTTCATCAGCAGACGCTACTTCCTCACCTATGAGCAACCGGCTCTTCCGGAAGTGAACCTGACCGAGCGTTTCGGCATCACCGAACGGGAACAGGAGATTCTTCGCCTTTTGGCGGATGGGTCATCCAACCAGGAGATCGCCAAACAACTCTTCATCTCGGTAAATACGGTGAAGACGCATATCAAGAACATCTATGCGAAGCTGGAGGTGAATAACCGCCTGCAGCTTTTCAACTTGATGAAGGATCGCGACTCGAACGCTTCTTCCTGAGCACCGCTACCGTGGCATAGCCCAGGAAGACGAGACCTGCCAGTACGACGACAACCGCCCCGACCGGCAAATCCAGTGACCAGCCCACGACCAGCCCTCCTGCGGAAAAGAGGAACGAGTACAGCGTGGAGAGCAACATCATCGATGCTAAGTTGCGCGCCGTGTACCCGGCGGTTCCCGCCGGAAGGGTCAGCATCGCGATCACCATCACGATTCCTACGAACGTCTGAAGAAGGACCACCGCGACGGCGGTAACGGCAAGAATGATCAAAAACACCGCTTGGGTGGGAATCCCCCGGACAGCGGCGAACTCTTCATCAAAGCTCGTCGCTTCGAGCTGCGGATAGAACCGCCAAGCGAGAAAGAGGACTATCACATCTAGGATAGCCAGCAGGATCAGATTACAACTGGAGATGAGAAGGATGTTTCCAAAGAGGTAACTGGAAGGATTGGTGTAGCCGGGGGTCTTGGCCATGAAGAGCACGCCGATGCTCATCCCGATCGCCCAGATGGCCTGAATGACCGTATCTTCCCGCTGTTTGCTCTTCAGCGAGACCGCTCCGATGAGAAACGCTGAAAGCAGGGCGAAGATGACCGCCCCGACTATCGGTGAAAAGTTGGGGACGATTCCGGTCGCCGAGAGATACAGGGCGATTCCGATGCCACCGAGCACGGCGTGGCTGATCGCTCCGGCGAGGCCGGCGATTCGTTTTACAGTAACGATGCTGCCAAGGATGCCGAAAAGAACCGAGCTGAGGATGCCGGCGAAGAGGGCATTGCGGATAAACGGAACATCGGGAGAAAACAATACTTCAAAAAAACCGCTCATGAAGGCATCTCCCTCGGGTAGGCGCAAAAATCGGCCGGTATCTCGACATCGTGGCGGACTCGTTTCTGATACTCCCCTTCGATGTTCTCCAAGGCGTGCTGGACTACCGTTCGGCCGGCACTGCCTTCATGTTGGACGTCGACGCAGAAGACCCGATCGGTCAGATCGGAAACAAAGCGGGTATCGTGGGTAACGATGAGAATCGTCGTGTTTCCTTTGAGGCGCTCCAAGGTGGAGTACAGTCGCGCTTCGCTCTCTTTGTCCATGTTGGCAGTCGGTTCATCGAGAATCAGCATCTTGGGGTTGGAAACCAGCGCCCGGGCGACGAGAACCCGTCGCCGCTGGCCACCGGAGAGTTGGCTGTACGGCCGGTCGACGAGGTCTTCCAATTCGACCTGCTTCAACGCTTCGACAGCTTTGTTTCGGATTTCCTGTTTCTTCAATCGACGGGTGGAATCGACAAGGCCCATCATCACCACTTCGATGACGCTGATAGGAAATGACGGATCGTAGGTGGCGTGCTGAGGGACATATCCGATCACAGGCCTCATCGCCTTCACTCTGCCGCCCATGAGGGTGATGGTCCCCTTCTGCGCCTCTTCAAGACCGAGAATCAGTTTCAGCAAGGTCGTCTTTCCGCTTCCGTTGGGTCCGACCAGCGCGATGAACTCGCCTTGGTGAAAGTGGAAGGAGGCATTCTCCAATATCTGCAAAGTCGGATAGGCGAACGAGACATCCGTGAATTGAAGGGCGATCGGCGATTTTTCGATCATCACTTCCTTCCTCCTGATTCCACCAGAGCATTACCGATCGCTCTGATGTTATCAAGCCAATCATAGGCTAACGGATCCAGGGGAACGACGGCGCTCCCTACCGCATCGGCGACCGTCTGAGCACCGGAGACCGGGAACTGTTTTTGGACGAAGATCGCTTTGGGGCGTTCTCTTTTCGCCAGTTCGATCAACGAAGCAAGGTCTTTGGCGGTGGGTTCCTTGCCTCCGGTTTCAACGGCGACTTGCGTCAGGTTGAAGTCATCCAAGAGATATCCGAATGACGGGTGGTAGACGAACACCGATTGGCCGGAAAGCGGTGCCAGATCCTCTTTCAATTTCGCAAACAGAGCGTCGATCCGATTGACCAGCACCCCATGACGATCTTCAAAGATCTTCCTGTTCTCCGGAAGGAGATCGATCAGGGCGGCAAGGGCATGGTCGAGAAACACCTTCACCTGATCATGTCCAAGCCATGTATGCCGGTCAATATTAAGCGGATCATGCTCATGATCATCCCCTTCAAGCTGTCTGAAGACCATCCCCTCGGTTCCGTCGATGATGACCAGTTTGGGGTACAGGCTTTGGATCTTCGGTCTGAGAGCCAACTCAAACTCGATTCCGCTGAGAATCCAGACTTTGGCTTTGGAGAGTCGGGCCATCTGAGAGGGGGACGGTTCATAGGAGTGCGGATTCTGCCCCTCGCCCACCAAGGTAAGAACATCCACATCCGACCCACCGAGCTGTTCCATAAAGAACGCATGGGGCAAGATGCTCACAACGACAATCGGTTTATCGGAAACGCTCTCTCTCGTTCCACCGGCAAAGAGCAAGCTAGGAAATAATAATATTAAAAGAACGATTATCCGTTTTGACATACAATTTCTCCCTTCGGATAAAGATACTTAGAGGAGTGCTGATGGGCAAGAGTTGGAGGGAGGCAACAGAGATAATTAAACATGGATATGATTGCTGATTTTTGTTAAGATAGACCTGATGAGCTTTACGCTGTAAATGGAATTGTGTTGGGGATGATTGCTGATCTTTGTTAAGATGAACCACCCTTACCGCATTGTGCGGGGTTTTGGTCGTTGGGGATGATTGCTGATCTTTGTTAAGATGAACCCCACCCGATCCGCCCTCTTTGCCCCCTGCCGTTGGGGATGATTGCTGATCTTTGTTAAGATGAACCTTCGCCACTCCGTATATGGTAAGTGAGGATGTTGGGGATGATTGCTGATCTTTGTTAAGATGAACCCACCAGTTGATGTTGTATTCGATAGTATTGGGTTGGGGATGATTGCTGATCTTTGTTAAGATGAACCCTGTTTCCATACAGGCACGAAGAAGTTGAAGTTGGGGATGATTGCTGATCTTTGTTAAGATGAACCGCCATCTTCCTCGTCCTCAAACTTGGTAACGTTGGGGATGATTGCTGATCTTTGTTAAGATGAACCCAGTGTGAGTGAGGATGATGTCGCTTTCGCGTTGGGGATGATTGCTGATCTTTGTTAAGATGAACCGAAGCTGATTCTTCATCTTGATGAAGGCGTGTTGGGGATGATTGCTGATCTTTGTTAAGATGAACCAAGCAGGAACAGGACACAAACGTTTTGTTGGTTGGGGATGATTGCTGATCTTTGTTAAGATGAACCACATAACTCTTTGCATGGTCAATACATATCGTTGGGGATGATTGCTGATCTTTGTTAAGATGAACCCCAAAGCGGGGCGGTTTCATCGGTACGCTTGTTGGGGATGATTGCTGATCTTTGTTAAGATGAACCGTTCTGCTAGGCGACTTGTACTGCGTGAGGGTTGGGGATGATTGCTGATCTTTGTTAAGATGAACCTCCATGGCGCTGATATATGCGGTCATGTAGGTTGGGGATGATTGCTGATCTTTGTTAAGATGAACCCGGAACGATTGGTTTTATGGTTAAGGCTGTGTTGGGGATGATTGCTGATCTTTGTTAAGATGAACCGAGCGGAGAGATTGGTACAATCCATGCCTAGTTGGGGATGATTGCTGATCTTTGTTAAGATGAACCTCCCTACGCTCGAAGCCTTCCGTCCTGCTCGTTGGGGATGATTGCTGATCTTTGTTAAGATGAACCCTGGTTGACTGAGGTAACAATATCACGCCTGTTGGGGATGATTGCTGATCTTTGTTAAGATGAACCCGGCCATCGTTGCAAAGGGTGCAGGCTACTGTTGGGGATGATTGCTGATCTTTGTTAAGATGAACCANCANNCTACGAANNCNCANTGTGCTCTTGGTGGGTTGGGGATGATTGCTGATCTTTGTTAA
>JGI24710J26742_10001889_pt1 | contig 18976 bp, 17 predicted proteins | sample BioPla2DNA2_FD_26742 | JGI IMG/M metagenome (IMG submission 26742) | reverse complement strand
GGAATTCCCGGAAACCCTGCCTTTTGTAATTGGATCAGAAGCAACACCTGGAATTGATAAAAATTTGTCAAGAATATAACCGGCAGAACCTTTGTAGGAAATTTTATACCAGTCTCCTGACTGGCCAATTATTTTAACAGGAGTTCCTTTGGGTAATGTGCCTATTATATTGCCCCAAGGCACATCCCTGACATTCACGCTATCTGCCGAAACCTTGCCTTCCGTTGGAAGAGGGCTCTTCTTTGAGGAAATGGGCGTTTGTGCATTAACAGTGCCTTGTAGAGAAGAAGCTTCAACTTTTCCTGGTTCAGAATCCTCTATTATAACATCAAAAGGCTCTGGTTCTCCTGGAAGAGTCGCAGCCCCAAGAAAAGAAGAACACAAAATCAAAACTGGCAATAATACTGCCAGACATATAGCTTTTTTTTGTAATTTCATCTGTACCTCCGCAAGCCTGTTATTTCATTCTAACCAAAATTTGCAAGAGCGACAAGAGCTATTGATAAAACATTGATCTTTCAAGTAATGATCTGTTAAACTTGATGTTGCCGTACATGCAAAAAAAATTACAAAGGTGAAAGGTTCCTTATGATAAACCTTGCTGAATTTTCCTTTCTAAGCACTTTGCCCACTAGAGAGCTAATGAAGCTTACCAAAACCTGCAGGATTCAAAAATACAACTCAGGAACACGAATTGTAATTGAAGGAGAGAAAATTAACGATCTTTTACTTGTCGTCAAAGGTCAGCTCTCAATAATGAAATCCTATGGCGGCGAAAATAAAACTCTCTTTAATATAGACCCAGGCGATATTTATGGAGAAGTAGAACTTCTCAACGGCACTAAAGCTCTTTCAACCCTTGTTGGTTATAGAGAATTCGAACTCATGTTCATACCAAAAAATGAGTTTTTACGTCTCATTGGCACCTATGAACAATTCGCAATAGAAACAAGAGAACTATATACAAGACGAGCATCCACTCTGCTTGAAGTCACAAAACACAAGGGTCAGCCTGCCAGAGTCATCACCTTTTACAACGTAAAAGGCGGTGCGGGAAAATCTGTTATTTCTGCAAACGTTGCCGTAATGCTTGCCCGCTTCTGGAAGAAAAAAGTTGTTCTATTGGATTTGAATCTTTCTTTCGGCGATCAAGCCATATTGCTGAACCTTCCAGTGGAAAAGCACATACACAAGCTTAAACAACTTAAGAGACCATACAACATAACCATGATAGAAGGACAAATGACCACTCATCCTGAGTCAGGCCTGAAAGTTCTTCTCCCTCCGCCAAGACCTGAATTAGCTGAAGAAATAAGCGGAGAAATGATTTCGCATATCATAGATATTCTTAGACCACACTACGACTTTATCATTATTGATACTCACAATCAGATGACTGAGTTGGAACTCAAAATTTTGGACGCAAGCAACATTATTATGCTTATGATGACCATGGAAATCACCTTCGTTAAAAATACGAGACTCCTCATCGACTTGTTCCAACGCCTCCATATCCCGCGAGAAAAAGTCAAAGTCGTCTTGAACAGAGCCTTCAAGAGCATGGGATTAGAACCCGCTAAAGTAGAAAAATCTCTTGCATATGCAATAAGCTATTTTATTCCTTCCGAAGGAGACATTGTTGTTCCGTCTATTAACAAGGGCGTGCCTTTTGTTCTTTCCAGAACAAGTGACGGTTCAACCATACTCGAATCTATAAAGCATATTTGTGCAAGCTTGGCTGGCGGCATGGAAAAGAAACAAACTTGGAGCATGTTCTCTCTCTTGAAAGAAGTTTTTAAATTAAACTAATTTCCATTTCACTGAACTGAAAAAACCCTCTTGATTATCCTCAAGAGGGTTTTTATATTTTCTGCCGTATCTTCTAGTTAGTTTTTAAACATCTTCCTAATAGCTGAACAGAAGGTATCCCAGAAGCTAGGTTCTCTTTCATCAGGAAAGGCTTTGACTATGACTATAGACACATTGTCTTTGCCTCCATGCTCCAAGGCTCTCTGTATCAGAGTATCAACAGCCACTTTCAAGCTTTCATTCTCATTTTTCAAAATTTCTTCTATTTCACTGTCTTCCAGTTCATTGGTAAGACCATCAGAACAGAGAATAAAAACATCCCCTTCATGAACCGCTCCCGACATAATCTCAGGATTAATTTCGTCAACATTGCCAATATACCTGGTTATAGAATTTCTAAAGGGATGGTTAGCCTTCTCTGACTCATTAATCAAACCCCGCTCATAAAGTTCCTCAACATAAGAGTGATCCCTTGTAAGCTGCTTCAAAGAGTCTTTTCTGAACAAGTATACCCTGCTGTCGCCAACAAACCCCAAAGAAAACTCTTTGTCTCTGAAAGCCAAAATAACGCAAGTAGCTCCCATTTCTTTGTTGGTGTCGCTCTTGTCCTGCTCTTCCCTTACACGCCTGTTAGCTTCCTGAATAGCTTGGCTTATCACTTCTTCAAGGGGCAGCGAGGCATTTGGCGCACCAAACACATCTTTTACCGCTTCCTTCGTAATAGCTGAGGCTACTTCTCCCGCAGCCAGTCCACCCATTCCATCAGAGACCAGAAAGTAAGAGCCTGCTTCAGATACCAAAAAGGCATCTTCATTATGATCGCGTACCCTTCCAACGTTTGTCTCTCCGATAGCTTTGTAAATCATCAACTCACCTCACTGCCCCATAAGTTTCTGTTTTTCAGCCTTTAACTTATCAACAAGTTTTTTTATATCCTCTTGATTAGGATTAACATAAAGGGAATATTCAAAATAGGAAACTGCTTTGTCAGGGTCTTTTTTTAATTCATCAAATGTCAAAAAATAATTGCCAAGCTTGTTGAGCAATATAGGGTCGTCTCTGTACATCAACCAAGCATCTGTATAATACTGTAGCGCCCTATCAAACTTCTTTTGTAAAAAGCTTACTGTGCCAGCATATGTAGAAACGTAGTGGTTAGTAGCAAACTGCAAGTAACTGTTGTAAAAATCTTCTGCCAGCTCCAAGGAGGAAGTCTTAGAAGCAACTTCCACGAACTTTTCATGAAAACGGTAATCATCAATATTATCTGTCAAAAGATCTTTTAGAGTTTTCCAACCAGTTTGAATTGCAAGCTCTCTCTCTTCATAATCTTTGAAAGCTTTTGAGTTTTTATTAGTCGGCTTCTTAGAAGGCTGCTTTGAAATATTCTGCTGAAGCTTGCTCAAAGTCTCATCAAAAGTTTTCATGTCCTTAGGATTGTCAGCCAATAAAACACGCTTAATTTTTATAGTTTCTCTTAAGCCGTAATCTTGTTTATTAATTATAACAGTGGCTGTGGCATAATCCTCTTTGCCTATTAGAATCCGGAAGTTTTCACCATATTTCCTGGTAAGTTTCAAAGGAGTAATACCCATAGGAACAAGCGTCTGCACGGGAGGCTCTTCAGGGTTTTCCGAATGCTGTTGCTCAACAAAGTAAACAGAAGCACCGCGAGGAGTTATATCAAAGTCCAAGAATAACTGGCTGCCTAAATATATGCCTAAAATAATGAGAAGAGTCATAACAGCTATGCTTAAAAAAAAGATGACTATTCTGACAAAGGCCACAATAAGTTTAGGAGGACTTACAGCAAATTTCCTTCGGGTCATCCCCGTATATGCGCCTGTTGAGCTAAAATCTCTTCCATAATCGTCATCTTCGATTCCGGGCTCCATCTTAGAAAGATCCAAGACAGTTGTACGGCTTGGAGCTATCATCGGAGCTGTCGGCTGAGCCTCATATGATTTAGGCTCAGAGATAGCTTCCCGCGGTCTCGTAGCGGCACTGATATCCAAATACTGTGTTTTAGGATAACTCTGTGCTGCACGTTCCTGATGTTTGACATCTGCCAGAACATCATCCAGAGCCAAAGACATCTCATCGCAAGAGCTATACCGCTGGGTCTTATCCTTGCTCATAGCCTTTAAAATCAAGTAATTAAGGCTTTCAGGAACAACGGAATTTATTTCTATTGGTGGCTTAGGAGCCTCTTGAATGTGTTTTAAAGCAACCGCATTGGCATTATCTGCTATAAAAGGCAATCTGTCACAGACAATTTGATATAGAGTGACACCCAAGGAATAAATATCCGACCTGTGATCTAGATCGGCCTTTCCCAAGGCTTGTTCGGGCGACATATAGTCCGTAGAACCAAGAGTCATCCCCTCGCCTGTTCTGCTGGTATTCTGATGGGCTTTTGCGATACCGAAATCTGTCAGTTTTAAAACACCGTCAAGCGTAAACATGAAGTTGCTCGGCTTGACGTCTCTATGAATAATACCGTGATTATGGCAATATTGAAGAGCGGAGAGAGCCGCTTTCATAACCTTTATAATTTCTTCCAGAGAGAAACCTTCTGACGACTTTATAACGTCCTCTAAAGTTTCGCCCTCCAAGTATTCCATGATGAAGTAAGGAGGCAATCCCTCCTCCTTACACTTCTCCATGGTGGCAATATCTATGATTTTAACAATATTGGCGTGCTCATGGACTTGCTCCATTGTTCTAGCTTCATCAAAAAAGCGGTTAACAACATCTGGCTCACTGAGCCACTCCTCAAGCAGGAGCTTAACCGCAGCTTTTTTTTCAAGAACCGTATGTTGAGCGAGGTAAACAGTAGCGAAGCCGCCATCGCCGAGCTTTCTGATTATTGTATAGTTGCCCGCCCGCTTATTGCTATAATCAGCCAAATACCTTATACCTTATACTTTACATGCCAATAAGAGCTTTCAGTTTTGCAAATATTCCGCCAGCAGGCGCAGCAGTCTCTTCGCCGAGTATGTCTTTTGCCAATTCCATGTAGCCGCCATAGAGCGGAGAGGAAGGTTTGGCTGTCATCAACATTTGAGCTGAGTTTGTGGTCAAAATAGCTGCTTCAGGATCATATGGCAAAGTAAGAACTTTGCGCTTAACCATGCTCTCCACATCTTCCTTGGTGGACAGTTCTTTTCTTCCCATTTTATTGAAAACCATTTTAAACTTGGTTTCAGGGAACTTAAAGGTATTCATTATATCCTGCATGGAGTTAGCGGCCATTATATGGCTTATTTCCGGAACGCTTATCAAATAAATAAGATTGGATATTTCCCAAGCTGTAATAGTTATTTCATCAATCTCTGCCTTGAGATCCAAAAGCACATAATCGTATTTTGCCTGCAAACTCCAGACTATAGACTTGACATGATTTGCATTTACAAGCTCAGCCAATTCAGTTTTTCTGGGAGCAGCTAGAAAATCAAATCCTTCAGCCTTGGTCAAGAACTTAGTGGCTATTTCAGGTATTATTTCTTGCTCTTGAATCAGCTCGATTATAGTTCTGTTGGTTGTAGAGTTTACAAATATTCTGACATTGCCGAATCTCAAATCAAGGTCAATGACGCACACCTTTTTGTCATATTTTTCAGCAAGTATATTTGCAATGTTGACTACAGACGATGTAATACCTGTACCGCCTTTTGGACTGTAGAAAGAAACTATCTGAGACCCCTCTCTTGAAAGAGGTTTCAATGTCTGCCACAGATCACCTACTGCCGTGTCAACAAAGATAAACTCAAATGTATCGAATCTGATGACATCGGTATGGTTAAGAGTCAAGGGGGTAAGAGCCGGCAAACGCTCTCCATTTACAAAAGTGCCATTAGAGCTGTCTTGGTCGGTCAACAAACAGGCACCTTCTTTGACGACTATATTGGCATGGCTTCTGGAAACCATTCCGCTCGGAAGCTGCAAAGTTCTGCCTTCTTCACGGCCAATAGTAAATGGCTCCGTCATAGAGATTTCAAAAGGTTTGCCCAAGTAGGGGGCTGTATTTCCCACGAGGAATTTCTTTTTAAGTTCCTCAGTAACTATAATTTTTCTAAAAATAGTCTTCGCACTATTGTCAACCGCAGCAGGTTTAGGGGGGACAACAGGCTTTTCACTAGTGTTATTGTTGTTTATATTGTTATTTTCTTCTGGCATCTTGTGACTCCCGGTTTTTTTGCATCAAAATAATACCATAAATAACACGAAAAATCTCACTTTTGTCAAAGCGAGCACTAAATTCGCCTTAATTATGTACCTCACAATAATGTTTGACAGTTTTACTCAGAGGATTTAATATAGACTTCCTTACAGTGAAAAGCAAAGATTTTTTTTCTAATCGTAAATTTCTATGGCTGGGAGCTATCGGACTACTTCTGGCCGTTTTTCTGATCTTAATTTTTGTATTATTAAGCAACAAAACAGGATCAAAAAGCAAAACTCGTTCTCAACATCAGCCTAGCACTGACTTGTCCGATTCAAACGAACAAGATAGTATGCTGAAACAAATGAACTTTAAGGAAAAATATGACCGTTATCAGGCTGAATATCTAAAAATGGTCAGGCGGATAAATGAACGCGACCAAAAGCTTCTTACCGCCAGCGAAGCAGCAGATATCACATCTGCTTTGCAAGCCGCAAAAGCTGAATATGAAGATGTGCTTCGCAAATACGAGAAAGATGAAATGAACGCTCGCCTCAAGTGCTTCTCTGAGATGAAGGACATGATCAGAGCAGTTCTATATTATGATAAAAAAACTGGCGCAAAGATGACCCGTCTCAATTTGCGCAAATTAAAAGCTGCGGGTGCCATAGTAAAAACTCCGACCTGCCCAAAAGACGGTCGTTATTCTATTATATACAAAGACGGCTCAAGAATCTTCAACTGTTCGGTACATGGCGTTCTGAGATACTAACAAATAGTGCGGTGCAACATATAAAGTTGCTTATTATATCTCCAAGCTAATAAACTAAATGTTGCATGACATATTTGCCACCGCACTAGAGTGACGAGTGGTGAGTGGCGGGCGGCGGGTGGCGGGCAAGAACCAACATCCATAACAGCCGATCTAGCCTCTGATTAAGAACTGATACTTAAAAAACAGTGGCAAGGGATTAGTGGATAGTAGCAGAGAGAGCAACGAACAGCCAGAAATGAGTGGCAAGTAATGCATGGAAACTAGAGCTTCAGTTCTTTTTATGCCTAATTTCTCCATTTATCATGAGCTCAAACATGTCCAGGATCGTCCTGACGAACAAAACGCTCACCCCTGCGGAAAAGATCAAAGTCAAAGTCACGACAACGGCAAGTTCCCTAAACATCATATTGGTTTTATCTCCTTGAAGATTTCTGAATGAAATATCGGCAACTTGCTGTCAGTAATCCAGCAAAAAAATAGCCGCCACTAAAACTGGCGGCTAAATTAAATAGGATATTTTCAGGGAGCAATTATTTGCTTTCGTGGTTTAAAACCAAGAAAAGCGGCGATGAAGAACGCTGAATCAGAAAAACCGAACTTTTCTTGCCTCTATCTGCCTCCTGCAGAGTTTTTCGCAAAGTTTCAACATCTTTAATTTCTTTGTCATTTACTTGAAGCAAAATATCACCTGGGCGCAACCCTGAAATTGCTCCAGGTTTCCCTTGGACTACGGATGAAATAAAAACCCCCTTCTGTTCCTTCAATCCATATTTTCTGGAATTTTCCTTTGTAATTTCTTCGACTGAAAAACCAAGTTTTTCCCATATAGCAGGCTCTTTTTCAGCTTCTTTGCGCCTGCGTCTGGAAGGTCTCACTGTCTTTTCAGATAAACCAAAGCTTTCAGGCATTTGTTTCAAATTGACTTTTAAATTGCGTTTTTTGCCATTTCGCATAATTTCCATATCAATTGTTTCACCGACCTTTTTGGTGAATATCGCTTTCTGCACATCACTGGTCGTCTCAACTTGAGTTCCCGCCACCGACACAATAATATCCATAGGTTTCAAGCCAGCTTCGTCCGCTGGGCTATCAGAATAAACCTCCATTACAACAGCACCTTTTCTTGTGATATTGTAATGCTTAGCCAAATCTTCAGTAACAGGGCTCATGCTTATCCCTAGGAAGGGTCTGGAAACCTCTCCGCTCTCAGCAAGCTGAACAGCTATATTTGAGACTAAATTTGATGGAATTGCAAAATTGATGCTGGAACCAGGAGCAGTGAAAATCATCGTGTTTATTCCCATAACTTCGCCATCGATATTCACAAGCGGGCCACCTGAGTTGCCAGGATTAATATTTGCGTCAGTCTGGATATAATCCTCTATAGTTGCCATGCCGAAGCCAGAGCGGCCCGTAGCACTCACCACCCCGACTGTAACTGTCTGCTCAAGTCCCAATGGACTGCCGATAGCAATAGCCCACTCGCCTGGCTCAACCTTGTCAGAATCAGCAAACTTTGCAGGTTTCAGAGGCTTTTTCGGTTCTATTTTGATCACGGCTATATCAACTTGAGGATCTTGTCCCAAAATTTCCGCTTCGTATTCTTCCCCATTGGAAAGCTTTACGGTTATTTTATCTGCATGTTGGACAACGTGATTATTAGTAATAATTGTACCGTCCGATTTAAATATAACGCCAGAACCTCCACCGACTATTTTTCTCGGCTTCATCCTATGCTCTGGAACATTAAAAAATCTTCTGAGCAACTCATTGAAATCATCTCCGCCGTACATATCTCTGTTTTCCTCAAGCACAAGCCTTGAAGGTTCCTTGCCCTCCACTGTGATATTCACCACAGACGGCTGAAGTGACTTGGCTAATTCCACAAAAGCACTGCGAAAACTGCCTGGAAGGGGTGCCGAAGAAGCAGGAAAAGAAGTGAATATACAAAGTGCAGTCACAATTGCTGTTATTGCAAATATTTTTTTATTTTTCATTTAAGTACCTCCAAATTACATTGGACAAGTTAGCTTTCAAAAAGTTCCAAAAAATATTTGGACTTTACAAATCTCTTTATTATCCTTAGCATGTGCCTGTTGAATCACATTTTTTTATAATCGGGGTTAGATCAACATGATAATAGCAGTTACCGGCGGTGCGGGCTTCGTAGGCTCTCATCTTGTCAAATCCCTTTTGGAAGAAGGACATGAAGTCATAGCCATTGACAACTTTGTCACAGGAACAATAAAAAACTTTTATTTCCTGCCAAAAGATTTTAAAGAAAGATTTACTCTGCTTGAACAAGACATATCAGAAGAAACTGTCAACATTGACTTTAAACTAGACAGAATCTATCATCTTGCCTCTCCTGCCAGTCCAATTGATTATGCCAACATCCCCATTGAAACACTTAAAGTTGGATCGATTGGAACTTACAACATTCTGAACTTGGCTATGAAACATAAAGCAAGATTTCTCATGGCATCAACTTCAGAAGTCTACGGCGATCCTCTTGAACACCCGCAAAAAGAAACCTATTGGGGAAACGTAAATCCTATAGGTCCAAGAAGCTGCTATGATGAAGCAAAAAGATTTTCTGAAGCCATGATTATGGCTTACCATAGAGTTCACGGCCTAGACATGAGAATAGCACGCATTTTCAACACCTATGGTCCAAACATGCGCCTTAATGACGGGCGTGTAGTGCCTGCTTTTATTTCTCAAGCTTTAAAAGGTGAGCCTATCACTGTCTTCGGTGACGGCAACCAAACACGCAGCTTTTGTTATGTTTCCGATTTGGTCAGAGGCTTGAAAAGCTTGATGGAAACTCCTAATATCCATGAACCTGTTAACTTGGGTAATCCAGCAGAAACTACGATTAAAAATTTTGCAGAAATGCTTCTAACACTTACTGGCTCCACCTCAAAAATCGAATACAAACCTCTTCCTCAGGATGATCCTCTCAGACGCCGCCCAGATATAACCAAAGCAGTGCAGCTTCTAAACTGGCATCCTGAAATTCCTTTAAGCGTAGGATTAACTAAAACTATAGAATGGGCAAAACAATATGTATGAAATAATTCCAACAGCAGAAAAAATTATAGGACAAATTCTCCTTTCTGAAGAAACAATAGCCAAACGCATAAAAGAGATGGCTAATCAAATAACCAAGGACTTCAATGGCGAGTCAATAGTCGCCATAGTTGTAATGAGAGGCGCTTTCTTTTTTGCAAGTGACCTTTGCAAACAAATTAAATTACCGATGAAGCTAGACTTCCTTTCAGCATCCAGCTATGGAGACGGACAAGAAACTTCAGGCAAAGTAAAGCTAGCCAATAGCTTACGTGAAGATATAACAGGAAAAAATGTTCTCATTATTGACGACATGATTGATACAGGCAAAACCATGAAAAAGCTCATAGATTATCTCAAGGCTTTCAACCCAAAGTCTATTAAGCTATGCGTTTTGTGCGAGAAAAAATCCAACAATACCGAGCATATAACCCCTGATTATTGCGGATTTGACATTGAAGACCACTTTTTGATCGGATACGGTCTTGACTACAAGGGCTTCCTTCGCAATATCCCTTATATAGGAATAATTAACGACAAATTCAAAGAAGCTTGAAATGCAAACGGAAATTTTCAAAAACTTCACTTGCCAAAAATTCATCTTAGGTCTTTTAGAAACCAACTCTTATCTGCTTTATTCTGAAGATACAGGAGAAGCCCTGCTGATAGATCCTGCCGCTCCTTCAAAAGAGCTTGCCGCCCTAATAAAAGAAAAATCAATACAACCAGATATATATCTGACTCATGCTCATGCAGACCATATTGCAGGACTTGAGTTTTTTTGCAATTTATTGCCCGACAGCACAGTTTACATAGCAAAAGCTGACGAGCAAATGCTTGGAGATCCTATTTTAAACTTATCGTCTTTCATCTTTGATAAACCTCTGACCTTTATTCCGAAAAACTTGCAAACTATAAAAGAAGGCGACAAACTGACTATATTCAATGAATGTCCCTACTTTACTCTGCTGCCTGGACATACCCAAGGAGGCTCCGCACTGGTTTTTGAGGAAGCCGTATTTATAGGAGACAGTCTTTTTGCCGGATCAATAGGAAGAACTGACCATCCTGGAGGCAACTTAAACATGCTGCTGAACAGTTTAAAAGAACGCATTCTTGTTCTAGACAACAGAAAAGTGTTTTCAGGCCATGGCCCCAGTACTAGCATAAAAAAAGAAAGAGAAAACAATCCCTTTTTCTTTTAAAACTTGTCACTCACATTTTTTATCTATATAATGACCTGCTTGCCGCTAAAGTTAAATATATTTGATTAGGTATATTATGAATCTTTCACGTTTATTTAAATTAGGACCTCTGCCTTCCAAAAACTATGTTGACTATAATCTGTCAGCCATTATTTGCGAAGACGCAGCCAATGTCTTCCCAGTTGACAAGTATCTTAGAGAAACCAAAATTTCAGCCGAACTTATTGGCTCCAGAGACATAATTAAAAGTCTCTTTCCTGATATAGAAAACAGAAAAAATGTAAAAATTACAGAAAGCATTTCGCAAAAAGATTCTATTCTCAAGCTTTTGGAAACTGCTAAAACTCAATCAGACAAGCACACGGTTCTTTCTATTCCAACATCGCATTTATCAATTCTTGCTGCAGCTCTGCCTGAAGAATATTCTTTTACCTCTGTATCTATATTCACCCTTCCAGAGTCAGAAAGAGCTGTTTTACTCACAGACGCATTCTTGGAGTATCAACCCACTCCTGCCACCTTGGCAAAACTGGCTGAAAATGCCCATAGAATATTCAAGCTTTTCTCTGACAAAAAACCAAAAACTGCCTTTTTATCAGCAAATGAAAAAGCTTCTGACAAGGTTGCTTCAACATTAAACGCTCAACAAGCAGCAGAACTCTCAAGAGAAAATATGCTAGCCGAAGGCCCTCTTTCTTTTGACTTGTCACTAAGTCCCGCTTCTGCTGATATCAAACAATATAAAGGCGAAATACGCGGTGACGCTGATATATTAGTCGCACCAAGACGTGAAACAGCTTCGGCTTTATATTTTTCATGGAAAAACTTTGCCAATCTTCATCCAATCAATATAGCTTTCATAAATAACACACCTTTATTTTATTGTGATCCATCAGACTCAGATATTTCCAAACTCTTATCTGCTGAATTTGCCATAACCTCAAAAGTTAAAGGACCTCTCAATAAAAATGACACAAACACCCAAGAAGCCTAGCACTTCTGGAACAAAAACAGCTGAGCTGGGAGAAATCTTTAAGCACCCTGAAAAATTACAGTATATTTTTCAAAGAATTGAGCAAGACACTAATCTTATCATGTACTTCAAACCCAGCTCTGTTACAGGCGTTGCTACTAATCGCGGCTATTGCCGTTGGATAACTCAAACATCCATAGGCAAAAGCCGATGCATTAAAACCTATGAGAAAATAGAAGCTAAACTTGAGAGACGACAGACCCCCTTTGTTACTATGTGCTACGCAGGATTTTTGATATTTGCTGTACCTATTCTGATTGACTCCAAAATTATCGGCACACTGTTCACTCATCAGCTATTTCCAGCACCCATTATCTCTACTTCTGAAAGCGATGAGAAATTCCTTTTTCTTAACAAACAGTTAAACATATCGCTTGACGACAATTTAAAAAAATCTTTTGCCAAAATCAACTGGATTACTCCATGTAAACCGCGACACATGCTCTTAAATTACATGAAAACAATAGCAGATATGCTTCTCAATACTAAAACTGATGATCAAAGCCTTGAGAAAACAGCTTCTGTTATCTGCTCCAATATTTCCAAGTTGGTTTACGACTCAAGGAATTAATTAGTGCTTAAACTTCTAAAAAATGCTCTTGTCCTAAACGATNACTTTTCAATCGCTCGGCGAAATCTCCTAATTAAAGACAAGTACATCGAAAAAATATCTGAAACCCCGATCGAAAACATCAACATCGATATAGAAGTAAACCTAGAAGGACATGTTGTGTTTCCAGCACTTATAAATTCTCACGATCATCTAATAGACACAGGCTGGAAAAAAATGGGTGTAATGCCAGTGAATAACTGGTATGAGTGGGATGCCTCCTTAAAAGACTGCAAAGACTTCAACCTTATGCAGCGTCTTTCCTCCACGGATCTCTATCTTTGTGGAATGTACAAAAATGCTGTTTCCGGTACTGTAACAGTCTTTGACCATTTTCCGCACGAAATATCAAATGCCTTTACTGATCATCCCCTCGTTTCCCTTATACGCTATTATTTTGCCGCTCATTCCCCCTCAAAGCACAGCCTTCAATGGTGTTCAGACTTGGCTTCCGCTTACAAAAAAACTATGGGTATAATGCCTTTTATAGTGCATGTTGCAGAAGGTCGCTCGCAAGAGCTAGGCAAAGAAACCGAATTATTGAAACGCATGGGTGTTTTAGCTTCTAATACTATTCTGGCAGATTGTGCCTTTCTAGACGAAGATGCAATAGAAATAGTAGCTAACTCAGGTGCCAGCATCTCTTGGGTTCCTCTTTCATCCCAAAATATTTTCGAGAAACAGCCGCCAATAAAAAAAATAATGGATTGCGGCATACCCATCTGCATAGGCACTGACGCTTCCATAACAGGCTCTAGCTCTCTCCATGAAGAATTCAAGTTTATAAAACAATATTCAAAAGAAAATCTGAACAACCGCCTCTCCGCAAAAGACATTTTAAAAATGGTCACATCAACACCCGCAAAACTATTCCGAATTGATAAAGAAACAGGCTCAATAACAAAAGGAAAACTGGCAAATTTCATAATTTTTAAACAAAACTCTGAAAACCCTGAGAACTTGGCAGAAGACTTTTTAAACCTGGAACCTGCTCTATATTCGATGGTAATACATAAAGGCAACATGATAATTGGCGATCATGAGTTCAGACCATTGACTTTTCCAGACTCCTCAAAGTATTCTGAAATTTGGTTCAACGGTCTGCCTAAGCTAATTATGGGCAGGCCATTGCAACTTTTAGAAAGAATAGCTTTCAAGCTTGAAAAGCAAGTGGTCTATCCTTTTTTTGATATAACCAGCGGCAACTGATGTTTAGGAGTTACAATATGTCTTATTGTTATGAATACCCACGCGCTTCTATCACTCTTGATGCAGTAGTATTGAAATCAGAAAACCTTGAATTTCCAAAGGTTTTATTGATTAAAAGACTCAATCCGCCATTCAAAGGTCTTTGGGCACTACCGGGAGGCTTTATGGAAATGGAAGAAACCGCTTTGCATGGAGCCAAAAGAGAGCTAGAGGAAGAAACCTCTCTGCCTGATATGCCTCTGAAACCGATTTTTTCGTGCAGCGAACCCGAACGAGATCCGCGCGGGCGAACCCTCACTGTCGTGTTTGGCTGTTTAACAGATAAACTCCCCTGCCCCCCTGCTGCTGCGGATGATGCCGCAGAGCTAGGTTTTTTCAGCCTCATGTCACCTCCGGAAATGGCTTTTGACCATGCCAGAGTCCTAGATGAAATTAAAGCCTCACTACTCTGGCAAGCTAAATATGCCATTATAGGACAAGACATTTTCAAACACTCCGGAGTATCAAAAAAAGACTTTTTAACACTTCATTCAAACATTTTAGGAGAAAACCTCTTGGATGACTTTATAGAAGAAAAGTTATCAAAAGACCTTATAGAACTGAGAGATGAAAAACTTTTCTATAAAACTCCGTCTGCCAGCAACTTTCCAGACTGGTCTCCTCTTATTTGGTAATGCGCATAGGCCATCTTATAAGACCTAGATTAAAAAAAAGCTTCAGGCTTTTCAGCTCATACAACTCTTTTTTAAAGTTTTCTATGAGCATTGCCGCCTTGATCTTGGTAATTGTCTTTTTTATCGTATTAAAATACTTTTTTAATTATATTGCTGAAGCCAAAGTCTTAGGACCTATTGCAGGCAGAGTTTTTGGTCCTATACTTCTTGAAAAACTGGTTGAGCTAATCATACTTGTATTCTTTTTTATGCTCTTCTTCAGCAATCTTGTCTCGGCTCTGACAGCCTTCTTTTTAGAAGAAGACTTGCCAATGCTGATTGTATCCCCTCTTCCCCCAATGAGACTATTCATAGCAAGGTTTCTCACAGCGATGACAGAAAGTTCTTGGATGTCAACATTGGCTCTGACTCCAATTTTGCTTGCTTACCAAACTACAGTCGCCAGTCCTTGGTTCTCTTATTTGCTTTTGCCTTTTTTTCTGGCACTTCTTGTGTTGATTCCCTGTTTATTCTCCTCCGGCACTGTTTTGCTGGTAGCAAATCTTTTTCCTGTCAGACGCATGAAAAAGATTTTTCAGTTTCTAGCTCTTTTATTTTTCGCTGCGATGGTTTTCTTTTTACGTTCCCTCAAAGCTGAAAAACTTTTAAACTTAAAATATTATGACGAAACCTTTAAAAATCTTATTGGCATGCAAATACCTTCTTCTCCATATTCTCCTCCCCATCGTCTTTACAAATTGCTTTACAATATTTCATCGGGAGATCTCTCACTCATAGCCAAAGAACTGGGAATAATATCCGCAGCCGCTTTAGCTCTATTTTTACTTTTAGCTATAGCCGCAAAATTCAATTATAGAAGAGCTTGGCAAAAAAGCTTTGAAACTTTGGACAACAAAGTCAGCGGCTTGGAATTCCTTCGCAAGCTTATGATTTGGCCTGCCAGCTATCTCCCCCAAAATGCCCAAGCAATAGTCAAGAAAGAAATAACAATATTTTTCAGAGACCCAGCTATATTCTCCCAGCTTTTTATGGTAGGCGCAGTTGTAGCAATTTATGCCTACAACCTTTTTATTTTGCCTCTAAAAGATGTTCCCCAGCTTTTCAGTGTTGCAGCAAATAATTGGCTTCTTTACCTTAATGCTCCATTTATAGGCTTTGTTTGCGCAGCTATAGCTATGCGATTTGTTTTTCCTTCCACAAGTATGGAGGGAAAAGCCTTTTGGATACTGAAAGCTTCCCCCATACGAATCGGAAAAGTGCTAAAAATTAAATTTTTCTTCTATTTGCTTCCTATGCTCTTATTATGTGCTCTTCTTTCCGCCTTTTCAGTCTACGTTTTTAATAACTCCAGTACACCGCTGATGATTCTTTCTGTCTTCAATGCCTTTTTGATTACATTTACTGTAACAGCTTTTGCAGTAAACCTAGGAAGTGTTTACGCCAACTTTGAAGCTGATTCACCTTTAAAGGCCTCAGGATCTTTCGGCGGATTTGTCTATATGGTCATATCAATGCTTTACATGCTATCATTAGTATTGTTGCAGATTTTTCCAATTTATATGTATATGTGGAAAAGTTTTTACTATACATCCGGTTATTTGAGCAGCACTCTCTTCACACTTTCTCTGCTCATGTCTCCTGCCATGACATGGATGTGGTGTCACCTTTCTTTCAAAAAGGGAGTAACTGCCTTGGAGAATTATCAGCATGACTGAAGAGAACATTATAGAAATACAAAATCTATCAAAAAAATACGGTAAATTTGAAGCTCTTAAAGCTGTCAATCTTACCCTGAAGAAGGGCGAGCTTTTCTCTTTTATAGGCCCTAACGGCGCCGGCAAAACAACCTTAATCAGAATTTTGACGGGGATAATAAAACCCACATCAGGCGATGTGCTAGTAAAAGGAAAAAGCCTCTTAAAAGAGCCATCATTGGTAAAACCTCTTCTGGGCTATGTTCCTGACCGCCCCTACCTATATGAAAAACTTTCACCTTATGAATACTTTGAGTTTACTGCAGGAATCTACAATGTGCCTCTCAAAGATGCGCTGGAACGTTGCGATCCACTGCTTGAAAAGTTCAAACTCTACGAAAGAAGAAATGATCTTATAGAAAGTTTCTCTCATGGGATGAAACAAAAAATTGCAATCATAGCAGCTGTCCTTCACGACCCTGAAATTTTTATAATAGATGAACCCACTGTTGGACTGGACCCATACAGTGTGAAAGTTATCAAACAATATTTTAAGGAACTGACAAGCCTAGGGAAAACTGTTTTTCTGACAACTCATGCCTTAGCTGTAGCTCAAGACGTTTCAGACAGAATTTGTATAATAAATAAGGGCTCTATTGTTGCACTCGGTAAGCTTGACGAAGTCCAAAATGCTACCGGCATTCATTCCCAACATCTAGAAGAACTTTTTCTGCAGCTAACCCAAGAAGAAACAAGCCAATCAAATGAAGCAGTAAAACTTACGGAGAGCTAAAATCCTTGTATTGTTTTGATGTACACCCCTGTAAAAATGATGATTGCCCAATAAAACTGGCTAAAATAAAAAAATGCTGGGCTGCTTTCGAAAAAACTTTGGGCAGGCCTCCAGGAAAAGATGAATGTCCTTTCGCCCCATGCGACAAATGTCTATACAAAGCCGCTTGGGATATAGGACTTATAAACGAATCCCTATTTTCCGAAGATGACGAAACAACTCCTGAAGATCTTTTGCCCAAACGCGAAAGTATAAGCCAGCACTTTAAAGCCCTAAAAAACCCTGACAAAAACATGCGTTTTTGTTATGAAATTTTAAATTGCAATAATACGTCTTGTCCAGTTAGACAACAACAGATTATTAAATGCTTCAACTACTTTAATCCTAAGTTGGGCAAAAAAAACTGTGCACAATGTTTCTACAAAAAAGGCTGGGATCTTGGAATAATAGATCAAAAAATCTTTGCAGATGTAATAAAATCAAAAAAACTTAAACGTGAACTGATTACAAGCCGAAAACAAAACACTCTTATAGAAGCCTATCTGGCTGAAGTTGCACACAAAGACTTAGACAGAGATGAGGAACTAAAAATAGCCAAGAGGCTCTTAGGCAAAAACAAAGACCCGCAAAAGGCTTATGAGCTGATTACTCAAGCTAATTTAAAACTTGTAGCGAGAATTTCAAAAAACTACTCGTACTCTCCAAGCATGCTGATGGATATTATTCAAGAAGGCAATATAGGTTTGATGAAAGCCGCCAAAAACTTTAACTCGGAATTGGGTTATAAATTTTCCACATACGCCTCCTATTGGATTAGGTATTACATGCAAAAAGCTATAGCTGAACAAAGACATATCAGAATACCTCATCATCTCCTTACTTTTGTAAACAAACTTAAAAGGAAAATTAAAAACTTTACTGATAAAGAAGGCAGAAATCCGACCCTAGTAGAACTGTCTGAACTGACTGGAGCAAAAGAAGAGAAAATCTTGAATGCAATAAATGTTACCAATGCCCCTCTTACCATCTATTCTGAAGACAAAGATGATGAAAACTCTTCAGCAGAAATTTATATAAAGGACAAAACAACTCTGACTCCAGAAGAGGTTTCAGTGGAAAAAATTAAAAATGAAGCCTTACACAAAGCAGTATCAAAACTGCCTGAACGTCTGCAATATGTTATAAACTATTATTACGGTTTTGAGGATGACCTCTCGCTTGCTGAAATAGCACGCAGACTAGGTATTTCACGTGAAAGAGCCCGCCAACTTTTAAAGCAAGCTCTAGAAAAACTTCAGGAGCAGGACTCTCTCATCCTAAAGCTTCCTTGAAAATCCGCGATAAGCTTGCAATAACCGCGAGTGGGCGCTACAATCTCGCCATGAAAAGTAAAGATACAGAAAACTGGTTTTTAGCTCGAGGAGTTAAACAACCACCCTACAACCTTGATCGCATAAAAGCTCTACTGAAAGCTTTGGGAAACCCTCAAAACAACTTTGCCTCCATTTTGGTCGGCGGCACAAATGGCAAAGGCTCAGTCACTGCAATGCTCGAATCAATAATGCTGCAAACTGAAATTTACAATATAGGCTCTTTCACCTCGCCACATCTTCTTTCACTAAAAGAAAGAATCAAAATTAACGGCAACGAGATTTCTGACAAGCTTCTTACAGAAACGGCCAAAAAAATACAAGCCCTCTTTTCTGAACCAAATGCTGAAGACATCAAAAAGTCAGCATTTTTTGAATCAATAACTGCAGCCGCCTTTTTAGCTTTCGAAGCTTCAGAAACCGATCTGGCAATCTTGGAAGTAGGACTCGGCGGCAGATATGATTCCACAAACACCGCAAGCCCTGAGTTCAGTATCATTACTAACGTAGGCACAGATCACAAAGAATTTTTAGGTAACACAAAAAAAGAAATTGCCATTGAGAAGT
>JGI24710J26742_10001886_pt1 | contig 18985 bp, 13 predicted proteins | sample BioPla2DNA2_FD_26742 | JGI IMG/M metagenome (IMG submission 26742) | reverse complement strand
TTTATAAAAATACTAAAGCTTTTAATATCAATTGTTTTAATTTCGGTTTTATCTACGTCTATACTTGCAGTTGTTTCGCTGAATAATGAGCCTTATGAAAAGCCTTTAAAAATAGTTTTTTTAGGGGACTCCATATCCGAAGGTATACTAGGACCTACACCTGTCCATGAAAGAGACAGTTATGCTTTTTATGGGGTAATTAGCGAGATTAATAAGTATGATGGACACAATCGTGCCGTATCAGGACATACAACTTTTCAATTTGAACAGTTTATTAAAGACGGTGATAAAAACGCTTATCTTACAGGCACTCACTTAAGAGAAGCAGATGTTATCACAATTTCTATGCTTGCTAACGACCTTTTGCAACTTGATATTCTGGAACTCATCCTTGATAGAGATGCGGCAAACATAATTGTACAAAACTCCCTAACCCGTGCTAAAGGTCATTTCATTTCAGCTATTGAAGAACTAAAACGCATTAATCCGAATGCACATATAATGATGCTTACACAATATAACCCAGCTATGGAAACCCCCTCTATGTATACCGATACACAAATTGAAATGATACGGGCAACGGGTATAGAACCATCTGAATATAGAGAACATTTTCAAATTTATATTGATATGCTAAATAATATAATAACAGGCTATTTAGAAGAACATCCTGATGCTTATCATATAATTGATGTTGCAAAAGCATTTGATGACATTTATAAAGAAGATCCCGTACGTGCAGGCAACCTGCTATTTAAAGATGTACTCCATCCTTCAAATGAAGGTCATGCAGTTATTGGTGGAGTAATCCAAAAGAAATTAGAGGAGCTTGGTCTTGCCGATAGAGAAAAAGCTTTAATAAACTATAAAGACTTACGAGCTAAACAGGCAAATAGACTTTTCACAGGAATCATAGATGTTGACTCTTTAGTTAAAAAAATCAATGCTTCCGAAAGTTATGAAGAAGTAACAAAGGTTTTCTTCGCCGCCACAAACAATCATACTATTAACACCAAAGATATGGTTGTGGCCGCTACGCCCAAACAACCAGCGAAATATGCTACAGAAGAAATCACACTCCCTGTTAAGAGCGTATCAGTCAATTTGATTGACTCTACACTGCTTGGAATAGTTTTAGATTTCAATAGCAGTTATGTTAAATTTAACACCGATGGGACAATGGAAATTATGCTTTACTTAAATGACGGGGTTGCAAATCTACTAAATAGCTTATTAGGCGGGATGGATTTATCAAATTTAATGATAATGGGCACGAACATATCAGGCTTTCTTGATGTATACGGGGACCTTTTCTTAGGCAGAGACGAGAACAGCACCGCAGATTCTTTTAAAACCATAAAAGAATCATTGGGACTTGAGTTTATAGGTATAGACTTTACAGAACCCCCCTTCAGCGATATAGCAAGAGCTCTCGATGAAACAGGCTCACTTCCACCTTCTTTTTCCCTTCCCACAGATAGAAGTTATGGGCTAAGGATTTCTTCTAGGTATGAAATTTCAAGTGTTAAAGACTTTGAGGGAAATGTACATAATGTCATATACCTTGGAAAAACTGGAAGACGAGTCGAACCATATATCATTATGGGTACAGAACTAGACGTGGATGGAAATCCCGAAAAGATAGATATGCGCATCGAGTTTTTGGATTTTTCATTAAGCGCTACGAGTGTCTATTATAATGCAGATTAGTCTGCCTTAGCCTCATACTAAAACTATATTTATAACACAATAAAAAACCTCGTATTGTCGCGAGGTTTTATTTAGTTTGGCATCTAATATAAACTGGTTTTGCATCCTATACTATATGTTTTTAATTAACTACTCAGCAGCGCGAAATGCTAATCTATGAATGATTTTCTAATGTCTTGCTGTAAAAAACTGAACATATTACTAGCTTAGTTATGGTTTCAAAGCGGTTATTGGCAATATATAAATTCCAGTTTTTTCATCTTTTTCAATTGCACGATGTGTTCCTGTAATGATACACATAAATACTGGTTTTTTTTCTACATTCGTATAAAATTTACTTAAACTTTGTTTAGCATCGCTGATTCCATTTTCAGTAAGCTTTATCTCTACCGCGCCGTACGCCCCATCTCTAAATTCCAAAATAGCATCGACCTCATCTCCAGAATTATTATCTCTAAAATGAAATAAATTTCCTTCTAAATAATCCATATATATTTTTAAATCTCTTTCCACAAGAGCTTCAAACATTAAACCAAATGTTTCAAAATCATTCATCAGCTTTTCTTCGTTTAAATTCAAGATAGCACACGCCAGTGAAGGGTCTACAAAATGTCTTTTTACAGACTTACCAACTCTTTTAGAAGAACGGTAATTAATATCGAAGGCGGGCTGGTTATTAATCAAAAACAAACTTTCTAAAACACTCAAATAATCATACACTGTTGTTCTGCTCGCGATTAGATCTTCCGATGTTTCATATTCTTCTATATCCTTAATGATTGTCGAAACATTTGCTAAAGATNTTTCATTTCTTGCAAGAGATCTTAAAAGCATTTTCATTTTATTAGAATCTCTTTTTTTGTCTCTTCGTTCATTTATATCTATATTAATTAAAGAGTCTATATAACTTTTAGGGATGATGCCTACATCTTTTTCATCAACCGTTAAATTTTGTGGCCATCCTCCGCGAATAATTAATCGTGCAATCTTAAACAATTCTGTTTTTGGCAGCCCTTTTAATTTAACATTTCCTTCAAGCATATCCAAAATAGACACATCACCTGTTGAATCCTCGGATTCATACAAACTCATAGGAAACATCTGAATGTTTGCTATTCGGCCAGTCCCAGAATGAAAAATATGCTCTTCTTTTTCTTCTTTTGTTAAGGTGGTAGAACCAGTTAAAATAAACTTGCCTTTGTTATGATCTTCATCACATTCATGCCTAACCGCATCCCATATGCTAGGTGATAACTGCCATTCATCAATAAGCTGGGGAGACTCCCCTGTAAAAATATATTTAGGATTAACATTGGCTAGATCTCTTAAGTTTTTTTCAGTCATATATGTAACACTGTTTGCATGATTAAGAGAAGTCCATGTTTTTCCGCACCATTTAGGACCTTTGATAGAAATAGCTCCGAATATATTTAAATATCTTGCTATTTTTTTATCTACTAACCTGTTTTTGTATTCTTTTTTTCTCAATGTCATAGTTTACCTCAATCCTATTATAATATTTTAATGAACACTTTTCAAGCATTTCGGTGAACACTTTTCAGCAGTTTTGATGAACACTTTTCGGGCATTTTAGTGAACACTTTTCAGCAGAAAAAGTCCAGGTTGTACCTATCAATAAAAATAAATACAGCAANCATTTTTTATTTTTACAAGTAGATAAATCTCTTACTTCCAAACATCGTATCAGCGACACTCTAATACTTATCCATTCCATAAAAACAAATTCATTATGATAGAACACAATGTAATAATCGAACCAGAGTTATTGTATAAAAAAACACACGGTTTTGCCGCGTGTTCTTTATTTCAATAATGGTCTAATTGTTTTTACCAAGAATTAATAATTTTCTGCTCTGACTTCAAAGAAACTTTGTGAGTAGTTACAAATCGGGCAGGCTTTTGGAGCTTCTTTAGAGTTAACTAAATGTCCACAAACTCTGCATTCCCATGTGGTAGCATCTGACTTTTTGAACACCTTTTTTGTTTCTACATTACTTAGAAGTTTACGATACCTTTCCTCGTGGGCTTTTTCTACCGCACCTACTGCTCTAAACTTCTTAGCAAGTTCTGGGAATCCTTCTTTCTCAGCAACATTTGCAAAATCAGCATACATTTCTGTCCACTCATAGTTTTCACCTTCTGCTGCGTTTAGTAAATTGACTGGCGTAGTATTAATTCCGCCAAGTTCCTCAAACCATAATTTTGCGTGCTCTTGCTCATTACGGGCTGTTTTTAGAAACAGTTCAGCAATTTGATCATATCCTTCATTTGAAGCAACTTTTGCCCAATATGTGTACTTATTTCTAGCTTGGCTTTCACCCGCAAAGGCATCTTGTAAATTCTTTTCAGTTTGAGTTCCTGAGTATTTACTATCCTTTTTGCCCTCTTCAATTAATTCAAACTTATCAGCTGGCACCATGCAAATTGGGCAGGTGTAATCAGCAGTTAATTCACCCTCTAAAATATATCCGCAAACTGTACAACNATACTTTTTCATATTCCTCTCCTTCGATCAATTGATCTAATCATTTTTATTTTATTACTACCATTATATATTTTTTATACCTTTAAATCGAGAGATTTACAGACTATATTAAATCCTAGCTTATCCATACACTATTTGATATCTATAGTTCACTTGCATTGCAAGCTTATAAAACCCAAATTTAACTCATAAAAAAAGCGCCGTTACCAGCGCTTTTTTTCTTTGACTAAATATTAATCTTGATTGACTAGCCTTTAAATGCTTTGATAGCGGCCTCATCGCCCCAAACAACCCACTTTCCTATTTTTTCAACAGTTGTATTTGGGTTTTCTTCTTTGATCTTCTTATAGTCTGCACTTGCTGCTGATGTTGAGCTATAAAGAACACCTGTCATAGAACTCGTTAGTTTGGTTGCCACGATAACACCAGCAACTCCTTCGACTTCTCTTTGCCCGCCGACTACTAAATAACCTGCCTCACTTAGGTTTTCTTTAGCTTTTTCGACTGTGGATGGTCCGCATGCTACTAAAAACATCGCTGCTAAAACTACTATTAATACTACTGAAATAATTGGTAATATTTTTTTCATATTTCACCTNCTAATATTTTGTCNTACCAATAATAATTATATCACAAGACGACTAAATAGCAATNTTTTAAATGTCTCTGAAAGTTACGAATTATGTAGTTTTGTTTACGAACACTGATAAGTTTTGTGTTTTTCACAGTGTATAATATTGATGAAATATCGTTAACACACTACTGAGTAAAAAAAATGTCAGGCCGACTAATGACCTGACAAAGATATGTTATCTAAAATAACTATTGCTGTTTTTTACTTTAATCCTTTTCTTTCCTTGTACTCTTTAACCATAACTTTTACACCTTCCTGCCAAGGCATCTTTGGTTCAAAGCCAAGTTCTTTTTTGGCCTTAGTCGGCAAGAAATAAAAATCATGTCCCGCATGCTGAATACGCATTCTGGTAAGTATTGGACCATTTTTAATTCTGAATAATTTATAAATGCCTTCCAAAATGCAAGCGCCTAGATATGCTACCCAATACGGTGATGATAGTTTTGGAGTTTTTACTCCTAATTCCTTAGAAATTGCCTCAACCCACTCTTTCCACCTGATTTTTTCACCAGATACAATATTATATGCATCGCCGCCGGTCCCAAACTCTAGTGCCCTACATAATCCTTGTACTAAATCTGTTACATACACCCGCGAAGTTAAAAATTTACCACCGCTGATGACACCCATTTGGTTTTTTAAAATAGCATCCATAATTGGACCTTGCACTGTAGTATCCCCAGGACCATATACTGTACATGGGCGTATGCAAACTGTTTTCATTTCTTCAGAATTAAACTCTCTGACCATTTTTTCTGCAATTTTCTTAGTTTGTGCATAAAATCCTGTTGGTGGAGAGTAATACACACCATCTTCAGTTTCGTCAATATGGCCTAAAAGCCCATGAATGTCGATTGTACTTATAAACAAGAATTTTTTCACACCCACTTCCTTAGCCTTTTTCATTAAGTCTTCAGTCATCACAACATTTGCTTCATAAAACTTTTGGTATGGACCCCAGTCAGAAACTCTGCCAGCTGCATGTATAACATCAGTTACTCCTTCCGGAATATCATAAGGTTTCATTAAGTCCGCTTCAAAAAAGGAAAGGTTCTGATTTTCAATTGCTTTGAGCTGATCGGCAATCTTTAGGTCCATAGCAATTACCTTTGCCCCTTCGCTTAAAATATACTTAACCGTTTCTTTTCCTAAAAACCCAGAAGCTCCCGTTACTAAAAATGTGCGCTTTTCCGCATCTTTAAAAATTTTTGTCATACCTCACCTCCACTTTAAAGTACCACTTAGTACTCAATTATAAGATATAACTATAATATGTTGTATAAACCAACTTTTGTCAATACTGAAATTTTTAAGTGCCAAACTGTGCAATATTATAAAAATTTATGTCGTAAAACCTAACTATTTTGAATTTGGTTTCTCTTTTCTTTTGTACATCAATAGCAGTGCTGAGTGTAATGTTACTAAAACACTACTTGCGTTATGAATTAATGCTCCGGCCACAATATTTACGTAGCCTAATGCAGATAAAATAATAGATACAATGCTTATAATCAGTGACAATGTTATATTTATCTTTATTGTCAAAAGAGTTCGTTTTGAAAGATGGAATAAGTACGGTATCTTTTTTATATTTTTGGTCATTAAACTGATTTCAGCTGTTTCCATTGCTACACTACTTCCCATTGCAGCTATTGCAATAGATGAATCTGCCGAAGCTAAAGCAGCAGCATCATTTACACCGTCTCCTATCATTAATACTTTTTTACCATCTTTTTTCATATCTTCTATTATTTTTACTTTGTCTTCCGGTAAAAGATTTGCCTGAATATGTTCTATCCCTACTTTATTGCCTATCATACGAGCACTGTCTAGAGTATCGCCTGTCAACATAACACACTCTTTTCTCATCTTTTTTAACTCTTCAACTGACCAGACAATATCTTCTCTTAGAGTATCACTTAAAGCTATTGAACCTATATATTTACCATCCAAAAGAACAGATATAACAGTATATCCCAACTGTTCAATATTTTGGTACGCTTCTGTAGGCATCGAGTCTTTAACATAATCTAACTTATATACCCCTACCTTTTTATTATCAATTATAGCCTCTACACCAACTCCCAAAATGCTCTCTGTTTTTGTACTTTCTAAAAGGTCATAATTATTGTACTCAAGGATTGCCTTCGCTATTGGATGTTCGCTTTTACTTTCCACTGACGCTGCGTAGATTATTAAATCTTTTTCAGATGTTTGATATGGGTATAACCTTTCAATTTTAATTTTCCCTTCAGTAAGTGTTCCTGTTTTATCAAATGCTACTGTATCTATTTTGGTAATCTTTTCTAGAGCAAGTCCGCTTTTTATTAAAATCCCGTTTTTACTCGCATTGCCAATTGCTGCTGCAATAGCGACAGGAGTTGCTAAAGCTAGCGCACAAGGACAAAATACAACTAAAACAGTTGCTGCTCTTTGTACTGACTCAAGATGAGATAGTCTAAATCCGAATAGTGATATAATTAAAACCAACATACTAACTATTAATGAACCAACAACTAAATACCCTGCCCATTTATCAGCAAGCTTCACAACTGGTGCTTTTTTCTTTGATGCTTCGTCTATGTATTTTATCAACTTGGAAATAGTCGTTTCCCCCGATGGAGTTTCAACCACAACCTCTATTGCTCCAGCAAGGTTTTTGGTCCCAGAATATACTTTGTCACCTATGTAGCTATCTTTTGCTAAAAACTCACCAGTTATATTTGATGCATCAATGGAAGTTTCGCCATGTGTAATTTCCCCATCAACCGAGATTATTTCATTGGGCCTAATTAATACAATATCTCCGACTAATATATCTTCAATACCGACAGATTCAAACTCGCCAGTTTCATTTTTACGCATCGCTGTACTCGGTTGCGTTTTAATTAAATTCTTAATTGCGGACTTTGATTTTGATAATGTTAGTTCTTCTAAAACTTCTCCGATAGCCATTATTACAGAGACTTCAGCTGCGGCAAAAAAGAATCCATGATTATGTCCAGATCCTACTTCTGCGCCTCCAAAGATGGAAATAAATCCAATAGCAATACTAGCTATAATTGCCATAGTAACAAGGAGAGCACTTGTTATCTTTTTCCTTTTTAAGTTATACAATGCTGCCTTAAATATAGGCGTTCCCGACACGACTATTGCTATCCATGCAGGATCCAAAACTGCCAGCTTATGCGACCCTAATTTAGAATAAACATCAAATTGCGAAAGCAAGTAGCTTGCAATAACAGATACTATTGAAACAATTAAATAAACTAATGTTTTACCTCTTTTATTGACCTTTTTGGGAACACTGCAGCATCCTCCCAATCCATGGTCTAAACTCACATGGCTAGAGCAACCGCAGCCTTCCGTTTCATGCTTAACATCATTACAGCCAACGCAGCTACTGCAATCCTCTGGTCTTTGGTCCACATCCTCCTTCCCAAATTCGCTACTCCCTTCCGTATTTTGGTTTATATCTTTATGACCAGAGCAACTACATCCTCCTGGTTTATAATCAATTTCTTTATCACCAGAACTATGAAGCTCTGTCTTTTTGTTATGAGCAATTTCGTAAGGAGTTGTACAATGTGTTTTTTCCTCTTTATGGCAATTGCATTCTTTATGAGATGATTTTTCTATATATAACTTATCTTTATTTTCCATCCTTTACTCCAACTATTTTGCAATAAATTTATCCAGGATTTTACTAAACTTCTGCACTTCATCTAGATTGCCAGTTTGGATGCTCTCTACGATACAATTGTTTAAGTGATTCATAACAACCTTCTGTCCCACCTGCCTGATTGCACCCTGTATAGCTAAAATCTGAATCATTATATCCTCACATTCTTCACCCGACTCAACCATCCGTTTAATTCCTTTTATTTGACCTTCAATTCTATTTAATCTTGTTACTAAACCTTTATTTAATTCAACTGATCTCATTTTTCACCTCTTGCATATACCCCCTATAGGTATATTGATAACCATAATATATACTATTTATCGCCGCTTTGTAAAGCATAAATACCACATAAAATCTCGGCTGTTATTAGATGCCACCCCGAGATTAGCCGAGAAATCTATTGTCTCATTCTGTCTTTTGTTATATAATAATTATGTATAAAGTTGCACTTGGAGGAAAACATGTCATATATCACGCGACACTTAGAAGATGTAGTTATTAGACTAAGTAAGTCTTTCCCTGCAATTCTTTTAACAGGTCCTAGGCAAACTGGAAAAACCACCATGTTACAAATGCTTGCAAAAAAAGAAAATATAGGAAGACGCTATATAACGTTAGATGATTTAGTCGCGCGAGAAATGGCACAAAATGATCCTGCCCTCTTTTTGCAAATTTATGAGCCTCCCGTGCTTATAGATGAAATTCAGTACGCTCCAAAACTATTCACATATATTAAGATGCATATAGATTCATATCATAACCCTGGCGATTTTTGGATGACTGGCTCGCAAGTTTTTAGTTTAATGCGTGGAGTACAAGAATCGCTAGCTGGCCGCGTAGCAATTTTGCATATGTCTCCCATGTCACAGCGTGAAAAAATGAATAGGCCACCATTTTCATTCAATTTAGACCTTGCTTCGTTAATTACTGAAAATGAAAATATAACACCTATTACGACTTTAGAGGCATTTAGTCGAATATGGCAAGGTTCTATGCCAGGACTCGTTAGTGCTTCATTCGCCAATAGAGATATTTATTACTCGTCATATATTTCTACGTATATATCACGAGATGTTCGTGATATCGCTGGAGCAGTTGATGTTTTAAAATTTAACAAATTTATAACTGCAGTTGCTGCCCGTACTTCTCAGTTGCTTAATTATCAATCTATCGCTACAGATGCAGAAATTGATGTTCAAACTGCAAAAACATGGATTAATATTTTAGAAACATTAGGTATTATTTTCATATTACATCCTTACTCAAACAATGTTTTAAAGCGTACAATAAAAACACCTAAGGTTTACTTTTACGACACAGGATTAGTATGCTACCTCACCAAATGGTCAACACCTGAAGTCGCCGAAAAAGGCGCTATGAATGGCGCGCTTTTTGAAAACTATGTCGTTTCAGAAATAATTAAAAATTATCAAAATACTGGAATTGAACCATTTATTTATTTTTATAGAGATCGCGACGGAAAAGAAATTGACATTATTTTGGAAAAAGACGGAAAGTTGCATCCTATTGAAATTAAAAAATCCGTTAAGCCAGACATAAGAATTACCCGAACTTTCTCTACACTGAATAAAGCACCTTTAGAAATAAGCACTAGCGCAGTTATTTGTATGGCAAATAATATAAGTGCTTTTAATCGTGAAAATCTCATAGTCCCAATCTGGATTTTGTAGCAAAAAACTATAATATGCCATTTATATCAACTTAGAAATCAACTCGCGTGCTTAAAATTTCGGCTATTATTGGACACCACCCCAAGATTAGCCGAATTTAGCCTTACTTATGTCAGTCACGCGTGTATTAAAAAGTACTTTACTTTATATTAAAGTATGTATATAATGAAAAAGCGTCGCAATTTGCGATTCCTTGCTCTTTCGAGAGCCAATAAAATGTCCAAAAGGAGGTAAGATGTCATGAAAAGAAAGTACCAATTGCTATTCATAATCAAAGATGGTCTTTCTGAGGAAGATACAGAGGCTCAAGTAACGAGATACTCTGATCTGATTGAAAGTCTTGGTGGCGCAGTAACATTAGTGAACAAGTGGGGATCTCGTAGGTTTGCTTACGAAATCGATCGCATGACACATGGTTACTATGTGCTATTCAACTTTGAAGCAGATGCAACAGTTCCTGCAGAAGTAGACAGACAGATGAGAATCAATGACAATATCGTCAGACAAATGATCACCCTACTATAATCGGGTAAGGAGAAAAACATGAACAAAGCTATTTTAATAGGAAATTTAACAAAAGATCCAGATAGTGGCCAAACCGCTAACGGCATTAGTTATTGTAGGTTTACAGTAGCTGCTGATCGTAACTACACAAGTAATGACGGAACTAAAGCAACAGATTTTCTACCCGTTGTTACATGGAGAGGACTTGCTGAAAACTGTGGTAAGTACCTAAAGAAAGGAAGTAAGGTTGGCGTTTGTGGATCAATCCAAACACGTTCGTATGACAAAGATGGCGAAACCAGATATGTAACTGAAATAGTCGCAGACGAAGTACAGTTTTTATCTACCAAAGGCGATAGTTCAGACTCAGATTTCGGAAACGAAGATCTCCCTGACCTTCCCGAAGTAGCCAATAAAAAGCCACAATTTGGCAATGTCATACTTGATGGGAAAGTCCCATTTTAATTATGAATTATTAAGGAGAAATAAGTTATGACAAAAGAGATAGAATCTAAAGATGTGGTAAAAGAGAAAAAAGAAGCCACCGTTGCAGAAGAAAAGAAAACGGCTAAGCCTGCTGCTAAAAAAGAAGAGGCTGTTAAAACCGAAGAGAAAAAAGAAACTAAACCAGTAGCTAAAAAAGCAGATACTACCAAAACTGAAGAAGCAAAAGATGCTAAACCTGCTGCTAAAAAAGTAGAAGCCGCTAAAGTTGAAGAGAAAAAAGAAGTAAAGCCAGCAGTTAAAAAAGCTGATGCAGATAAAGCAGAAGAAGTTAAACCTGCTGCTAAAAAAGCAGATACTAGCAAAACTGAAGAAGCAAAAGAAATTAAACCTGCTGCTAAAACCGAAGAAAAAGAAGGCCCTGTAAAGAAAGCAGATTCTAAAAAAGATAATGCTGAAGGAACAGAGGGAAAAACCTTCGAAAGAAAACCCAGAGCTCCTTATCAAAAAGGTGAAAGAACCTTTTCAAGATCTGGCGGAAACTTCTATAGGCAAGGACCTAGAAGAAGAGTATGTTCTTTCTGCGCAAACAAAGTTGATGAAATTGATTATATCAAACTAGCCGCAGAAATAAACAAAGGATATGACCCACACAGTAAAGAAGATCAACGCCCCCGCTACATCACCGAAAAAGGAAGAATACTTCCTAGAAGAATGAGCGGTGTTTGCGTTAAGCATCAAAGAGCCCTAGCAACAGCTGTTAAAAGAGCTCGCATAATGGGACTACTTCCATTCTCAGCTGACTAGTATTAATTTTGAACTAATATTAACGAAAAAGAATCGCAAAATCGCGATTCTTTTTTTATACGTAGTATATTCATACTATACTATCAGCTTACTATAACCTTAAATAACTTAGGCGATTTTCTTGTTTTTTCAATAATTATTTCTAGCCCTTCGCAATTATGAATGGGACTTGATAATATACATATTTTATTAAATCCAATCGTTTCTCCACGATACACTTCTTTCCCGTTATGTAGTATTTTAAAGGACTCTACGCGCTGACTAAACCTAACATCTTCAGCAATAGTTATCGCATTTACAGTAGAGGTTTTCATATTAATTTTGATAACCTTGTCTTCTTCTAAAACATATGAGGATTCAACAACATTTCCTAATTTTTCTTTAACTAACGCTTTAGCTTCCAATATCCTTGAGATATATGGTTTGGGTAATATCCCCTTGTCATTGGGAGGAACATTTAATAAAAGTGTGGCATTATTCCCAACCGATGTAAAGTAACAATTAACTAGACTTTCAGCAGAACGAATGTAAAACTTCTCCCAAAGAGGTCTCCAAAACCATCCTCTTTTGGTTACTGAAATATCCATTTCTGACGGCCACCACACCAACTTTTCTCCGACAAGCTGGTACCTTTCGCCAAGTAATATGCTTGAATTATTCAACTCATAATTTGCACCATCAATACTCCCATCATTCCTAACATTTAAACTCATATCTATCTCAGACATTTGTTGAGTTTCCTTTTGCTGGGAGACTTTAGAAATATTTAAATATGATTGTAACCTCTTAGGAACCACAGCGTATTCAGCGTTCCTAGCGATGCCAGCTTCATTTCCTATCCACCTAGCATCTGGGCCACAATTAACAATTGCAGCACTTGGTTGTAGCCTTCTAATTAAAGCATAATAGCGCTCCCAATCATACTCTTGTTTTTTCCCATTTGGGCCTTCCCCACAAGCGCCATCAAACCAAAAACAAAATATTTCGCCATATCCTGTACATAGTTCTTCTAATTGATTACAGAAAAATTCATTATACTCTTCTGTGCCGTATGTTTTCTCGTGTCTATCCCACGGTGAAAGATATATCCCTAATTTCATATTATATTTTTCACATGACTTTTGTAGTTGTTTAATAATATCACCTTTCCCATCTTGATAAGCTGTGTTTTTTATTGTGTATTCCGTATATGCACTTGGAAACAAACAAAAACCGTCATGATGCTTAGCGGTTATTATTATCCCCTTACTCCCAGTTTTTTTAAGGGCTTCTGCCCAACTATCGGTGTCAATATCCTTTAGCGTAAATACTCCGAGATCAACACTCCCAGACCCCCACTCTTTTTTTGTAAAAGTATTAAGACCAAAGTGTATGAAGTTATAATATGCAAGGTTTTGAAATTCAATTTGCCTTTCAGTAGGAACTATAGAAGTAATACCATCCAGAAACTCTTTATCGTTAATAGCCTCAGGATCTTCAAGCTGGGCTAGTGCTAACTGTTTAAGCTTTAACTTCTTCTTTTCATTGAATTTATTTACGATATAACTGAATGCTATTTTTACGAATTTTAACTCAGTTTCACTGGTGATTACTGCAAGCAGTATGATTAAAAAACCAAATAGTATTTTTATATTAAACCGTTCATTTAAAAATATTACAGCAAGGAAAACTCCGAATACTGATTCTAATGATAGTATTAGCGATGCTGAAACGGCTGATGTCCTTTTTAGCCCCCACACAGTAAATAAAAATGTAAGTGCTGTAGCTAAAAATAATAAATAAGCTAAAGACCACATCGTTTTTGGGCTTGGTAGAACATCTGGAGTTTGTTTAGTTATGAACATTAAAACCAAACAAACAATGCCTGCTGACATCATTTGTGTCATTGTAAATAGACCAGTTTCCAGCTTTTCACTCCACATGCCTGTTAGTGCCATATGTATCGCAAAAAATACTGTACTAATTAGCGTAAGCCCTTCACCTCTAAATGTAAACGAGGTCGCTCCACTACTACTATATGAAACAAGCCACACTCCTATAGCGCAAGCAACAGTAGCTATAAAGTTATATATCCCTGGTCTTTTACGAGTAAATATCCATAAACAATATGGGATTAAGAGACTGTATACTGAAGTCAAAAATGCACTTTTCCCAGCTGGGGTATATTTTAAACCATACGTTTGTAAAATATAACCTATCGCTAAAAGCACGCCTGTTAGTACGCCTTTCCAAAGATGCTCATTATTAAATTTTTTAAGTCTGTAAGCAAAGATAATCAATAATACTATTCCAGAACCTAATAGCCTTGTCGTTAACAAGAAATAAACGGAAATATCATCTAAAGCATCTTTTTGAAGGAAAAACGTACTACCCCAAATAGCAGCACTTAAAAATAAAACTAATTTAGATAAAATGTTCTCGCTTTTATTTGCCATATATAATCTTCCTATTTAACATTCACTAGCACTCCGCTGATATGATATCTCATTTTTTTAACATAAACAACCGCATGCTATGCGTTTTTTAAAGCAAAAATAATCTAAGCGGTTATCCGGCAGTTTTGCAAAATTTATTTAAAATTTTCTTTAGAATCTTTCTTTTACATGACGAGATTAATACTCTATTGAGAGATGTTTACATATACATTCTACTGATTCTTGAATTTAAATATTATCTAATTTATTGTTTAATTACGGTCTGAATAGTTAAGGTATAACATGCGACTTTAGACTTAAGTGGCAGATTACAGGGGGACGGCTTGAAAAAATTATAAAATTTTTAAAACTTTTAATAACTGCATTTTTGCTGGCTGCACTAGCTAGTTCTATTTTTGCTGTTTACGTACTAAATAACACTCCCGATATTTACATTGTATATGAAAATCCCAACGTAATAGAAACTTCTTACGTCGTTAAAAATGTAATAATAATGATTGGAGATGGTATGGGAGAAAATCATATTGAGGCTACAAGGCGATACTTTGGACTAGAGAAACTAAATATGGAAAAACTACCATACAAAGGACATGTAAAAACATCATGTATATTATTTGGAGAAGAGTTCCCTATTACTGATAGCGCAGCTGCAGCAACAGCGCTAGCTACTGGATATAAAACTCAAATTGGTATGATAGGCACTAGACCCGATTATACTAAATCTAATGAAGAAATGTTCTTGCCAGAAAACCTTTTGATTTTACCAAATGTAACTGAACGCGCTATGGCTACCGGAAGAAAAACCGGTATTGTTGCAACTAAAAACTTAAGCGATGCGACACCCGCAGGCTTTTCTGCACATGTTCTAAGTAGAACTGAACAAGCAGAAATTGCTAAACAACAAGTGAATTCTGGCATCGATGTTATTATGGGCGCTGGATATTCTTCATATTATCTTCCCCTAACCGATCAAATACTTGAAAACGGCTATCAAATTGCCACAACATACGAAGAACTTGTTAGTTTAACATCGGGTAAGGTTTATGGTGGTTTTAACTCAATCAACCATAACTCTATAGTTAATCTTGAAGTGATGGTCGAACAATCCTTAAAACTATTACATAATGAAGATGGTTTTTTTGCCATGTTTGAAGGATCAAAAATTGATTCTTACGCGCACGATAACAATATCTTTGGAGTAATAGATGAAACCAAGTCTTTTGATAATGCTGTAGGAATAGTTATGGAATATATAGATAGTAATCCTGACACTTTATTAATTGTCACTGCAGACCATGAAACAGGAGGACTTCAATCCAATCTTGATATAGAGGAAGGTGTAATTAACCATTATGAATTTACAACTGGAGGACACTCAGACCAGGAAGTTTTATACTTCATGTATGGTAAAGGGGCAGAAACAGTGGCTGCAAATATCGATAATACGGAAATTGCAAAACTTATTTTTAGAGCACTGGGATAACTATTATATATTATCAACGCAAAAATTAATAACACCTAGAGACTAAAGCTTCCAGGCGTTTTATTATTCATCAAATCTCATTATTCTGTTGGTTTTGGAATAAGCTTAGTTAACTCTTGAATATTTGTTTTCCCTACTACTGTTTTTGGAAATTTAGAAACAATTACAATATTGTGTGCCTTTGGAATAGCATAAGGTATTAAATTTTCCTTACATACTTCAAGTATCGTGTCACGCAATCCTTCCACATCAGTATTTGCAGACTCTACAAATGCAATAATTTTTCTATTTTCCTGAATTGTTATGCAATCCTTAACACTCTTTACTTTTTTAATTGTACTTTCTATTTCACTTGGGAAGATTGTTATTCCACTGACTTTAAAAATTCTCTTTTTTCTGTCTATAAAGTGAAGCTTACCTTCTTCATCTAAAAATCCGATATCGCCTGTGTTTACATATTTCTCATTATCTATGTATATGAAGGAATTTCCTTCTTTGTCTCCTAGATACCCATCCATTAATGTTGGACCCGCTACACATATCTCACCATTAGTATTTGTTGGAAGAACATTTCCTTCTTCATCAATTATTTTAAAACTAATCCCTCGAAGCGGAGGACCCATAGAAGTATTTTGTTTTTCTCCTTTTAAATTTACGCAACATACAGTAACAGTTTCGGTCAACCCATATCCTTCAGTTAACTCGGCATCCCCACCTAAACTTTTAACTCTTGTATCAAACTCTTCTTTTAACTCAGCAGATAACTTATCGCCACCTACAAACATATGCTCAAGCGAAAATAGTTTTTTGAAATTCTTATCGCTTAAGTCTAATAGCTTCTTGAACAAAATAGGAACGCCTGCACATATTGTTGCCTTTCTCTTATGCGTAACCTTAATCATTTCTTTAGGAGTAAATCTCGGAATTAGTATTATTTCAAACCCGTGGGAGAGCATAGCATGCATACATACTCCGAAGCCAAAGCCATGGAAAAGTGGCATAACGGTAATACACTTATTATGATCTACATCCATATTGGGAATAACATATGTTAATGCTTTTGAAAGCTCGTTAAGCGCGTAGTTTGAAAGCACTACAACCTTGGGCTCACCGCTTGTGCCAGCAGAGTGCATATAAACTGTAACCCTATGACTTTCACATGAAAACGATTCTTTGAGCCCCTTGTGTTTACTTAATACTTTTGCATATTGGGTAACACTTTTATTAAGTTTTGGCTCCTTTTGTGAATATATTAATTTTTTAACGATGGGTAAATAATCACTAACACTAGCGGTAACGATTTCGCCTTTAAATCCTTCTCTTAATACTTCTTCGTTTTCTTTATAAAATGTATCGAATGCAAAAAACATTTTCGTATTTGTTTTTTCCATTAACTTTACAACTGTTTTTGCAGGCAAAAACGGATGCATTATATTAGCAACAGCACCGCATTTATTCATAGCATAGAAAAGTATTATGGCATTGGGGATATTGGGTAAATTCATCGCTACAACATCACCTTTTTTAATACCGTAAGTGTTTCTTAATATCTCTGCCCAAAGGTCTACTTCCATAAAAAAATCGGACGCCTTGATTTGTTTGCCCATGTAGGATATAGCAACTTTATCCAAGCGACCGAAAAACCCATTTTTTACTAGCGTGTACATTTGTTGGTTAGTATCTTTAATTTCTATAACATCCATGCTTTAATCATACTCTATTTTAAAAATAGTTACAATGTAACAAGCGTCTTTAATTCAACCACAGCTTAATACAAAAAAACATCTATTAAAAGATTAGTTTGCAATCAAAATGATAATAATTAATCGCTTGTTGAAATATAACCTAACTCCCTCAAGTTGTATTTTTTATGCCCAACCTTATGAGGTCACGCTAAATATCATTGGGCTATCTTTTTATTCTACTGGTTCAGCATAATAAGCTGCTAAGCTCACGATCATATCGACAGTACCACAAATATTTAATACATATATGTCCATGTATTTTTCCTTATCCCAGCCACCTATATATTGCCCGGCAGGAATAAGCTTTCCATATTCTTTATCTACATAATTTTCCTCTGGATTGCAAAAAGCATATTGCTCGAAAATCTCTGCTTTATCTTCTGCGGACATCTCTTTTAAGTAAGTATCATACGCCCAGTTTAAAGCATAATCAAATTCTTCAATATACTCGCGTGGCACTTCTGAGTATTCTAATAAATCTATAAAGCCGTTAAATAGCACGCCATTAAACCAGGTGCTTGCGCCGCCACCAGTAGCTCCAGCATTTAAGTACCAGACTATCCCCTGCTCTTCAAACTCTTTTCTAAGCGCCGTCCCGGCTGCTGTAGCGATGGATATAGCATCATTTAAATATTTTTCATCCCCCGTATTTTCATACAGTGATACTGCACCAGAAATAGGCGTCCCTGTGTTATATGTATACGTCCTTTTATCTATTGATTTAACACTTAATATTTCATTATTTTCATTTTTATTAAAAGCCGTGCAGTCGTAAAAAACTCCTGCATCTCCTCTTAATGTCAGAACAAACTCATATGCTTTTTTCGCAGTGCTTAAGTACAGTTCGTTATTTGTATATTTGTATAAATCACTATAAAAAATTATTGCAGGTCCGTTTGAGCAAGTGTGTAACATATCTAGATATGAATCCCAGTAAAAACCACCCATTTCCTTTTCGGGGTTAACACCTTCTATCCCAAAATCTATAAATATCTGAGGATTAAGATCCACATATGCATACTCAATTAAATAGTCAGCTATCTCAATAGCATAGTCTAGATATTTTTGATCGCCAGTAAGTTCATACATATACACAATATCCCTTGCTAGCCACATATCATCGTCATATGAAATGCCGTTTATATTTTGACCGCCTTTATCGAGATCTCTGTAGTGGCGATATCCATCAAATTTTCCATCTGATGTATCTTTTCTATAATACATTAGTCCGTCCAAAGCACTATCGTACTCCGATATAGCACCAATATCCTCGCCTGTAACACTTTCATAAACCGCAAACTTATATAACATACTAAGAAAAGAGCCGTACTCCCATACCGA
>JGI24710J26742_10001884_pt1 | contig 18992 bp, 15 predicted proteins | sample BioPla2DNA2_FD_26742 | JGI IMG/M metagenome (IMG submission 26742) | reverse complement strand
ATTATAGGAGACCCCTCGTGGCAACGGCCATAAATTCTCAAAAAGCACTTTAACACGGTCGTTTACACCCACGTAATAGATACCTTTTGAAACTTGAATCGCTTTTTGCATAAACGTTGTTATTATCTCTTTTTATTCTTTGATTTCGATTTTGACTGCTGTTGCGGCTTGGAACGTGTTTTCTCTTTCGACTTCTGTTTCGGTTGAAACATCTCAGACTGCTTGGGAGTTACCACCACTTCGGCAGGTCGTCTAAGCGCGTTCACGATCAGCCATATCCCCCAAATAATAAAGGGAATGCTCAGCCATTGCCCAAGGATAAGACCGGTGGTTTCGCGCATCAGGTTTTCCGACTCCACTTGCACGTTCTTCACGTACTCCACGAAGAAACGGAACAGGAAGATGATCAAGATGCCAACTCCGGTGATCAACCCTTTCCTGTCTTTGGCATCTGTTTTAAAGTAGAGGAACATCGTGATAGCGAATACCAGCAGGTAAACCAAGCCCTCGTAGATTTGGGTGGGATGAGACGGCTCAGAGTAAATGGGTTCCGCACCCTGCATCCAATGATAGGTATTGGTGATGAACCGGAAACCCCAGGGTAAATCAGTGGGGCCACCGTAAATCTCGTGGTTCATCAGGTTCCCGAACCGAATCATCGCAGCCGTGAAGCCGGTCGGTACCATCACCCTGTCAAATGTCCACAAAGTGCTGAGTTTTGTCACCCGCCGCGAATAGATCCAGACGGCGATGATAATACCGATGACGCCCCCGTGGCTAGCCAATCCCCCTTCCCACACCTTGATCATCTCGAACGGATGCGCCAGATAGTAGGCCGGTTCGTAAAACAGACAGTGTCCCAATCGCGCGCCCACGATAATCCCAACGATCATGTAGACGAAGAGCGAATCGAACCACTTCTCCAGGAGGTCCTCCTTTTTAAAAATCCGATGCACAATGTAAACGGCCACGATAAGGCCAATGACCCAAAACAGGCCATACCAGCGGATTTCACGACCAAGCAGGGTAAACAACCTGGGATCCACGTTCCAGGTTACCGCGAGTAATCTATCCATGAGTGTTCAATTTTTTTTCAAAGATAGTAAAAAAGAAGCAAATAGGTTTACACCAGCTTCTTTATCCACACCTCTTTTTCACCTGGCAGGAGATCCACCACCGGGACCTCAATCATCGTGTAGGCACCAGGCTGTTGCTTACGGGTAGCCCGGGCGGCGGCCACCATAACCTGAGCAGTGAGCGCAGGGTTGTTGATGCGCATATCGAACGTGAAGAGCTGGTTGGAGGTAACACCGGAGCTACCTTTTCGTTCCAGCCGTACACCGTGTCCCATATCTTTCAACGTCTCCACATCCTCTACCTGGAAGACACGGGTATCGTCGTTCACGAAATAAGTGTCGGACTTAATGGCCTGGGCCACCGCTTCGAAATCGTGTCCCTCACACAGCTCCACGTAAACCATCCTGCGGTGCAGGCCCGCACCCGTGGGAAGGGTCACCGATAACGCCTCTTTCACCCCCTCTATTGCTTTCACGGCCACCGTATGTCCCATGCTCATGCCGGGACCAAAGTTGGTGTAGGTAATACCGCGGGGGGCCATCGCCTCGAAAAGGGCACGGATCACCGAGTCACTCCCGGGATCCCATCCCGCGGATAGAATCGAAACCGCACCACACCGCTTTGCTGCTTGGTCGAGTGATGCACGCAGCGGAACTATTTGACCGTGAATATCAAACCCATCCACCGTGTGGATTCCCAGCTCCAGACACTCTTTGGCATACACCTCCACTTTCCGGGTAGGCACACACAGGATGGCAACGTCCACCGCTTTCAAGTGCGATACGTGGGGTGCCACCTCGTACACCTCCAACTCAGCCGGGACGTTAGAGGCATCTCTACGGACAATCCCCGCAACATCAAAATCGGGGGCCGCCTGCAACGCCTCCATCACGTACCTCCCTATATTGCCGTAACCAACCACGGCAGCCCTTATTTTCCTTGACATATATCCCGTGTTTTTTGTTCGTCTAAAAAATCGTCTTAAAACAGGTATACTTCATGCAACTGCTTGACAACAAAGCATCCCATTAAGCCCTCTTTGACTCACTCACAAAAATAGATGAAAAAACTGCTTTTTACAAACGCATAGGATATTAAATCAAGGCAGCCATGTACTTTATATTAAAAAGCAAAGCCAATGCCCCACTGGAATGAGGCACTGGCTTTTAAACAAACATCATCGTCATCCTAGGGAAAGTCCGCTACTATTTAACTATTTCAAATTGATAAATCGGATCACCCAGGTAATTTACAAAAGTCATTTTCATCCTACCCTTTCCAATTGATATAACGGAAAACCCCTCATCAGGAGAGCAGAATCGGGTATCAGGTCCTTTCACAGGCTCCCGACCCAACGAGGCGGAGCTATTAACCACGTAGTTTACCTCTGTACCTGGCTTTGTTAAATGTTGAAATGTATGTGAATGGCCGGCTATATAGAGATCGACCCCATATTTTCTTAATAACGGGTCTAACTTCTCAATAAGGTCCTGCTCATCCACCCTTTTCTTCTCCGACACGTATATAGGATGATGTCCTATGACGATCTTAAATGTTCCAGTCGAGTTTGCAAGTTGTTCTTCCAGCCACTGTAGCTGAGCGGTGCTATCCTGTTCAAAAACATCGGCGTACTTGTCGCCATCTTCGTAGTAATCGCTTATAAGGGGGGTGGTATCGATAAAAAACAGTTCTGCCGTGTCAAACTCGTCTATCTCATCGGGATCGGGCTGAATAAACTTTGTATAGTACCTGCCCGGCATTACCCAACGTCGCGAAATTTGAGAGTAATCGATGACCGCTTGCGTATTACCTCTATATTCATGGTTGCCCAGTATAGGATACCACTCTTCCATGAAATGGGGATGAGCGTATACCAGTTCAAAATTGGTCATCCACAACGGGTCATAAACACTCTCTACCCCGCCCCAGTGGTGTGTATCGCCGGCGGAGACGAAAAATTCCGGATCCGCTGTATCTACCATGCGCACCATAGCCTCTGCCACATCTTTCTGACGATAGTAGCCATTTCGTCCCAAATCGTTAAGAACGTAAAAGTTGTAGCCATCGTCATATTCAACTTCGACCTCTATCCTTTCGCTCTGCGCGTATGTAAAGGTAAATGCAAAGAGCAACAGGGTCAGGAGAGACACCTTTTTTATCTCGAATTTCCTCATACTACTATTTTATATTTACTTTTCGCATCAAAATACCACCTTAACACCGGCATCGAAGCGGAAGTTGTAATACTCTGCCTGCATCGTGTACTCTTTACTTCCTTGATAATACCGAAGTGGCTGGTTCAATATATTGTTCACGTTGGCAAAGATATGCAAATATTTGCCGGCGCGCATATTGAAGTTAAAGTCGAGATAGTTCACCGCGTCGTAATACCGGTCATAATAAGCCTCTTCACCAAGCTCATCGATAAAATCTGAAGCGTAATTATAGGAAAGTCGAGCAGAAAAGCGGGGATGGTCATATCCAAGCGCGGCATTGAAAGTGTGCTTGGGGCTTCCCGGCATGCTCAGCTTATCATTCTCACGCCCTTCATAGTTGAATTTCTTCACGTCCGAGTAGTTAAAGGTATAGTTCGTGTAGATATTGAAGTGACGCAAAAAACCGGGCAGGAAACGCATAGGTTGTTGCATCGACACCTCAATACCAAACAGATCGGCATCTCCGGCATTGATGGGACGGAAAAACTTGTCCCACGTGTGTCCCTCGTACTGATAATCGCGCAGTCGCTCCTCCACGATAAAGTCCCGTATATCCTTATAGAAAACTCCCGCGGAAAAGAGACCGCCGTTCAAGTAGTACTCTGCCATCAGGTCGAAGTTCATCGACTTTGTCGGCAACAGTTCAGGATTGCCGATAGACACCTCATTATCCCTAAACTCCAACATTTTGCGGGGTGTAAGGTCGATATACTTAGGACGCGCCAACGTATTGGTCCAGGCGGCTTTCACCTTAAAATCATCGCTCACATCCCACTTGGCAATCAGCGAAGGCAGGAAGTTGATGTATGAATCGTTTTCACCATCAATTTTTTTGATACTCTGCTTTTTATCCGGATCTGTCTGCCACGTGTTGGCACTGTAGTTAGAGACTGTATGCTCTACGCGCAATCCCAGTACCAGGTCCACCTTGTTGTACAGTCGCTGGTCGTAACGAATGTACCCGGCGGCTATCCTCTCCTTGGCATCAAAATCGGCAAAATCGCTTTCAAGATCTTTTTCACTTTCAAAATTGGCGTTTCCTTCAAGTTGCATATCGCCAAAATATTTTTTATCAGGAAAGTTTCCGATTGTATACTTACCGGGCAGATAGTTATCTCTGGTCATATCAGTCAGATGGGAACGAACCTCACTATCGAAAGCATCTTCATACGCTTTCACGGGCTCGTACTCATACAGATCCTCATCGTTACTCTTCGATTTAATTCTGGCTACCACACCAAAGGAGAAGCTGTTTTTCCAATCGCCGTAACTGTTGATAGGAAATAGGAAATCTGTTTTGAATGAAACATCCCTATCCTTAGTATATTGATACTCCTCGGTAAACTCGTCAAATTTCAAAGCCGAGTAGTCATCAATATTGCTACTAAAGTCGCTCGCCATAGGCGTTCTCGGGTTGGAAAGGTCATTTTTAAAAGAGACTTTTTTCGCGACATAGGTCAGGTACCTTTCGTTGGGGCGTTCTTCGGAAGCTTGCGAGATATTGGCATCCCAGGTCATTTGCAGTTTTTCGAAAAAGTGTTCGCCACCCAGCGAAAAGGTGTATACCCGCTGATCTTCCAATCGGGTATACCTCTCATCCTTCGTACCAAACTTCACCTGCCTTTCCACCTTTTTGGATACAAAGCCGTTGCCATCGGGTTCAATATCCTTCAAGCGCAGGCGAAACCGGTTCTCCCAGTCGCGGCGTTTGTTGTACATCCCGCTAAGCACGATCTTATGATCGGGATTAAACTGATAATCAAAAGCGGCTGAATAACTCTGTCGCTCCCTGCTAACAAGGTATTGCCGAACCTGGTAATCTGAAACGTAGCTTTTGCCTTTATCATCTTTTTCCCATTCAAACTCTATATTATCCGATCCCAAGGGGTTATATTGATAAGAGGCGGCAAGCACCATACCCAGTTTATCGTTAAAAAAGCGATTCCCGTAGCTAAACCCCAAGTTCAACAGGGGCTTCTCTGAAATCAGGTTGTACCCGCTACCTCCCATGGCGGTGATGCGGCGGCCTGACGGTTGACTCCTTGTGATAAGATTTACCGAACCGCCTATAGCATCCGCGTCCATATTGGCGGTGACCACCTTATTCACCTCGATGGTTTGAATCATATCGGCCGGTATAAGGTCGAGTTGCACCGAGCGCATCTCCGCCTCGGCCGAAGGGACACGTGTGCCGTCTATGGTTACCGAACTCAAATCGGGAGAGGTTCCGCGAACATGACCGAAGCGTGCCTCGCCCTGGTCATACTGTACGCTGATACCGGGAATTCGCTTCAGCGCGTCACCTATGTTTGAGTCGGGGAAACGCGACACCTGGTCAGCCGATATAACATTAGCAATATTGATGCTGTTTTTCTGTTGCGACATCGCCTTGTATTGCGAATTCATGCCGGTAACTACCACCTCATTCATCAATAAACCCTCGTTTAACACGATGTTGTTTAACGCGTTGGTTTCACCATCCTTAATGGTCAACCGTATATCTTCCGGCGTGAATCCAACATAAGATACCCGAATGGTATAAGCACCATCCTTAAGTCCGGTAATTCTGAAAAAACCGTTCACATCAGAAACAGTGCCGATATGGGTACCCTCAATTAAAATAGTGGCTCCAGGTAGCACATAACCCATTTTATCGACCACACGACCGGTAAGTGCACCGGCAGCAACATCGGACACCGGATCGTTTAAGGCGAAAAGGGATTTTGTCGACAATGGGAGTACAATGAGTAATAGCAATAAAATTTTCTTCATAATTATTTAATAAGTTGGTTTGCAGAACCTCAAAGTGATGAGATTAATTTTGCAAAGGACTTAATTTATTGTTACGAAGTGATTACTTTTAAATTAAATAAATGTTACGGTTATCAAATAGTGTTTTTATCTTTATATTCGCGTTGTTTGACAAAACTATGGCCATTTGACATAGAACAATTATTAAGAATGAATCACCATGATGGAAAACAAGATCTATTGGCTGTCACTCCTGTTTCTAATCGCTTTCAACGGTTGTATTTCTAAAGAGCAGCAAAATGAACAACCTGATTCGAAAAAACAGAAGATTATCTTTGAAACAGACCTTGGAAACGACATTGACGATGCCTTGGCACTTGATATGCTCTACAAGTACCAAGATGCCGGTGATATAGAGTTGTTAGGAATTATGCTCAACAAGGAGGGTGCGCATCCTCCGGAGTTCACGGACATCATGAACAGCTGGTATGGCTACCCTGATATTCCCATCGGGATTATCCACAATGGTGTGGAGTGTGAACACGATGCCACGAATTACGCCAAATGCGTATCACTCATGAAGGATGAAAACGGAGGGCCCAAATTTCAACGCTACCTGAACGACCATACCGCTTTACCGGAAGCCCACCTGTTGTATCGTGAACTACTGGCTCAACAAGCGGATCACTCTGTTACCATCATCTCGGTAGGGTTCTCCACCAACCTGGCTCGATTACTCGATACCTCCCCTGATGAATTTTCGAAGTTGACGGGGCAAGAGTTGGTCGCACAAAAAGTAAAGTTGTTGTGCACCATGGCAGGCTGCTTCAATAACCCGGAGTGGTATGAGTACAACGTGGTAGAAGATATCCCCGCCGCCAAAAAAGTTTTCTCGGAGTGGCCCACCCCACTGGTTACTTCACCGTTTGAAGTGGGTATGGCCATCCACTACCCGGCCACCAGTATCGAAAATGATTTTAAATGGGCAGCCGAACACCCGCTGGTAGATGCCTACCGATGCTACCATGAGATGCCTTACGATCGGCCCACTTGGGATTTGACTTCTGTCTTATACGTGGTCGAAGGCCCCTCCTATTTCAATGTTTCTGAGGCTGGCAAGATCGAGGTGTCTGATCAAGGTGCAACCACGTTCACACCGGAAGAGAACGGGAATCGGCATTACCTTTCGGTGGACTCCTTGCAAGCCGAACAGATCAAGCAGCGTTTCATTCAGCTAATCACCCAACAACCCGCCAATTTCGAGTAACGTAACCCTATAAAGTTGAACAACTTACACCATCAAAATATGCGAAAAAAAATAGTCGTTATCGGTAGTTCGAACACAGACTTGATCGGGAAAGTAAAAGAGTTCCCCAAGGCGGGAGAAACCATCATGGGGGTTTCGTACCTGCAAGCAAATGGAGGCAAAGGGGCCAACCAAGCGTTGGCGGCACACCGACTGGGTGGGGAGGTGAAATTTATCGCCAGCGTGGGAAATGATTCCAACGGCTTGAACTCGCTCGAGTATTACCAGAAAGAGGGGCTGGACGCCTCCCTCTCTTTCATTACCGATGAGGCTCCGTCCGGGGTCGCACTCATTTGGGTGAATGAGAAAGGAGAAAACAGCATCGTGGTGATACCGGGAGCCAATGGATTGCTTTCACCACAACGCATCCATAACATCAAAGAGGAAGTACTGAAGGCCGATCTAATTGTCATGCAGATGGAGATCCCTTACGAAACGGTAAAAACGGTATGCGATATAGCTCATGAGAACGACAAGAAAGTACTACTGAACGTGGCTCCCGCAAGCAAACTCGATTCTGACATCATCAGGAAAATCGACATCTTAGTAGTAAACGAAACGGAGGCAGAAACGATTTCCGGGAAAAAAATGGAGGAGATTGGAGAAGAAGCGATCGTGGACGCCTTGTTGGCTATGGGGGCCAAAACCGTACTCCTAACCTTAGGGAAACGGGGATCGGTAATTAAAACCGGCGGAACGTTCAAACATTTCCCCGCCTTTAAAGTCAAGGCGGTCGACACCACCGCCGCGGGTGACACCTTTTGTGGTGCAATAGCTGCAGAATGGGCCAGGGGCAACGACTGGGATGAAGCGATCCGATTCGCGACAGCCGCCGCGGCCATCTGCGTCACGAAGATGGGTGCACAACCATCGATTCCCACCGAGCAGGAGGTGCGCTCTTTTTTAAAACGAGTTATTTGATGTATAGTGAACAACCTAAACTTGTAGCCGTATGTTTATAGTAAGTAATTACCTGTTAGCAGTGATTTTATGCGTGGTCACCATGATCTGTTGGGGCTCCTGGGGCAACACGCAGAAATTGGCCGCCAAAACATGGCGTTATGAACTGTTTTATTGGGATTACGTGATTGGCATCGTGCTCCTCGCCATCCTACTTGGCTTCACACTCGGAAGCGTGGGTGATGAGGGGCGTAGCTTTATTGCCGATATATCCCAAGTAAGTACCAAGAACTTCTGGAGTGCCTTCACGGGGGGCATTATCTTCAATGCCTCCAACATTTTACTATCGGCCTCCATCTCGATGGCCGGGATGTCAGTGGCCTTTCCCGTGGGGGTAGGACTGGCCCTGGTACTGGGCGTCTTTATCAACTACTTCGGTGCACCACAAGGCGATCCCGTCATCTTGTTCTTGGGGGTAGCCTTGATCGTTGTCGCGATCGTGTTAAATGGTATTGCTTCAGGAAAAGTGAGCAAGGGAACGGCAGAGGGACAAACCAAGAAAAAGGGAATCATCGTGGCTATTTGTGCCGGATTCCTGATGTCGTTCTTCTACCGATTCGTGGCAGCCGCTATGGATTTGACCAACTTTGAAAATCCCACTGCCGGTATGCTCACACCTTATGGCGCATTCTTTATCTTCTCACTGGGAATCCTGGGGAGCAACTTCATCTTCAACACGATTGCCATGAAAAAACCGTTCGACGGGGAACCGGTTACATTCGCCCAATACTTCAAGGGAAAAACAAAAACCCACCTGGTGGGTATACTCGGGGGTATCATCTGGGGAATCGGCACCTCCTTCAGCTACATTGCCGCTGGAAAAGCCGGACCCGCGATCTCGTACGCGCTTGGCCAAGGGGCACCCATGATTGCCGCATTATGGGGCGTATTTGTCTGGAAAGAGTTCAAGGGAGCCCCAAAAGCGGTTAACTACATGCTAACATTTATGTTTGTACTGTTTATCGCGGGACTCTCACTCATCGTTGCCGCTGGAGGGAATTAAACCTATAACGAACCAGTATGCCAATAGGAGGTAAATGATTATCAAAGGTTCCATTTACCAAAACAAACAAACAAGACAACCATATGAAAAAGAGCATCTTATCTTTAATTTTATTATCGTTTCACATGACTTCCTTTTGCCAAGATTTTCCTCGTATCAACGAGGTAGACCGAATAAATCGCCTGAATCCACCGACTGGAAAAATTCGGATGGTGTTGGATACCGACACCTACAATGAGGTGGATGATCAGTTCGCATTGGCCTACGCGCTGCTTTCGCCTGAAAAACTGAAGGTGGAAGCTGTTTACGCGGCACCATTCCACAACGCTCGCTCCGAAAGTCCCGCCGACGGGATGGAGAAGAGCTACCAGGAGATTCTCCGACTACTGAAGTTCATGAACGTCCCTTCCGAAGGGTTCGTCTACAAGGGATCGACCGGTTACCTGCAGGACATTACGCGGCCCATTCGGAGCGAAGCGGCCCTTGACCTGGTGTCGAAGGCGTTAGCGAGCTCACCCGAAGATCCGCTATACGTGGTTCCCATCGGGTGCATTACCAATATTGCATCGGCCATCCTCATAGAGCCTCGCATCATCAACAACATCGTGGTTGTCTGGTTGGGAGGCAACGGACTTGACTGGCCCACGCAGAGGGAGTTCAATCTGATGCAGGACGTGCTGGCCGCTCAAGTGGTGCTGAATTCCGGGGTCCCATTGGTGATAACACCCTGCCGACCGGTTGTATCGCACTTCCATACCACCCTACCCGAACTGGCGCATTACCTGAAAGACAAGAATCCCCTGTCCAATTACCTCTACGAGATCGTGGCCGGGTATAACGCGCAAAACCTGGATGCCTGGTCAAAAGAGATATGGGACGTTGTAGCCATCGCATGGTTGGTCAACCCCGCGTGGGTGCCAACAAACTTGGTGCATAGCCCTATACTCACCGATCAGGTGACGTATAGCAAAGACAACGCACGCCATTTTATCAGAATGGCCACCTCTTTGAACAGGGACGCTATTTTCAGGGATCTGTTTGCGAAACTAACCGCGGATAAGTAATCGATAAAGCAAAGGGACGGCTAACGTTGCGTTGGCGCCTCAAGAAGTGGAGCACCGTCAACGGTTGATCTATTTCTCACCGATCGAGTTATCGGTATCGTTGCCACCATCGCTACCACCTTCAACGACGGCACCAGTTTCAGCATCAACCGTTTCCTCTTCCCAGAAGGGAAGTGGTTTTTGTGGCCCCTGATCGCGATAAATAATAGCAAGGAGGGAGCCAGTGATAGCGCCAGAGAGATGCCCCTCCCAGGAGATGGTAGCATCGATCCACTCGGTGAACGGGAAGATGCTCCATATCGTACTTCCATAGATAAAGGCAACCACCAGCGAAACGGCGACCAGCGGAATGTACTTGCGCAACAATCCGCTGAAAAAGAGAAAAAAGAGCAGTGCGAAGACCAACCCGCTCGCACCCACATGATACACACCCCGCCCAATACCCCAGGTAAGCAAACCGCTCATAAACCACATGTAGAGGAACGAGCGGAACGCAATCTTGCTGTAAAAGTAGAAATGAAACCAGATAAGGATTAATAGGGGGAGCGTGTTGGACCAGACGTGAGAGAGTGATGAATGGATGAAGGGCGCAAGCAAAACACCCTTTAACCCGCTCAACTCCCGAGGCATGATACCCCACTGCGATAGCCTCTCACCAAGAACATCGGACTGATCTACCGCGAACGCTAGCCAAACCAACACTACCCAAACGAAAGAGGGCAAAAACGCCAGCCAAACACGTTTTTTTTCAAAAAAGGGTCCCGAGGGGGGGATTATATCGTTGCTATTCATACAATAAAAGCTTAACGCCCACCTATCGCGAAAATACAAACAAATTCATTTCCGACAGCAGGATTTCCATGTGAAAGCAGTCGGCAATATTAGTAAGACAAATTGAAAAGAACGAGGAGAAGACCTGAAAATCAATACAATCGTGACCCAGAACTACCGGGCCATTAATTTAAAATCATTTTTTTGTTTGTGAAGTGATTTTAATTGGCTATCTTTCGCAAGTATTACATAGAAACCAACCTCTAATTTTCCCGGCGATGAGCTATCTGAAATTCAACAAAGACCTGATGATAAACCTCGAATACTCCTTATACAGGAACGTACTGAGGACCAACCGTAAGGGAGCGTATCAAAATACATCCATATCGGGTTGTAACACCACCAAGTATCAAGGACTCTTGGTGATGCCCGTACCGTATCTGGACGACGAGAACCACCTTATCCTCTCCTCGTTCGACGAAACGGTGATTCAACGCGGGGCGGAGTTTAACCTCGGCATCCATCGCTACTCGGGAGGTGAATACAGCCCGAAAGGGCATAAATACATCCGCGAGTTCAACTGCGACAGCGTGCCGAAGACCATCTACCGGGTGGGTGGCGTGATTTTATCGAAAGAGATCATGTTCTCCTCCAAGGAAAATCGGTTGATGATACGGTATATTCTAATTGACGCTCACTCGCCCACGACCATTCGCTTCAGGCCATTCCTCGCCTTCCGCCGGTCGTCCCAACTCACCCAGGAAAACGATCAGGTAGATCGATCCTACCGGGAGGTTGAAAACGGCATCAGCACCTGCATGTACTTCGGCTACCCGGAACTGTTCATGCAGTTTAACAAGAAGCCGGAGTTCGTCTACTATCCTGACTGGTACCGCAACATCGAGTACCTCCAAGATCTCCAACGGGGCGACACCTATACGGAGGACCTCTACGTGCCGGGTTATTTCGAGATGCCCATCGAAAAGGGCGAAGAGATCCTCTTCTCGGCCGGGGATATCCTGGTAGACACCTCGACCCTTGCCGATGAGTTTAATTTCGAGATAGAGAAACGAACGCCGCGCTCTAGTTTCTACAACTGCCTGAAAAACTCGAGCCATCAGTTTTACTATACCCCTTCCAAAGAGGAGTGCTACCTGCTGGCCGGATATCCGTGGTTCAAGGTGCGCGCAAGAGACCAGTTCATCGCTCTCCCCGGCTGTACGATCGCGGTGGACAAACCAAACGACTTTGAACGGATCATGGACAGTGCTATCCCCCACCTGCGCGACTTCATGACCGATAAGCCCTCCAAAGGGTATCTCAAGCAGGTGGAAGACCCCGACGTACTGTTATGGGTAACATGGGCGCTCCAACAATACTGGAAAGAACGAAAAGAGGAGTTCAACAAAAAATACCCCGACTTCCTGTACGAGGTAATCGGGTATATCACCGGGGGCAAACACCCCAACCTGGTGGTGGATAGCGATAATGGACTACTATTGACGTACGGGCGTGACGTGGCAGTCAGCTGGATGAACGCCACGATAAACAACAAACCGGTCAACCCGAGGACGGGGTACCTGGTAGAATTTAACGCGTTGTGGTATAACGCGCTCAAGTTCGCTCAGGAGGTGGCCACCGAAGCGAGCGAGGAGAAGTTGGCAAAGAAGTTTGAAAAACGAGCGCGTCTCGTCGGCAACTCCTTCAAGGAGACCTTCCTAAACGAAGCTGGATACCTCTACGACTACGTGGACGGGACTTTTAAAGACCCAGACGTGCGCCCCAACATGATTTTCGCCGTATCGCTTCCCTACTCCCCGCTGGAGAGAAGCCAAAAAAAGACGGTTCTCGACTTCGTAACAAAGGAACTGTTCACCCCCCGCGGACTCCGTACCGTGACACCGAAAAGCGAGAAGTTTCACCCCCGGTACGCCGGCAACGAGCAGGAGAAAAAAGTCGCCTACTTCAACGGCATGGCTTTCCCTTGGCTACTGGGAGCCTATATTGAAGCGTACTTGAACGTGTTTCAAATGAGCGGTCTCTCATTGACCGACCGAATCATGGTGGAGATGGAGGGACAGATGCAGAACGACTGCATCGGGACCATCTCTGAGTTCTATGACCCCAACCCGCCGTTTATCGCGCACGGTGCCTATTCGTTTGCCATGAGCGTTGGCGAGTTGTTAAGGGCGAAACACGTTATGAAGCCCTATAAAGAAAAATTGGAACATCATTTAATTACGAACGCATGAGAGCACTAATGTTTGGTTGGGAATTCCCACCACATATTTTGGGAGGACTGGGAACCGCGAGTTATGGAATGACTAAAGGCATGGCCAAACAAGAGGATATGGAACTCATTTTCGTGATCCCAAAGCCATCGGGTGACGAAGACCAGAGTTTCATGAAGATCATCGGGGCCAATAATACACCCATCGTCTGGCGCGACGTGGCACCGGAAACGGTGAAGACGAGGTTCGAGAAGTACATGGACCCCAACGAGTACTACCGCCTGAGGGAAAATATTTACGCCGACTTCAACTACATGCATACCAACGACATGGGGTGTATCGAGTTCTCAGGGAGGTATCCGCAGAACATCCTGGAGGAGACCAACAACTACTCCATCGTGGCGGGGGTGATCGCGCGCGCGTACGATTTTGACGTGATTCACGCGCACGACTGGCTAACATACCCAGCCGGGCTCCACGCGAAGAGCGTTTCGGGTAAACCGGTAGTCATCCACGTGCATGCCACCGAATTCGACCGTAGCCGGGGGAAACCAAATCCCACCGTGTACGGGATCGAAAAAAACGGGATGGACAACTGTGACCACATCATCTGCGTGAGCGAGCATACGCGGCGTATCGTGATCGAGAACTACCATCAACCGCACTGGAAAGTGACCGCCGTACATAACGCGGTGGAACCGCTCAGCCCCGAGATCGAGGCGATCGAGCGCATCTCGGGAGTACCCGAGAAAGTGGTCACCTTCTTGGGACGCATCACCATGCAAAAGGGACCCGAGTTCTTCGTGGATGCGGCGACGCAGGTAATCCAAAAAACCGACCACATCCGGTTCGTGATGGCAGGCAGCGGCGATATGATGGATGAGATGATCGCGCTGGTAGCTGATCGGGGCATCGCGCACAAATTCCACTTCACCGGATTCCTCCGTGGTAAACAGGTGTACGAGTTACTCAAATCGAGTGATGTCTACGTCATGCCCTCGGTATCAGAACCCTTCGGCATCTCGCCCCTCGAGGCGATGCAATGCAACGTGCCAAGCATCATCTCCTACCAGTCGGGCTGCTCGGAGATCCTGACCAACGTGATTAAAACCGATTACTGGGATGTGGATTCGATGGCCGACGCCATCTACTCCATATGCACCTACCCCGCCATGGCCGAACACCTTAAGGTAGAAGGAAAGCGGGAGGTGGACAACATTAAATGGGAAAATGCCGGGCTCAAGATCCGGAAGATATATGACAGTCTCGTTTCATGATACATACAAATAATATAAATCGTATGAAAAATATCTGCTTTTACTTTCAAGTACACCAACCCTTTAGACTAAAAAGGTACCGTTTCTTCAATATTGGTAACGATCACTACTACTACGATGATTTCGCCAATGAAGAGATTTTGCAACAGATAGCCGCCCGCTCCTTTATCCCGGCGAACCAGATGTTACTCGACCTGATTAATCAGAACAAAGGGAAATTCAAGGTGGCGTTCTCCATTTCGGGAGTGGCACTGGAGCAAATGGAGATTTACACCCCCGAGGTGATCGACGGGTTCCGTGAGTTGAGCAAGACCGGGCAGGTTGAATTCCTGACCGAGACCTATGCCCACTCGCTGGCCAGCCTCTTCGATCCGGAGGAGTTCCAGGTACAGGTCAAACAGCACGCCAGTAGAATCGAGATGCTGTTCGGTCAAAAACCGACCGTGTTCCGCAACACGGAACTCATCTACTCGAACGACATTGCCGAAGCCGTGTACGATCTGGGATTCACCAAGATGATAACTGAGGGAGCCAAGCATGTCCTCGGGTGGAAAAGCCCCAACTACGTTTACCAGGCAGAGAACACTCCAAAGCTAAAGTTGCTGCTCAAGAACAGCCGCTTTAGCGACGACATCGCCTACCGGTTCTCGAACTACGGCTGGAGCGAGTACCCCCTCACCGCGGATAAGTACATTTCGTGGATCGCAGCTACCCCAAAGGAGGAGCAGGTAATCAACCTCTTTATGAATTACGAGACGTTCGGTAACCTGCAGCCGGCCCACAGCGGCATCTTCGAATTCATGAAGGCGTTACCCAAGTTCGCGGCCGAAAAGGGAATCGGATTTGTTACCCCCTCAGAGGCGTTAGACAAGCTGAAGCCGATTGGTACGCTGAGCGTGCCAAACACCATCTCATGGGCTGATGAAGAGCGTGACGTGAGTGCATGGCTAGGGAACGAGCTCCAAAAAAGCGCGTTAAACGCGCTCTACGAAGTGGGTGAACGGGTGCGCCTCTGTACCGATAGGCGGCTCAAGCAGGATTGGCTCTACTTACAAACCAGCGACCACTTCCACTACATGTCTACCAAGCATTTCGGGAGCGGCGAAAGTCAGTTTAGTCCCTACATGTCGCCCTACGATGCCTTCAACAACTACATGAACGTGCTGAGCGACTTTATCGTCAGGGTGAAAGCTCAGTATCCCGACACGGTAGGTAACGAGGAACTCAACGCGTTGCTGACCACCATCCATAACCAGGAGATGGAGATCAAGAAGCTGCAGACAAAGCTGAAGACGGTATTAAGCAGCAACGAGGAGCAGCTGGTCGAGAAGTCGGTGAAAAAAGAACCGGTGAAAAAAGCACCAGTAAAAAAGAATCCAGCAAAAAAAGAACCGGTGAAAAAAGAACCGGTGAAAAAAGAACCGCGAACCAAATAATGTAATGGTTCACGGCCCTTTCATTGGCTTACGGCCTGACTGTAATTGCTTTACAAAACCTATCGACCCCGCCTGATCGTAACTGACAAGCGGGGTCGATGGGTTTACAGTTACTTTTTACTTCGCGTAACTCACGGCACGTGTTTCGCGAATCACCGTGATCTTCACCTGACCGGGATAGGTCATCTCGGTCTGTATCTCCCGGGCGATTTCCGCCGAGAGCTTCTCGGTATCCTTATCGTCGATCTTATCGGCTCCCACGATCACGCGGAGTTCACGGCCTGCCTGTATCGCGTAGGTCTTCACCACACCGGGATAAGAGAGTGCCAGTTGTTCAAGGTCGTTCAACCGCTTGATATACGCCTCCACGATCTCTCGCCGTGCCCCCGGGCGGGCACCTGAAATGGCATCGCACACCTGCACGATAGGCGCCAAAAGTGTGGTCATCTCCACCTCGTCGTGGTGTGCGCCGATGGCGTTACAGATATCCGGTTTCTCCTTATACTTCTCTGCCAGCTTCATCCCCAGGATCGCGTGCGGCAACTCCGGCTCATCATCTGGTACCTTACCAATATCATGCAGCAAACCGGCTCGCTTCGCCCTCTTGGGGTTCAATCCCAGCTCCGCGGCCATGATCGCGCAGAGGTTAGCCGTTTCCCGGGAGTGCTGCAACAGGTTCTGGCCATACGAAGAGCGGTACTTCATCTTCCCCACCATCCGGATTAGCTCCGGGTGTAATCCGTGAATCCCTAGGTCAATCATGGTTCGTTTCCCGGTCTCCACGATCTCCTCCTCGATTTGTTTCTTCACCTTCGATACCACTTCCTCAATGCGGGCAGGGTGTATGCGCCCATCGGCCACCAACTGGTGAAGAGAGAGGCGGGCTATTTCACGCCTTACTGGATCAAAACCTGACAGGACGATGGCCTCAGGGGTGTCGTCCACGACGATCTCCACGCCCGTAGCTGCCTCCAATGCCCTGATATTGCGCCCCTCGCGACCAATGATACGTCCTTTCACCTCATCGGAGTCGATGTGAAACACCGTGACCGCATTCTCGATAGAGGTCTCGGTCGCTACCCGCTGAATCGCCTGGACGACGATCCGTTTCGCCTCCTTATTAGCGGAAAGCCGGGCATCCTCCATGATGTCATTGACGTACGACTGGGCATCAGCCTTGGCCTCCTCCTTTAACGACTGCACGAGGCGCTCTTTCGCCTCTTCTGCCGAGAGCCCGGAGATGGTTTCCAACCTTTCGACAGACTGCCGGTGTACCCGCTCCAGCTCAGCCCCCTTCTTATCCAGAAACTCTTGCTGGTTCATCAAGTTGGCCCGTACCTCCTCCACTTCGGCATTCTTTTTATTCAACTCCTCCTGCCGCTGGTTGAGGGTCATCTCACGCTGCTTTAGCCTGTTCTCGTTGTTTTGAAGTTTCGTGGCGCGTGCGTTGGCCTGCTTCTCCGCTTCGGTCTTCATGGCCAAAGCATCCTCCTTCGCCTCCAACAAGATCTTCTTTTTTATCACTTCGGCATCCTTCTCCGCATCGCTTAAAATGTTCTGGGCGCGGGAATTGGCCATCTTACCGGTCACGTACCATGCAATCGCTGCACCAATGATCAAACCGATAATTCCTATCACTATTTCCATATCACCTGTTATTAAATTAAAATGGTTTATTATCCTCTCCCGGCGACGAACCGCACTCCGATACGCGTTGTATCCGGGAAGGATATTACCCTTGATTCCAAAAAAAATCGCACCCAATTGCCTGCATCGCTTTCCATGCAAACAAAAGGTGCGTTCACGTTGAGAACCGCGCTTGGGTTAGCAATGCGCTATCTCTTTAGATAATCATCCAACTCACTGATTAATGAATCGATCTTATCTTCGAAGGGTTTCGTGTTATTCTTATCTCCCAGAGTAAAATTCTCTGCCACTGCCTGAATGGCCGTCATAGCCAAAAAGTCCTGTGTCGTTAAGGGTGAGCTAGCCCCCCCATATACAACCCGGTATTGGTTGATCTTTATGTTTATTCTCTTGGCGGCTTCTCGAAAGGCCTGCTCTTCTGACCTCTTGATCTTTAGCGGATATTTCCGATCAGCAACCTCTAACGTCAATAAAAATTTCTCGTCGCCCATCACATAAATTCCTAAACCTTCACGTCAATAAATTTATGCATTTGTCTACTTCCCGCACCAATTTCGACAGTTTATCCCTGGCCACCTCCACGTCGACCGATGCCGCCGTGATGGTCCTGGCAGTTTTTAAACCATCATATCTCGCTTTCAACTGGCGCAAGTCATTCAACACCGCATCGACCTGTTTCTGCTTCGATTGAATCTCCGATTTTAACCGGTCATTCTCATCTTTCAGGGAGTCGCATAGAAACATCACTTGCTTCACACGCACTTCCAAATCGACAAGCAGTTTATCATGTTCCTCGGCCATATGAAAACAAAAATCCACGCAAATATACGGATTGCATGAGACTTTCACAAATTTATTCCCCGTTTTTTGTCTATTTTTGTGAAATATGGAACTACGGAACATTACACTCAGCGAAGAGATAAAACAGGCATGCCCGGTTCTACATGTGGCCGCGGTTGGCTGTGAAGTGACCAACTCCCCCTACAATGACGAACTGTGGGAGGAGATCGACGCATTTACCATGCACTTCACCAGTAGCTATACGATGGAAAAGATTAAAAAACGGCCGCCCATCCATGCGACGCGGCAGGTGTACAAAATGTTAGGTAAAGATCCCAACCGGTACCGACCAGCAGGAGAGGCACTCTGCAGGCGTATCCTCAAGGGGCAACCGCTCTACCAGATAGACACCCTGGTGGACCTGATCAACCTGCTCTCCCTGAAAACCGGCTACTCCATCGGCGGGTTTGATG
>JGI24710J26742_10001883_pt1 | contig 19002 bp, 19 predicted proteins | sample BioPla2DNA2_FD_26742 | JGI IMG/M metagenome (IMG submission 26742) | reverse complement strand
TAGATTTTAAGTCAGATTATTTTCTCTAAAGAATGATTAAGCAGATTTTATTTTGACGTTTTTATGAGCTATCGGGGGAAAACAATTTGCTGATCTACAATTTGATCAATAAACTCAATATCAATGCCAGATGTTGTTGAGGCAAAGCCTTCTAATACTTCACTGCAAAATTTCTGTAATTTATTTCCGAATATAGTGTTGATAGATGTTCCAATAACCCTTGGATAAACTAAAGCCATAGCAATACTTCTGGGATCATTATTACCAGTAATAAAATTAGCCTTATACTTGTCCAAGAAAGGATTTAATCTAAAACTACTAAGGTCTTTGCATTCCATAGTCCTTGCAATGTGGTTTGGAACAATTTCTTGCCTAAAAAAGTCCTTAGCTCTATCAATAATAGCATTAAGTTCAGCCACAGTCATATGATCCTCCCTTGTTAATTTTATATATACTTAATCAATGGATAGGAACATTTTAACAAAAAAAGATCATTAATGTCCATTAGTGCTGCATAAAGTTTTTGAAAAATTTCAACCCATACTTTCTGGTTAAATATAATATTATCCAACCATCAATAGCATTATTCAGCAATTTTTCTTATATGCTATTCCATCCATCATACATAAGCAAGAAGAATTTACAAAGTTTGTAGTTGTGGCCATTCTCGCAGGAAAACCGTCCTTAAAATATTTATAAAAAACATCTCTTGCCTTCCTGAAATCCTCAATATTTTTCAGGTACAAATTAATCTGAACCATATCATCCAAAGATGCACCAACAGATTGCAAAGTGTTTTTTAAGCTATTGAAACATGCTTCCATCTGGTATACAATATCATCCTTTTCAAATCCACCGGCATGATGTGCAAGAAATATGTAATCTCCTGCAACCACACATGAAGGGCAAGTATCATCCCCACAATGGGTAGGCAATCTTTTAACCATTTATTACACTCCTATCTCACAAGATTATTAACATGAATATTCTAACAAACATATGTTTGGTTGTCAATGCTGCGTGAAATATTTCATTTAACTTGAAGACTCATTGCTTTTTGTAACATTAACTTAAATCATCATTATCAGAGTTTCTTACTTGGTAGAACTACCTGAGGAAGAAATCAATAATGGTAATGGCATACTTGACAAAGTAACCAATAAAATAAGTGAAGACAAAAGTCTGCTGATAGATAACAAAGATATCACTTTAGATTGGAACTGCACATCCTCTTTGATGTTGGACTCAGGCAGCTATAACTGTGGTAAGTGCTCAAAATGTGGACATTGGACAACAGACAGAGAAAAGTACTGAATTTTCACAACTTTTCAAACTGAATATATTAATACTTTCTTTCAAATAATAGTTTGGTGGTAAATAAAAATAATACTTTGCAATAAAAAACCAAATTTTGAAAGGAAGGTGATGCCAACATGTCAACTAATAAACAAGCCAATAGACTAATCCATGAGAAATCTCCCTATCTCCTTCAGCATGCTTATAATCCTGTAGACTGGTTTCCTTGGAGTGATGAAGCCTTTGAGAAAGCTAAATCAGAGGATAAGCCTATCTTCCTCTCCATTGGCTATTCCACCTGCCATTGGTGTCATGTGATGGAAAGAGAATCCTTTGAGGATGAAGAAATTGCAGATATTCTTAACAAAAACTTTATCTCAATTAAGGTGGACAGAGAGGAACGCCCTGATATAGACAGCATATATATGTCTGTTTGTCAGGCATTGACAGGGCATGGCGGATGGCCGTTAACCGTTTTTATGACGCCAGATAAAATGCCTTTTTTTGCGGGAACATACTTTCCCAAAAACGATCGCATGGGAATGAGTGGACTTAGCACCATTCTTAACAGCGTGAACCATGCATGGTTGAATAATAGAGAAGCTATTTTACACTCCTGCTCCCGGATTCTTGATGCAATAAAGGATTCAATTGAAGAGGAGACCCCGGATTCAATTGGCAAAATATCTGAAGACATATTCGACGAAGCTTTTTCTCAATTTAGATATGACTTTGACAGTATTCATGGAGGTTTTGGAAACGCTCCCAAGTTTCCTACTCCCCACAATCTGTTTTTTCTTCTACGGTATTGGTATAACACAAAAGATGAGTATGCTTTGCTTATGGTCGAAAAAACCTTGGAAAGCATGTACAAAGGAGGCATTTATGACCATATAGGTTTTGGCTTTAGCCGCTATTCCACCGATGGGAAATGGCTGGTTCCCCATTTTGAAAAAATGCTGTATGACAATGCTCTTTTGGCAATAGCTTATCTTGAAGCCTTTCAGGCTACAAAGAAAAAGAAATATGCCGAAATTGCACAGCAAATATTCACCTACGTGCTTAGGGACATGACCTCACCGGAGGGTGGATTCTATAGTGCCGAAGATGCAGATTCCGAAGGAGAAGAAGGAAAATTCTACATCTGGTCAAAAAAAGAGATTCAGGATATATTGGGAGACAAGGACAGCGAAAAGTATTGTAGTTACTACAACATAACCGATGAAGGCAACTTCGAAGGCTTCAATATTCTAAATCTTATAAACAGTGATATACCTGACGAAGACAAGGATTTTGTTGAACTGTGCAGGAATAAACTCTTCGAATACAGAAACAAACGGATTCATCCTCATAAGGACGATAAAATTCTTACATCCTGGAACGGTCTTATGATAGCTGCTATGGCAATTGGCGGAAGAGTTCTGCAAAATGAAGTATATTCTCATGCTGCCGAAAAAGCTGCCGAATTTATACTGTCGAGGCTTATAAGAGAAGACGGTAGACTCTTGGCACGGTACAGGGATGGCGATGCAGCATATCCTGCCTATGTTGATGACTATGCATTTTTTATATGGGGACTTATTGAACTATATGAAACCACCTATAAGCCGAAATACCTTAAAAAATCAATAGCCTTAAACCACGATATGACAAAACTATTCTGGGATGACAAAAGTGGTGGATTATTCCTTTACGGCAGCGATAGCGAACAACTTATAACCCGGCCAAAAGAACTATACGACGGTGCAACACCTTCAGGAAATTCCGTTGCAGCATTAAATTTTATCAGGCTCGCCCGAATGACAGGACAGCATGAATTTGAAGAAAAAGCATATAAAATGTTTACACTCTTCGGAAGTTCTGTGCAAAGAATGGCCAGAGGATATGCTTTTTCCCTTACAGCGATGTTGTTCTCAATATCAAAGCCTAAGGAGGTCGTAGTGGTAGCCAATAGCAACAATACCGATACTGAAAATATGCTTAATATAATAAGAGAAGATTTTAGACCTTTTACGATGTCGATTTTTTACTCGGATAAATTTAAAGGTCTAAAAGAACTAGTGCCACTTATTGAAAATTACAAGCCGATTGAAGGCAGAACCACTGCATATGTTTGTGAAAACTTTGCATGTCAGGCACCAATTACAGATATAAAAGAATTTCGGGAAATACTGCAAAAATAAGTAACAATCATACCATAAAAAATTTTTTATTTTTTTTATTTTTACCGACAACAATAGTAAACATTATATCGAATTACTATTAACGAAAGGCAAAATGAAAACAACACATTTGCAGTTTGGAAAAGCATAATGCAATGCAAGTTGTTTGTTAAACTGCTAATAACTGTAGATTAATATCTGCAGTTAATTTTACCACTTCTAAAAGCATCCCTTGCCCCAGGGGTGCTTTTTCTCTTTCAAAAAACCTTTAGTGGAATAACGACAAATCTGATAAAATAAATACGAATATCTTTTACTGAGGAGGTTATGGAGTGAATGTGAGTTTTTGGGGCATTAAGAAGCATGAAAAAGAATCCTTTTTAGATATATTGCGTAGAATCAAAAGTGGTGATAGGATACTAAAGGAAAAGTTTATTCAAGATTATAAGCCCTTTATTATTAAATCGCTGTATCAGGCAACTGGTAGAATTCCTAATATAGAAAGCAGTGATGAATATAGCATTGGATTAGTTGCCTTTAATGAAGCTATTGAAAAGTTTAACGAAGAAAAGAATTGTTCCTTCAAAAGCTTTTCTCAACAGGTTATAAAAAGGCGGTTAATAGATTATAAAAGAAGCAACCAAAAAAACGATAAGGTTTATCCTTTTTCCTATTTTGAGTTCGAGGAGGGCAGTAATTTTGAAGAACACTACCTAGCAGCAGATCACCACGATCATGTTTATAATTTTGAGGTTAAAGAAGAGTTTTCTTCGTTATTGATAAAATTAGAGGAATTTGGTTTGTCAATAAAGGATTTGATTTCATCAACGCCAAAGCAAAAGAAATCAAAACAGACATGTATAAAAATTGCAAGAATTATTGCACAAGATCAAGCTTTATTTGCAAAATTTAATAAGAAAAGAACAATTCCCTATTCAAAGCTGGTAAAAAGAATTGATGTAAGTCAAAGAACGATAGAACGAAACAGAAAATATATAATTGCACTGGTACTGATTTTAAACAGTGATCTTGACGTTCTAAAAAATTATATTGATAGCATAGAATGAGAGGGGAATTTTAATGATTCAAACTGGTAGAATTTTGAAAATTGAAGGTCGCCGAGTTGTTGTGTTTACAGAACAATGCGATATAGTTTGCATAGAAAAACAGCCCGGGATGTATGTAGGTCTTAAAATAAGATTTAGTAGTTCAGAAATAATTAATAAAAGAAACATGTTCATTCAGTATTCACCCCTCGTTGGTAGTATTGCAGCTATTTTTATCTTCGCATTCTTATTGTTTAATTCTTTGTACTTAAATCAACACAATATTTATGCTTATGTTGAAGTAGCAACTAACAATACCAATCTTGAATTTTCTATCGATGGAAATAGTAAAGTAATTGATGTTAAGGCTTTAGATGATAGTACAGAACATCTGATAAATAATCTGGAGGTAAAATCAAAATCACTGGAGAATGCATTATCGGATGTTCTGAACAAAACAGATTCTCTTGGGCTTATAGAACCTGATACTGAATTTCCGATACTTATAGCTACACATATTGTTAAACATGGAGTTTCAAAAAATGAAACCAATAAACTCAATGCAATTTGCCAAAAAGCAGTAAGTGATTTTGTTGATAAGGATATAAAGCTATATACTATTGAAGTAACCCATGACAATAGAAAATTGGCTTATACTAATGACATTTCCATGGGAAGATATGCCATTTATGACACAGGAATAGAACAAGGTCTTACCCTTACTATTGAATATGTTAAAACCGCAAAAATAGGTGAAATTCTCGAAAAAATTGAAATAGAAAATAAGTTGGAAATCGTTTCTAGTGATGAAAATTCTTTAGTGACTAATACACCTACAACTAATCCTTCGCCGGCACATAATACCCCTATAACCAACACTCCAAAAACGCCAAGCGAAACTTCACAGCTAATAAAAAATACTCCAAACAAGGCATCAAGCAAACCTTCGCAGCTACCGAAAAATACTCCAAATAAGGTATCAAGCAAACCTTCTCAGCTGCCGAAAAGCACTCCAAACAAAACGTTAAACAAACCTTCGCGTGATGAAGATAAGCTTGATATAACTCTTAATGTTAAATATGATATATCCATAATTAAAGAGATGGAAAAGGAGATTGAAAAAGCTGAAAAACAGATTGATACAATAAAAAAGAACATAGAATCAAATGTAAATCAGGAAAAAAATAATGCAGAAATGAGAATTGAGGAAATTAATAAAAGGAATGATTGGGATTGGAGAAAAAAGCAGGAAGAGATATATAAAATTAAGTCAGACTTAAGCAACAAGATTGCCGATCTCAGGAAAAATGAAAAGGAGTTAATCAGCAACATCTTAGAAAATCTTTATAACAAAATGGATCGCCTTGCTACTTAAATAGTATTGCCTTTGGATATAAATATTTATAATTTAAGAATATATAAATATTTGCATTTAGTTATATACGAAAAATACACTATGTGGTATAATGAGACTAAATAATAGAAAGTACTATTATAATATAAAGAAGTAATATAAAAAAAGAGTTGGATTACATTGTAATTTCCTATAATTTTAAAGGGGGAAATAGTGTGAGAAAGCTTGTATTAATATTTACATTTGTATTCTTGTCCACTATACTGTTAAGATATACCACAATTTTGGCATGTCCTAATAATAGATTGATGCAGGATTATTTAAATAATTATAAAAAAACTTGGAATTCTTCTCCGAATAAAAAGGATGATTCTTTGGATAAGGATAAAAAGGATTCTCCAAAGAGTAAAAGCCACAATTCTTCCATGAACTCTAAAAAAGAAGAGGCATTTGTTAATCACTTTAATAATTGGCATCCTCAATCGCCTAAGGACGATTATGACTTTGGCCAACTATCGTCAGATAATATTAAATGGAACAACATTGAGTCTTTTGAAAATGAATCACTTATATCCAAGGCTTCTGACGTAAAAAAAGAACTTGGAAAAACCAAAAAATTGCTAAATGATGTTGAAAATAAAGCTAAAAATCAAATCAACCTTGAAATCAAAAAATCCAAATCCTTAATTGATGAAGTTGTCCAAGATAAGGACTTGGATTTCAAAACAAAAAAACAAAAAATATCTAAAATAAAAAGAAATTTGAGTAAAAAAGTCAAAAAGATAGAGGATGGCGTTGTTGAAGAGGCAAAAGCGATTCTTGAGCAACAATACGAAAAGACCGATCTTCTGTTGGGCAGTGTCAATCCTTGATAATCATATGCTTTTATTTAGTGTTCTACAGATATTACGTTTTCAACCTTTAAAACATCGTCCTGTTTTTTTATGTTAGAAATAGCTTTTTTTAAGGAAAATTTCTTTGCCGTATGGGTAACAAATATCAGAGGAGCACTTTCCTTTCCCCTATCCTTTTGAATTACCGAGGCTATACTTACTCCGTATTTACCAAAGCTTCCTGCTATTTTGGCAAGAACTCCCGGTTTATCCTTTACCGTAAGTCTTATAAAAAACTCACTCTCCCAATCATTGTTATAATTTGTGCCTTCAGAACTCTCCTCATCGTTGTAAAAGTTAATATACCTGTGGTTTCCTTTTCGCTGGCACGCAGTTATTATATCAGATACAACGGCACTACCGGTGGGAAGATCACCGGCTCCCCTGCCATACAGCATTATATCTCCCACTGCATCGCCCTTTAAAAATATGGCATTAAAGGAATGCCTCACAGCAGCAAGAGGATGGTCTTTGGGAATAAACGTCGGATGAACCCTTACTTCAATAGTGTTGTCCTGTTTTTTGGCAATGGCAAGAAGCTTAAGCACAAACCCTAGTTCCTTTCCATAATTAATATCATCTACTGTTATTTGAGAAATTCCTTCCCGGTATATACAATCTACATCCACTCTTTTATGAAATGATATGGATGACAATATGGAAAGCTTGTAAGCGGCATCAAACCCCTCAACGTCAGATGTAGGGTCAGGTTCGGCAATTCCAAGCCTCTGGGCTTCTTCCAACACATCTTCGAAGTTTCTTCCTTCTTCAGACATTTTTGTGAGTATGTAATTGGTAGTACCATTTATTATGCCCATCATCCCATAAACCCTGTTTGCCTGAAGTGACTCCAAAAGTATCTTTATGACAGGAATCCCCCCCGCCACGCTTGCTTCGTAATATAATCCAACACCGTTTTCTATTGCCACCTTTTGTAGTTCCGATCCACATTTGGCAATCAGCTCCTTATTTGCCGTAACAACAGTTTTTTTACTCTTCAGGCAGGACAGTACATAATCCTTTGCCGGGTCTACTCCTCCCATAAACTCAGCCACAATTGAAATTTCAGGGTCATTAATAATTTCTTCAACTCTATCGGTTAGAACTGAATCTTCCACCTCCAAATCCCTTTTCTTATTGACATCCCTGACAAGTATCTTTGTCACTTTCAGGCGGACAGCTTCACTCTTTGAAATCTCTTGATTGTTTTTACAGATAATTTTGTATGCACCGGTGCCAACGTTTCCAAAACCCAAAAACGCAATTTTAATATTTTCCATATTCCATCGCCTCCAATAATATGTGTATCAAACAAAAGCTCCGGGACATCGAGTCTCGATCGCTTTTTGGTCATTTCACTTCGTGAAATCCCACTAAATAAATATAAATAATCTTTTCAGAAACTTGAATTTCGCAATTGCAGAGCCTACCAGAATTTCTTTATATACTCTGTTATATTGTGCCTATTGACCCTTTGAAATGGGAACCACTCTTTAGGAAAAAGCCGTTGGTAGCTTTGGTTTGTAAACCTGTCATCTATAAGCAGTATAACCCCCCGATCCTTTTCCGATCGTATAACCCTTCCGGCAGCCTGCATAACCTTATTCATTCCCGGATACATATAAGAGTATTCAAACCCGGCTCCTTTAATGTTCTCAAAATAATCCCGGATAACACCCCTCTCAGGGCATATTTGCGGCAGCCCTACTCCAACAATTACCGCCCCTATCAACCGGTCATTTTTAAGATCAATCCCTTCGGAAAATATTCCCCCCAAAACACAAAAGCCCAACACCGTTTCTTCAGGATTTTCTTTAAATAAATCCATGAAATTCTCCCGATCCTTTTCCGACATGGAAGGAGACTGAATATGAATTTTTATGTTCATATCCTCATTCTTTAAAATTTCATAAACCGAATTCATATAGCTGTAAGAAGGAAAGAATGCAATATAATTCCCCTTTTTGCCCTGCACCACAGCTTTAATACATTCCACTACCTCCCTGATACTTTGTTCCCTGTGCCTATATCGGGTGGATATCCCATCGGCTATCAGAAGACACCGATTGTTTGTATCAAAAGGAGAATTCAAATACATTATATAGTCATCCCGGCTTCCCCCTAAAATTTCTCTGAAGTAATCCAACGGCATCAGCGTAGCGGAAAAGAAAACCGCCGCCTTCCCCCTCTTTAAAGCCTCACATAAAAGCCTCGAAGGATCAAGGCAAAAAAGCTTTATCGTGACATCCTTTTCTGTCTTTTCAACAAAAGTTACATACCTTTCATCGTAAAACTCGGATATCTTCACAAAGGCCATGGCATCAAAATAAAGCTGCAAAAGTTCTTCATTTTCCTCGCCGTGCTTTGCATCGCCTGCTAGGTATTTGTCGCATTCACTGATAAACTTTCTCAAAAGCGGGTATAAGTCCTTTTGCTCCTCTTTACCGACATAATAACTCCTATCTTCACACAGCTTTTTCATTTTCAGCATAAAGGTATTAAGTTTACGCAGCACCCCAGAGATCTTTAAATTTTTCTCCTTCATGGCTTTTTTCATTTCAAGAAAGGTTCTCTTGGACAGCCGAGCCGAAAACATCTCCCGGGCTCTGTCCACCAAGTTGTGTGCCTCATCAATCAAAAAAGCATAATCTCCCCCGGTATCGGAAAAAAAGCGTTTCAGGTAAACCCTAGGGTCAAAAGCATAGTTATAATCGCATATTATCACATCAGCCCAGAGGGTTAAATCCAAAGACATTTCAAAGGGGCACACCCTATGGCGTTTTGCATACTTCTCTATTACCGCTCTGTTTATTTCACACTCCTCTTCCAACACATCCATTATGGCATCATTTATCCTGTCATAATGCCCCTTTGCATATTCGCACTTTTCAGGCTTGCAATTGGGTTTTTCCATAAAGCATATTTTTTCTTTCGCAGTGAGGGTTACGTTTTTCACCAGGAGTCCCTTCCCCCTCATTATTAATAAAGCCTCCTCGGCAACACTCCGGGTAATGGTTTTGGCTGTCAGATAAAAGATTTTCGTGATATGTCCTTCGCCCATAATTTTAACCGAGGGAAATAAAGTAGAAATGGTCTTCCCTGTACCGGTAGGTGCTTTTACATATAATTTTTTACCACCGGCAATGGTTTTGTAAACAGCTACCGCCAGTTCTCTTTGACCTTTTCTGTATTGGACAAAGGGAAAATTCAGGGTTTTAATGGAGTCATTCCTTTTAATCTGCCAATCATAGTCAAATTTTGCCCAAACATAATATTTTTCAATGAGTTCATAAAAAAACTGCTTCAACTCCACAAAATCAAAGGTTTTAATCAGATATTTTATTTCCTCTGTATCTAAATGACAATAGGTCAGCCTTATATTAATCTCACTTAAATTCTCCTTTAAGGCATGGATGTATGCATAGCATTTAGCCTGAGCCCAGTGAACCGGGTTAAAGTCTTCATCTATGGAATCTATAGGCATGGTGGTGGTCTTTATCTCATCAACGGTAAAACAACCTTTTTCCTTTATTATACCGTCGGCTCGCCCTTCAATAACAAGAGAAAAACCCTCAAACTCAACAGTTGTTTTAAGGGTTACTTCAGCACTGTATTCTTCGCCTTGAGCCTTCTGAATCTTTTTATGAAGCCTTGTGCCTTCCACCGCCCGGCTGCTCCCTCCGAAAGAGCTGTCAATATCGCCGCAGCGGAGCACAAATTCAACAAGATTTCTGACAGATACCTTTAACTCTTTTTTCCCATCACTCATTTGCACACAACCTTTTTATTAACACACAAGCAGGTTAAGCTTGTTGTCTGTGAACTACCACCAAGCAAAACCTGCACCTAAACAAAACCTCATTAAGTCTATTTCTTTAGTACTCCACCTCATATAAAACAAGTCCATGGGGCGGAACAGTTGGGCCGGCAAGACTTCTGTCCATACCCTTTAAAATATCCGCCATGCTGTCAGGTTTGATTTTTTCAAGTCCTACCTCTATCAGTGTCCCTGTCATGATTCGTACCATGTTGTATAGAAATCCTTTTCCATAAAACATTATTTCCACCATATCGCCTCGTTTATCTATATCTATAGAATAAACCTTCCTGACCTTGGACTTTTTCTTGCTTTTCAATGTAGTGAAGCTTGTAAAATCATGTTCCCCTACCAAATTATTTCCCGCTTGCCTCATTAAATCGATATTCATTTCCCGGGAAATATGATAGGAGTATTTCCCGAAAAAGGGATCATGGAATCTACCGTTCCATATCCTATAAAGATATTTTTTTGCCTTTGCATTGTATCTGGAATGAAACCGTTCCTTTACTTCACGCATATCTGAAATAACAATATCCTTCGGAAGATATCTGTTGCAAAAGTCAAGCATATACTCAATGGGCTTATCACAGTTGGTATGGAAATTGGCAACCTGGTTTATTGCATGAACTCCTGCATCTGTCCTGCTAGCTCCCACAATCTCAATATCTTCATCAGTCATTCTTTTGAGTACGCCCTCTATTTTACCCTGTATTGTCTTATCGGTATCCCCTAACCTTTGCCAACCGTAATATCTGCTTCCATCATACTGTATTATCATTTTAATGTTTCTCATTATCCAGACACTCCAATTTAGTGGGATCTCACCACCAAGTTGTTGCCCATGGCGGGCAACTATGAATAATTATTTCATACTCTCAAGGGTTTTTCTGATTTCCAACAAGAAGCCTTCCGTATTTACTATCTTCTTTTCCGGTGCTTCTGAAAGCTGTGCAAGATCCTTTGTCATAACACCGTTCTCTATAGTCTGAATTGAGGCCTTTTCCAGCTTATTGGCAAAGTCAATCAACTCATTTATACCGTCCAATTCTCCGCGTTTTCTCAAGGCACCAGTCCAAGCAAATATAGTCGCCATCGAGTTGGTAGAAGTTTCCTCTCCTTTAAGGTGTCTATAATAGTGTCTTGTAACTGTTCCGTGGGCTGCCTCATACTCATATTTCCCATCCGGTGAAACCAGTACGGATGTCATCATAGCCAAACTGCCAAAGGCTGAAGCCACCATGTCGGACATAACATCACCGTCATAGTTCTTGCATGCCCAGACCATGCCCCCTTCTGACCTTACAATACGGGCAACCACATCATCTATCAGAGTATAAAAATACTCAAGGTTTTTAGCCTCAAACTTCTCTTTATACTCATTATCATAAATCTCCTGGAATATATCTTTAAACCTGTGGTCATATGTCTTTGATATGGTATCTTTAGTTGAAAACCATAAATCTTGGTTCATATCCAGGGCATAATTAAAGCAGGCTCTTGCAAAGCTCTTGATGGATTTATCAGTATTATGCATACCCATTATTACCCCCGGTCCATCGAAATCATGGATGGTCTTTCTTGAAACCTCTCCACTCTCCGATGTGAAAACAATCTCAGCCTTCCCTGCTGTTTCCGCATAGTATTCTACGTTTTTGTATATATCGCCATAGGCATGCCTTGCGATGGAAATAGGCTTTTTCCACGACTTGACAAAGGGCTTAATGCTATTAATAACTATTGGCGAACGGAAAACCGTACCGTCTAAAATTGCCCTGATGGTACCGTTCGGGCTCTTCCACATCTCCTTCAGGTTGTACTCTTCCACTCTTTGAGCATTAGGGGTAATTGTAGCACATTTAACCCCAACCCCATATTTTTTGATGGCATTCGCTGAATCAATAGTTACTTGGTCATCTGTCCTATCTCTGTTTTCCAGACCCAGATCATAGTACTCGGTATTGAGCTCAATATACGGCTCTAAAAGATTTTCCTTTATCATTTTCCAAAGAATTCTTGTCATTTCGTCCCCATCTATTTCTACCAAGGGAACTCTCATCTTAATTTTGCTCATATATCCCTTCTCCTTCTATAATTATAATTATTTTTTAAAATACTTTGTTAGGATTTTATCAAAGTTCCTCTTTATTTTAAATTAATTTCATAATATTATCAAGGTTCTTTTTAACTATGGATGTAATACTTACATACCCAATTTATGAAACTTGTAGACAAAAGCTAATGAAGTCTGATAAAATATGGAGTGTAAAGGTTTAACAAAGGGTCAAGAATACTGGTTGTCTCTTAATTTTCATCTTATCAACAGTATTCATATTTGTCCTATATAGCTGTGCCAAACTACCTACAATTGAGACTTTCGTATGAGACATTAGATAGTCCTTATGTTCCATGGAAATTCAAAAGCTTCTCTGATAAAATAAATATATAAAAACGACCTCGTAAGTTTTGACGGAAGGTGGTGTCTCCCCTGATTTCTAAACTATACCTCACTATTCGCAACAAACTAATTCCCAGCATCCGCTACTTCTTTTTAGTACTTATTCCAGCATACTTCAGAGCTGTTAAATCCTCACGGACGAGGCAGCTCACCTTCCTGTCTATAATATGCCTTTTTCTAATCAGCATGACAGCTATTTTTTTCTATGGAAATTCTGTTAAGCCACCGGCAGAAAACAGTAACATTGAAGCTATAACCTACCGGGAGTTCAAAAATGCTGTTGAGTCAGGTAATGTTTTATCAATCATAGACTACAATCAAAATGCCAAAAAAATCACCGGAAGGTTTAAGGACAATAAGCTGTTTATAACCGATAACCCTCAGTCCAATGACATTAAAAAATATCTTCTCGAGCAGGGTGTAGCTTTTGAGGATAAACCCTTTATCGAAACCTTGCCCCATATGCTGGTCAACATACTGGCAGCCGTTTTGCCCATGGTTCTCGCAGTTGTCTTAATTGCTCTGGTAATGGGCAGACTGATTAAAAAACAGTATTCCGGCAAGGATTCAAAATTTGACACCATAAAAAAATGCAATATAACCTTTGAAGATGTGGCAGGAAATGAAGAAGCAAAGCAAAACATGATGGAACTGGTTGAATTTCTGACCAATCCCGATAAATTTTTAAAATTTGGAGTTATTCCCCCGAAAGGAACTGTCCTTTTCGGCCCCCCCGGAACAGGAAAGACGCTTCTGGCCAAGGCTCTGGCCGGTACTGCTGGAGTGCCTTTTGTAGCTGTCTCAGGCTCGGACTTTGTTGAAAAATTTGTGGGTGTCGGTGCTTCACGAATAAGGCAGCTCTTTCAGTTTGCTCGTAAAATCAGCCCTTGCATAATTTTCATAGATGAAATAGATGCATTGGGCAAAAGAAGCAGCAATAACAGTTCAGGTTCAGGGGACGAAAAGGACAGAACCCTAAATCAAATTCTCGTCGAAATAGACGGTTTTTCCGGTAGTGAAGGAATTATAGTAATAGCTGCAACAAACAGGCTTGATATGTTGGACCCTGCCCTTCTCCGTTCGGGAAGGTTTGACAGGCAAATTCAGGTTGCCCTGCCGGATGTCGAAGCCAGAACCGCCATTCTTTCATTGCATGCAAAAAACAAACCGCTGGCAAATGATGTTGACCTCAAGGAAATTGCCCGAATGACCGTATACCTGTCCGGTGCCGATCTTGCCAATGTAATGAATGAAGCCGGGATTTATGCCATAAGAAACGGTCATCCTTTCATCACCATGAAAGACATTGACCTCGCAGTCAGCAAAATTCAGGCCGGCGAAGAAAAAAGAAACAAGAAAAACATCAAACCTAAGGACAAGAAAATAACTGCATACCATGAAGCCGGTCACGCACTGGTGGCAAAGCTGCTTTCTGGTGTGACTGTCTCCAAAGTAACAATCATTCCCACCACCAAGGGTGCCGGGGGTTATACCCTTTTTGTACCCGAGGAAAAAATGTTTTCAACCAAAAAAGATCTTTTGAATGATATCGCAATATTTTTAGGCGGCAGGGCCGCTGAAGAAATAATTTTCGGTGAAAACGAGGTTACCAACGGTGCTGGCAACGACCTTAGAAAAGCAACTCAAATTGCCGTAGATATGGTTAAAAACTACGGAATGAGCCAGACCGTCGGACTGGTCAGTTTTCTGGACGCCGGAAATGATGCACCTTCTGGTAAAAACATGAATGCCGTAGAGCAGGAGGTCAAAGATATAATCGAAGGTGTTTATAAAGAAACAAAGGAGCTGTTAAAAAACAACTCCGACTGTCTCAGAAATATAGCTTCTCTGCTTCTTGAAAGGGAAACCATATACAGAAAAGACATCGATAACATTGTTGAAACAACAATGTTCAAGAGAGACGAGTAATCTTCCGGTTTACTCGCTTCTCAATCTCTCATTTCCTTCCAACCAATCAACAAACTGCTTTGCAGTCCTTGCAGAACGTCCGTTGTACATAAGCTCCCATTTCATTGCCTCTTTTTGGAGCCTGTCCCTATCAATGTTTATGCCTCTTTGAGCCGCTAGACCTTCGACAATCCCTAAATACCGTTTTTTATCCGGTGATGAAAAAATAACCGTGATACCAAACCTTTCTGAAAGAGAAAGCTTTTCCTGCATAGTATCCTGAGCCCTAATTTCATCGTCAGGATCATCAGACCTGAAGCCTGCCCTGTCACTGAATTTTTCCTTTATAAGATGCCGCCGGTTGGATGTGGCATAAATCAGTACGTTATCCGGACGGTTCTCCACTCCTCCCTCCAGTATCGATTTAAGAACCGTATAACTCTCTTCACTATCCTCAAAAGCCAAATCATCTACAAAAATAATAAATTTGCACTTTCTTCCTTTAATCTGCCTTATTACTGCCGGAAAATCCACAAGATGCTTTCGTGGAATTTCAATGATTCTAAGTCCCATCTCCCGATACTCGTTGACAATAGCCTTGACGGTTGACGATTTCCCCGTTCCCCTGTCTCCGTAAAGTAAAACATTATTTGCAGGCAATCCTTTCAAAAACTTTTCTGTGTTTTCTATTACTTCAAGCCGTTCCTGCTCATAGCCGATAAAATCCGATAGCCGGATGGGATCGGGAACTTCGATTCCTCTAAGGCATGACTTTCCTTCTATAGACTCCCATACAAAAGCACCGTAACGGGCAAACATCCCTGAGCCGTTGCGGTAGTAAAATTCCGACAGTTCCTTTGCCTTATCCCCCCACCTGCTGCACGAATGAAGGATTTCAACCATCCTTTGGTATTGAATCGAGAAAACTTTGCGATTGCTGTTCGATTTTTTCTGAAACTCCCATGATGGAAGCTTTTCCAACACAAGCAACACAGGGGGACGGTTCTTCGACACAGGGGGACGGTTCTTTCGTGTCATATCAGGAAGCTTATTTTTTACATCCCTCTCCATACCGCAACTACAAATCTTATCCACTGCCAATTTCTTAATCTCATTAGAAGTTAAACATGAGATGGCATAAAGGCTGTCCAGATCCTTTGAAACAGCCTGTATCAAGTGTTCATCAATATCTTCAAAGCAGACGCCCTCCGCTAACCGGGAAAAGGGGTTTTCGTCAAATATAAGCTTCTCGATTATATAATTCTTAAATGTACCCGTTGAATTCGATACGGTCAGCTGAAAGAAAAACTCATTATATAACCTCACAAACCCGTCAAGTTCAAGTTTGTCTCCATCCAAAAAGTTAATCAATTCATGCAATTTCTTTATCACTTTATCTTCCAACAGATTTCTGTATACAGATAATGATTCGAAATTGAGCACTAACTCTTTCAGACTCATCCCCGTCATGAAATACTCCCTCCATTAATCAACTTTAAATCAAAATTATCTATATCTTCATAACTGCAATACCACTAAGTAATCATCTTCTCTTTCGCTAATAACCTTAAACCCTGAATTTTTATACATTTTAAAGCAGTATTCATAATTTTCTCCTGCTAAATAATTTTTATCATGATCAAACACGGGTTTTCTTCATCCCACATTTCAGTTAACGTGATCAAAGGTTCAAAACCAACACTTTTATAAAAAAGTTGCGTACGCATATAAGGCTCATAGCTTGCAATCTCACTTAATGTTTTTACTATTATATACTTGCAGCCATTCTGTTTCAAATAGTTTTCAGCAAAACAGAATAACTTTTTCCCTATACCTTTGTTTTGATATTCCGGAAGTACACCACATACATATATGTCTCCGGTATGATGATAATGATGTTTTATTGAAAAAAATCCAACACAGCCGTCATTACTGTCCATTACAGCAAAAAAGGCAACTCCCGAACGCCCTTTATGTAGTCTGTTAATCCTTTCTCATTTCCAAACCATTCCGGCAGTCTTCTTAAAATCTTCTCTGCATAACCGGATTTTTCTATTGGATCCTCTATTGTTAAAATTTCTATGTCCATTTTGTCTCCTTCAGTAATATTATTTATTTTTTAACTCATTAGGAATTTCGTTCACTGTATCTGCTTTATATACAGTATAAACCGACATTATTATTTCTAAAAACATCAATCCTTTTCTTTTCATAATTGCACCACCTTTTTAAAATCGTGCAGTTTGACAACTGAGATGACTCCCGTAACCTTTTCTTCCTGATTACCTGATATCCATAATCATTATCCATCTTTTTTAATATCACCAATATTTTTAATGTATAAAGAAATTTTATCTTTAAAAAATTTACTTCTCATTTCTACTATAACATGTTAATTCGTGTTAATCCGAAAAATCCTTAAACAAAGTTTCCAACTCCTCTTTGCCATAATAGCAGCCATCACTTATAAATTTCTCAATTTCAATATCACCATTATCCATAAACTCAATTTCCCATCTCTGACCTGGAACAACAACTTCAACCATAATACTTTCAGATCTGATTTTATTCAGACGGTAATATATTTTCTTTTCCTCTAATTTGTTTAAGAAATTGTTTAATTCAACCATCTTCTCCTCCAAATTAAATCAATCATAATTCAATACTAATTTGTAAATCCACATTCATCTTTCCTAACCATAAAATGCATACGGCCTTTGGACCCCTTGCTTAAAAGTTGCCAGAACGGCTGTCCGTTAAATAATTCGTTATTATTTCCACTCACCATATATTTTCCACTTTTTATTCGTATAGTCCAGCACAATATTATTATTCAGGCAATTTTGTTTCCTTTCATACATATCATGAATTTGATCATAATTTACATGTCTTCCTATTTTATAAATTCTCACGCCCGTACTTTTTCCGGAGAAATATGTTTTTGTAAAATCAATCAGTATTCCCTCTTTTGCACTATTATATATAAAATCAATAATATTTGACGGAATCGGCTCAATACTTCTTTTACGCCCTTTTAATTCCTTTAGTATTTTACCCTCGATAACTTTTCTATAGCTATTGATATCCTTTATGTATATTCTGGTCCAGTAATCATCATCATGTGCTAGATATGTGTAGGAATTGTCTAATCTATCAAAAAAGGGACTTTCCAAAGGTTGAAACTTATGCGAAGCATATAATAATTCTGATAATTCTACCGGGGTAATTTCATCAATTGAACTTTTTTTATTAAAATCAACCCAACAAAAATCGCCATAGTCATATACATTATCTTCTAACAAATCCTTCAGGTGTTCCTTTTCCACATATTCAAACCCCGTATTTTGATTCCAGCTTCCGCCCCAAAAATCAGCTTTCAGCAAAAGTATATTCTGCGGTTTATATGGTATAAATTCATAAAACTCTGTAAAAGTTGCACCACATGTAAATACTTCGCATTTTGCCGAATCTAAACAAACATAATAAAAATCTTTTTGCCTCATAATAAAAACCCTTTCAAATTTTTTATTCACAATGTCACTATCAGTGCAATAAAATACCCTTCCATTGGATATAGCGTACATAATGATTTACTGCTTTTCTGATATTTTACATTCCAACCCGGCTGTGCAGAACATTTGCTTTGCGACATTTTGGGTTGAAATGCTGAAGCTCTCCTTTATTATACATCTGAATAGTTTTTTGAAAGTGATCTTTGTTTATTGAATAGAACACATTCAAATAACCTTCCATAACTCAGAGGCACCCAGGAATGGGTGACCCAATAATTATACTTTAAATATAATAATTATTCTTCTTTATCAAGCAAATCACCTGTAAGATTTCGTCTACAATGAACAATCGCAAGAACATTTATACCATCTTCAACAACTTTATATATCATTCTAAGACCATTCCTCCAATAAAGTTTTATAATATAATTATATCACATTTGAAGTTCATAGAATCATTCCTAACAACAAAAGTTTGTGTCAAGTAAAAGTTGGCAATGATCTCTTCATCCTGTTATTTTATTGGTTTACTTGCTTTGAAGGTCAATGTGAAATC
>JGI24710J26742_10001875_pt1 | contig 19037 bp, 18 predicted proteins | sample BioPla2DNA2_FD_26742 | JGI IMG/M metagenome (IMG submission 26742) | reverse complement strand
GAGTGGATGAAAAAGGAGCTGGAACGGCTAGGGTGTATTGTCTTGCCTTCTAAGACGAACTTCCTCTTTGTCAGGCCTCCTTTCGCTGCGGGAACAGTATACAAACGGCTGAAAGATCATGATGTGCTCGTGAGATATTTTCCCGGCGAGAGGACAGGAAAGTGGCTTCGCATCAGCGTAGGCACAAGAGAAGATGGAAGAAAGATGCTCGATGCACTGGAGATGATATGGAAGGAGGAAAGCCATGCGTGAGGCAAGAAGACGGCGAGAGACGCGGGAGACGAATATTTTGCTGGAGCTCAACATCGACGGTGCGGGTCGGAGTGAGATCAGGACGGAGTGCGGATTTATGAATCATATGTTGGAGCTCATGAGCTACCACGGGCGCTTTGATCTGCACATTGAGGCGAGCGGGGACACGGATGTGGACTTCCACCACCTGGTGGAAGATCTGGGAATTCTCCTCGGTGAAGCATTTAAAGAAGCGCTCGGTGAAAAGAAGGGAATTCGACGATATGGGCAGAGTCTGCTTCCGATGGATGAGGCGCTTGTTCTTACAGCTGTCGATGCAAGCGGCAGAGCCCACCTGAGTTTTCAAGCGGATATTACGCAACCGACAGTAGGTTTTTTTGACACGGAGCTTGTGGAGGAGTTTTTTCAGGCCTTTGTGCGCAGCTCCGCCATGACGCTGCATATCCATATGATGAGTGGGAAGAATACGCATCATATCATTGAGGCCATCTTTAAGTCGGTGGCAAGAGCTCTCCGTGAAGCCGTCAGCTACGATCAAGCGTTTTCCGAAGAGATTCCCTCTTCTAAGGGAATGATCTAATGCGGGGCAGGAAGATGAAGTTATTTCCCGCCATCGATCTGTTGAACGGCAAATTGGTTCGCCTGGTTCAGGGGGATTTTTCCCGAGTGACGGATTACGGACTTGATCCTGTAGAGACGGCGATTCGCTTCAGAGAAGACGGCGCGGAGTATCTTCATGTGGTAGATCTTGATGGTGCCAGAGACGGAAAAGCCGCCAATCATCGTCTAATTGAAGAAATGGTTAAAAGAAGCGGGCTGAAAGTGCAAGTGGGCGGAGGAATCCGAGACGTGGAGCGCATTCAGGCGTATCTTGATGCCGGGGCGATGCGTGTGATCCTGGGCTCTGTTGCGGTAAATGATCCCGCCTTTCTGGAAAAATCGCTCTTTACCTACAAAGAGCAGATCGCAGTCGGCGTCGATATGATGAAGGGCGAAGTCATGACACATGGCTGGGAAGTCGGAAGCGGTGTCGATGCGATGGATTTTTGCGGTGAACTTGCACAAAAAGGTGTGAAGACACTGATTGTCACCGACATTGAAAAAGACGGTGAGCTGAAAGGTACAAATCTTAATCTCTACAGAGAACTCAGCGAACAGATAGATGTCGACATTGTCGCCTCCGGTGGGATCACGGAGTTGAATGAGCTTTCCGAGTTGCAACAGACGGGGCTCTACGGAGCCATTGTCGGCAAGGCGTTTTATACGGGAAAATTTACGTTGAAAGATGCTTTTAAGGCATTGGAGAAAACAGTATGAAAGTAAAAAAAATCCTTCCATGCCTCGATGTCAGAAACGGACGAGTCGTCAAAGGAGTTCGCTTTGAGGGGCTCAGAGATGTTGATGATCCGGTGGCGCTTGCCCGTTATTACAATGAGTCAGGTGCTGATGAGCTGGTGTTTTACGACATTACGGCTAGTATTGAGGGACGTACTTTATTTACGGATCTATTAAAAAAAATCAAGGCGGAAGTCGATGTCCCGCTGACGGTGGGCGGCGGAATCGCGGCGATCGAGGATGTCGATCTTATGATAGAGAGCGGGGCTGATAAAGTCAGTATCAATTCCGGAGCTCTCAGAAATCCCGGGCTTTTAAAAGAAGCGGCGGATAAGTACGGGAGTGAACGCATTGTCTTTGCCATGGATGTCAAGCGAGTGGTCGACAGCTATCATGTCTTTCGAGCGGGGGGAAGAGAAGATACGGAAAAGGACGCACTCGAATGGGCAAGACAGGGAGAGTCTCTTGGCGCCGGAGAGATCGTTCTGAATACTATTGATACCGACGGTGTTCGAAAAGGCTATGATCTCGAAATGTTAAAAAGTGTCGCAGAGGTAGTGAGTATTCCGATCGTTGCCTCCGGAGGAGCGGGATGCGCAGATCACTTTTATGATGCACTGATGATTGACGGAGTGGAGTCGGCTCTTGCGGCAAGCGTCTTCCACTCAAAAGAGGTCAACATCAAGGAATTGAAGAAGGAGTTGAGGAGTCGGGGCGTCCCGGTAAGCCTCTAAGTAATTATGGATATAGGCGAATTGAAATTTGATGAAAACGGATTGATACCGGCGATCGTTCAAGACGTCCACACCAAAGAAGTGTTGACGCTTGCGTATATGAATCGGGAAAGTTTAGAGATTACACTGGAAGAGAAAAGGACTTGCTTCTTTTCCCGAAGCCGACAGGAGCTCTGGAGAAAGGGAGAGACGAGCGGCAATGTGCAGCACGTGGTCAGTATTCGCTCTGACTGCGATTCGGATGCTCTGCTCATTGAGGTTGACAAAGAGGGGCCCGCCTGTCACTTGGGGACGGACTCCTGTTTTCAGACACCCCTTTTTGTGGAAGAAGGACACATCTCATTTTCACTCAATGATCTCTATCGCCTATTGGAAGGGCGAAACGAGCAGAGACCGGAGGGCAGCTACACGACCTATCTCTTTGAAAAAGGAAGAGAAAAGATCCTCAAGAAAGTGGGAGAAGAAACCTCGGAGGTTCTCATTGCGGCGATGAAGGATGATCACAAAGAGACGATTTATGAACTTGCAGATCTCTTGTATCATGCACTCGTCCTAATGGTAGATGCCGGGATTGCTCCCGATGATGTGAGAAAAGAATTGGCTTCACGTCATGTTGTCGATCATAAGAAAAAACAGGAGACCCCGGTATGATTCGATCGACTCTTCACAACCACACGCATTTGTGCGATGGAATGAACTCTGCGGAAGAAATGGCGGAGGCGGCGCTGAAAGCGGGTTTTACGGACTTCGGCTTCAGCGGTCATGCACCTGCTTTTTTCGACGAGGAGAGCACGATGAGATCGGAAGAAGAATATATCCGGGAGATCCTAAGGGTGAGAGAGCTGTTTAAGGGGAGAGTGCGTATTCATCTGGGTGTGGAACAAGAGTATCTTGCTCCGGTAAAAGACAGGAGAGCATACGACTACATCATCGGCTCCATCCACAATTTAAAAATAGGCGGCAGATATTATACCTTCGATTGGACGCATGAGATGATGGAGGATTTGACAGGAGCGGTGGACGATGCCGGATGGATTCCGAAACAGTACTATGCGTATATGATGGACATGATTCTCGTCCAAAAACCCGATATCATCGGGCATTTTGACTTGGTGACAAAATTGAATGCCGATGAGAAGTATTTCAAAGAAGACAGAGAGTATCGAAGGCTTGCTCTTGAAGCTTTGGACGTAGCTATTGAGAGTGATTCGGTCATTGAAGTCAATGCCGCAGGATTCAGATACAGGCCGGCGCCCTATCCCGACAAATTCCTCTTGGAAAGAATATTTGAAAGGGGGAAGCTTCTCTCTGTTCAGGCCGATGCTCATCGGGCCGATGCGATTGTAGACAATATTGCCGAGACGGTTGAGCTTTTGAGAGAAATTGGATTTCGATCATCTCTTCAGTGGATAGACGGGCAATGGCGGGAGATCGGATTGGAAGAGTGAGAAATTCTTTTATTTTAGACTGATAGCCGAATTATTGAATCAATAAAGGAATGGGGAGAAAACAGACACTTTTACCCCCGATATATTACAACTCATTTGATTAAATAATTTTTATATGTCATAATGCTTATATCTCAAACAATTGTAATAATAATGAAAGTATTTTAGGAGGTAGTGATGAAGAAACAGTATACCCTACTTGTCGTCTTCACTTTGATTATTGCGCTGATTGCAGGTTGTGCGCAGACGCCGTCTGCCCCTACAGACGAGCAGCCTTCAAGCGACAAGGTCATTCGCATCGGCGTCTTTCAGCCGGTAACAGGTGAAAACGGCGGCGGTGGATTTCAGGAAGTCCTCGGCATCCGCTATGCTCATGAGAAGTTCCCCACGATCGACATTGACGGAGAAACGTATGCCATAGAACTGGTAGAAGTGGACAACAAATCGGACAAGACGGAAGCGGTCACAGTTGCGGCCAATCTTGTTTCCCGACAGGTGTCCATCGTCATCGGCTCCTACGGCTCCGGGGTTTCCATTGCGGCAGGTCCTACATTTGAAGAGGCACAGATTCCTGTCATCGCTCCGTCTGCGACAAATCCTCAAGTAACCGAGGGCAATGACTATTACTTCCGAGTCTGTTTCCTCGATCCATTCCAGGGAAAAGTCATGGCTACGTATGCCATTGACAACGGAGCGACAAAAGCGGCCGTCATCACCCAACTTGGTGACGACTACAGCTCCGGGCTTGGAAACTTCTTCCTCAAGGCGTTTGCCGATCTCGGAGGAGAGATTGTTTCGGAGCAACAGTTCCAGACGAATCAGACCGACTTTAAAGCGATTCTCACAAATATTAAGGCGGCAGATCCTGACGTCATCTTTGCCCCTTCATCGATCGCTACGGCACCTCTTCTGATCAAACAGGCAAGAGAGCTCGGTATTACGGCGCAAATAATGGCAGGCGACACTTGGGAAAATCAGACAATCATCGACAATGCCGGAGAAGATGCAGAGGGAGTGGCGATTTCGACTTTCTTTGATGAAAACGACACCAGCACTCCGCTTGCCGGCGAGTTCGTCACCGGATTTAAGGAATTCATCAATGCCAACAGCGAGTACTACAATAAAAACGGTGGAGACGGCGTCGCTGCTGTTTCAGCGCTCGGCTATGATGCTTATCTGACAGCCTATGAAGCCATTAAGGCGGCTCAATCGACCGATTCAGTTGCCATCCGCGATGCCCTTGTAGGTATTGAACTTGAAGGCGTCACCGGAGCGATCGCATTTGATGAAAATGGCGATGCAAAGAAGAATATGGCCTATATCAAAGTGATTCAGGGCGGACAGTTTACATTTGATAAAACGGTAATGACAGAGTAAACATTTGTACAATTTAAAAGGCGGAGGCGTCTTGTCCCCGCCTTTTTTTTGAAGACTCTGAAAAACGGAGGTCAATATGTCCTTTGTCACTTTTATCCAGCATTGCTTGACGGGGGTCTCGCTCGGAGGAGCGTATGCGCTGATTGCCATCGGCTATTCGATGGTCTATGGAATTCTATTATTGATTAATTTTGCGCATGCCGATATTTTTATGATGGCCGGCTATTTCATGATTTTTTCCGTCAGCAGTTTTCCGTGGCAGATATCGATTCCCATCGTTATTTTGGGGACGGTGGTTTTAGGCGTGCTGATTGAAAAGGCGGCATACATGCCGCTTCGCTCGGCGCCAAGAATGTCGATTATGATCTCGGCAATCGGCGTTTCCTATCTCTTGCAGAATTTGGCGACGTATCTCTTTTCGGCGCTGCCACAGGCATATCCTGCCATTCCTCCGCTGAAAAGGCAGATCCGAATTGGAGAGGTGAGTGCTTCACTTGTCACTTTTCTCACGCCCGTCTTGACGATCATTTTGGTGTTTCTCTTGATATTTCTTCTTCGCAAGACGAAAATCGGGATGGCGATGCGCGCCGTATCCAAAGACTATGACACATCGAAGCTCATGGGAATCAAGATCAACAGCATCATCAGCTTGACGTTTGTCATCGGTTCTGCGCTGGCGGCCGTCGGATCGATCTTATATTTTACAGATCGCATGTCGGTGACGCCGTTTAGCGGCGTTCTTCCCGGCCTCAAATGCTTTGTAGCGGCCGTATTAGGCGGGATTGGCAGTGTTCCGGGAGCTGTCATCGGAGGGTTTCTCATCGGCCTCAGCGAGACGTTTCTTGTGGCGCTGGGATACTCTACCTTCAGTGATGCGTTTACATTTTTGCTGCTTATTTTGATTCTTCTCTTCCGCCCGACGGGCCTCATGGGAGAAGATCTGCAGGACAAAGTATAGGAGGAAGCAATGAATCAGACCGTATGGAAGAAAAGGTATTCATTTTACCTGAGCTTGCTTGTTCTCCTCGTTGCCCTTGGACTGCTTTTTTGGCTGGAGGTCAATAAATCAAATTACGGGATGGCGGTCTCCGTCATTCAAAAGAGCTTGGTTTTTTCCGTGGTAGCTGTGTCCATGAACCTGTTGAACGGCTTCACAGGGATGTTTTCACTGGGGCAGGCCGGATTTATGGCGATCGGCGCCTATACGACAGCCATTTTGACAATTCCGCTCTCGCGAGTCGACGGCGTCTACTATATGAAGGGGGTAGCTCCCTGGCTAAAGGGCGTGAAGACGACGTTGAGTGTCTTGCCCGAACCTTTGCTCATCGTGTTTGCGCTTCTCATCGGAGGAATGATTGCAGGGATTTTCGCCTTTTTCATCGGAATTCCGGTTCTGCGTCTGAAGAGCGACTATTTGGCGATTGCCACTCTCGGCTTTTCCGAGATCGTGCGTGCAGTGATATCGAGTCCTCAATTAGACCGAGTCACGAACGGTTCCTATGGGCTCAAGAACATTCCGGGCTTCGGAGTCACGCAGGCGGGCGGCGTACTGCCTGTGGGGGCGGGATCTCTGCTGATTCCCTTTTTCTTCGCGCTGACGACGATCGCGTTTATCGTGCTCGTCATCAACAGTTCATATGGAAGAGCCTTTAAGGCGATTCGTGAAGATGAAGTCGCTGCGGAAGCGATGGGGATCAATCTCTTAAAACACAAGCAGCTTGCTTTTGTTATCAGCTCCGTCATCACCGCTATGGCTGGAGGAATGCTTGCTATGTACATGCGCTCGATTGAGGCGCGTGCTTTTTCCGTCACCTTGACTTACGACATTTTGCTGATTGTCGTCATCGGCGGGCTCGGAAGCGTTTCAGGTAGTGTTCTCGGGGCGTTTGTCGTCACCTTTGCCAAAGACTGGTTCCTTCGCTTTTTCGATTCTCCTCTCGTCATCGGAGGATTTCAGGTTCCGTTTTTAAGAATGGGCTTTCGCATGGTCGTCTTTTCGATTCTTCTGATGATCGTCGTACTGTTCTATAGACGGGGCTTGATGGGAAGCAGTGAGTTCAGCTGGAAAGGGATATTTCGTTGGATTCGCCGCAAAAAGGAAGGCGTAGAGACAACAAAGGGAGAGATGATCGATTATCCCGATCCTCCGCCGGCAAAACCCGCTCCGCTGATTCCCGATCCCCCCGGAGCGCCGCAGGAAGGAGGCCGCGATGAAAGATAAACCCGTCCTTTCAACACAGGATTTGACGATGCAGTTTGGGGGAGTGGTCGCTCTCAATAATTTGACGATGCGGATCGATCCCGGAGAAATCGTCGCCCTGATCGGCCCCAACGGCGCAGGAAAGACGACGGCTTTTAATGCGATTACCGGTGTTTATCCGCCGACTAACGGCTTTGTCGAGCTGGAAGGCAAAATCATCCAACAGGGTTTTCCCAAAGGCAAAATGAAGAGGTTGTACGCCGGAGAAAATGCCGGCAAGTATACAAAGAGCCTTTCGCTTACTCCGGACCGGATTACCAAAAAAGGCGTTGCAAGAACGTTTCAAAATATCCGTCTCTTTAAAAATTTGACCGTCTTTGAAAATGTCCTCATCGCTCATCACACAAACATGAAGGCAGGGGTCTTTCAGGCGGCGTTTGGCATGAATCGGAAAGAAGAAGAAGATATGCGCAAGCGCTCGTGGGAGCTCTTGGAGATGGTCGACCTCTCCGATGTGGGGCTGGAGAAAGCGGACAATCTTCCCTATGGAAAGCAGAGGCATCTGGAAATTGCAAGAGCGCTGGCCACCAAACCGAGGCTGCTTCTCCTTGACGAGCCCGCTGCAGGCATGAATCCGCAGGAAACGCAGGAGATGGGTGACTTTATCCGTGATATTCGAGAGCGGTTTTCACTGACGATTTTGATCATTGAACACCATATGAATCTGGTGATGGATATCTCCGACAGAATTTATGTGTTGGATTTCGGAAGACAGATTGCGGAGGGAACACCGGCGGAGATTCAGAAGAACCCCGAGGTGATCGCTGCTTATTTGGGGGTGGAGCAATGAGCCTGCTTGAAGTTCGCGACCTATACGTCTCCTACGGAGGCATCGAAGCTCTAAAGGGTATCTCCTTTGATGTGGAGGAGGGGGACATTGTCACCCTGATCGGAGCCAATGGAGCGGGAAAATCGACAACTCTCAATTGCATCAGCGGTCTCGTTCGCGCCGCTTCCGGCACGATCCGCTACAACGGAGAGGAAATCCAGAATATGGATTCACAAAAAGTCGTCTCACGAGGGATCTCCCTGGTACCTGAGGGAAGGAAGGTATTTCCCAATCTAACCGTGCGAGAAAATCTTCTTATCGGCGCCTATCTGCGCAAAGACAAGGCAGAGATACAAGAGGATCTGAGGAAGATCTACGAGCTTTTTCCNAGGCTGGAAGAGCGCCACTGGCAGGCGGCGGGCACTCTCTCCGGAGGTGAGCAGCAGATGCTTGCCGTAGGCCGGGGACTGATGGCCTCTCCTCATCTTCTGATGCTCGATGAGCCGTCGCTGGGACTTGCGCCTCAGCTGGTAAAAGATATCTTCTCCATCATCGTGCGCATCCAAGAGATGGGCAAGACCGTTCTGCTCATCGAACAAAACGCCAATGCGGCGCTGAATATAGCCAATAGGGCCTACGTCCTCTCCACCGGGGAGATCATTAAAAGTGGCGCAGGAAAAGAGCTTCTTGATGATCAGGATGTCAAAGATGCCTATCTCGGGGTACAGGCATAGGAGAGAGATCTATTCACGATACCTCTGAAGTGTCAATTATTTTCGCCCCCTTGGCAGGAGCCGCCGCTCCCACCGAGGGGGTCCGTTTCGCTATTCTAAGAGGAGTTTATAAGTGGAAAGACGACAATCGATGCAAATTGAGATCGTGGAAACGTCTTTGGCCGATGTCGGCGAGGTCAAGGCGCTTTGGGGAGACGGCGAAGTGATGAAATTTGTAGGCTTTGCACAGGGTCTCAAGAAGACAGATGCAGAAATGACAGAGTGGCTCGATTGGATAGAAAAAGGACGGCCGCAGAGGAATCACTATTCCATATATGAAAACGGCAAGTACTGTGGAGAGAGCTTTTATAATATCGATCCGGAGACAAACAGTGCCGCCTTGGATATAAAGCTGAACGCATTTGCACGCGGGCGAGGAATCGCCGCATATTCGCTTCTATATGCTATCGAGCAGGCTTTTGAAAACGGTGCTGAGCGTGTGTGGGTGAACCCCAATCCGGAGAATGCAGACGCTCTGGCTCTATATGGTCGAATCGGAATGGAGCAAAAGGAAATCCCTCCTGAGTTGTACGATCCGGACTATACACAACTTTATTTTGAGCTGAGAAAAAACAGATGATTCTTCACAATAAGTCTTTTGATGAAATGTCGATGCTTTCACAAGCGGGAGGCATATTTTAGAACGAGAGCTCACAGAAGCGGTGAGAAGCTTCATTTGTCATTGAGTGATTTGCGTTGTCAATGGTATACTTAAACAAGATTCATTTTCTTGTGCATCAGGCGCAGCGTTTGAAGGCACATGGATTTCACAAAATTTCAGGAGGTGAATATGCTGGAGACTATTCGAAAAATTGCAGAAGAAATCGGACCGGAACTCGATGAGCTGAGCAAAAATATCTATGATAATCCCGAACTGGGATATGAGGAATTTAAGGCAGCTGCGTGGCATACGGAGCTCTTGGAAAAGCACGGGTTTGATGTGGAGAAAAACACTTTGGATCTGCCGACGGCTTTTGTCGCCACTTTTGATTCGGGAAAGCCCGGCCTGAAAGTCGCCTTCCTTTCCGAGTATGATGCGCTTCCTTCGATCGGCCATGGCTGCGGACACAATATACTCGGAGCGACAAGCACGGGGGCGGGCATTGCGCTCAGCCGCGTGATTGACAAGGTCGGTGGAAAGGTCGTCGTCTTTGGAACCCCTGCAGAGGAGACGAGCGGAGCAAAAGTGTTGTTTGCAGAAGCCGGGCTTTTTGACGACTGCGACCTGGCTCTGATGGCTCATCCTGCCGCCGGATACACAAGAAGCGGAAGCTCTCTTGCGTTGGTTCCTGTTCAGTTTGAGTTCTTCGGAAAGACGGCACACGCTGCCAGCCAACCGTGGGACGGCGTCAATGCCCTCGACGCGGCGCTTTTGACAATGAATGGCGTCAATGCCTTGAGAGAGCATATGCTCCCCACATCGCGCGTTCACGGCGTCATCATCAAGGGCGGGGAAGCCGCCAATATCGTGCCGGAATACACACAGCTGCAATATTACGTTCGCTCGCTCATGAAGTCCTATAATGAAGAGCTCGTTGAAAAAGTCAGCCGCTGTGCAGAGGCGGGAGCGCTTGCCACAGGCTGCACGCTCAAAGTAAGCCGATATGAACTGCCGTATGACAATCTCATTTCCAATGAAACCATGAACGATGTGTTTTCAGAGGCGCTGTACGAGCTTAGCGGAATCGAGATTCAGCCGCCCAAGGCCGATACGGGTTCGTTGGACGCCGGACAGGTCAGCCACATCTGCCCCACCATCCATCCATACTTTGATGTCACCGATGGAAGACATGTCGCCGGACATACGAGGGAACTTGCCGAATGCACGCTGAGCGACTATGCAAAACAGCAGATGAGAAACACTCTTTCTGCGCTCGCTCTGACGGCGTATCGCATCATGGAAGATCCGCAACTATACAAGAAAGTCAAAGAAGAATTTGAAAATACTCCTAAATAGAAAGATGAATGAGGAGCAGAGGGTTGTTCTGCTCCTCGTTTTTTGCGAACCGAGGTTGTGATGACATTTCAAGAATTGCTGCCGGAAGGCCCCATTGCCCGAGCGGTGCGCGATATGGGATATGAAAAGCCTACGGCTGTTCAGTCGCGCGTCATTCCGTTGATTCGGGAAGGGCGCGATGTTTTAGGCCAGAGCCAGACAGGGACGGGAAAAACGGCCGCGTTTGCGATTCCGACGCTCGAAAAAGTAGATCCGGAGATTCGCGCCCCGCAGGTTCTTGTGCTCTGTCCGACAAGGGAGCTGGCCGTGCAGGTCGCCTCCCATTACAATCTTCTGGCGAAGTATATGGATCATGTAAGATCTCTTGCGGTCTATGGCGGAGAGGAAATCACAAGACAGATCGATAAACTGAGGAGACATCCTCAGGTCATCGTGGGAACGCCGGGCAGAGTTCTCGATCACCTCAGAAGACGGACTCTTCGCCTGCAAGAGCTGCATACCCTCATCCTCGATGAAGCGGATGAGATGCTGAACATGGGTTTTCGCGAAGATATCGAGTCGGTTATTAAGCATATCCCGGAAGATACGCAGAAACTGTTGTTTTCCGCCACGATCCCCAAAGAAATCCGGGAACTTTCAAAAGAGAATCTCCGAGATCCGGTTTTTGTTGAGATCAAGGCGTCGGGAATTTCAGCCGAAGGCATCCGTCAGCAGCTTGTGCGGGTGAAGCGCGAGCACAAGAAGGATGCTCTTTTGCGTCTGATTGAGTTGCGAAACCCCTCGCGCGCCCTCCTTTTTTGTAATACAAAGGCGATGGTCGATGAGCTCAGCTTATTGCTTCAGGAAAGAGGATACAGTGCCGAGGCAATGCATGGAGACATGAAGCAACAGCAGCGCCTGCGGGTGCTTGATCAATTTAATCGAGGCGGCCTCCATCTGCTGGTGGCAACCGACGTGGCGGCAAGGGGGCTCGATATCGAAGATGTGGAACTGGTCATCAGCTACGATGTTCCGCAGAGCCCTGAGTACTATGTGCATCGAATCGGAAGAAGCGGTCGAGCCGGAAAGAAGGGGGAGAGCATCCTCATCCTCACTTCCCGGGACACACTCGCCTTTCGATCCATTGAGAAGTATATTAACAGAGGCATTGAGACGATCTTTGTGCCTACGCTTTCCGAATTGGATACATTGCGCATCAAGCGTTTTTTGAAGAAGTTGAAGGAGGAGATACCGAATACCGATATTGAGGAGTATCGCCCGATGCTCAAGCATTTTGAGAAACTCGATCTCCCCCATGAGGCGATCATCGCCACTCTTCTTCGCATGGGCATGGACCTCTACGGAGAAGAGGGAAGAGATCTCAACATGGCCAAACCTGCACTACAGAAAAAACGCTCGCAGGAGAAGAAAAAAGAAAGACCCCGTCGAAAGCAGGGGTACAGAAAGAAGCCGAGATATGACAGAAAGCGTTAGAATCCTCAATAAGCAGAGAGAAGACACAGGTGTTCGAAGACAACGAGGCCGATTGGAAGAAGGGGATCTTGTGGAAGTTGTCCATCTGTGGGTGAAGAGTCCGCAAGGACGCCATCTTCTGCAAAAGCGCAGTGCTTCAAAGTCTGTGTTTCCCATGATGTGGGACTCGGCAGCAGCCGGTGCCGTAAGAGAGCATGAGTCGCCCGCAGGAGCTGTCGTACGTGAAGTGGGGGAAGAGCTGGGCATTGCGGCAAGGGAAGAAGATCTTCAGTTTCTCTTTACGGCGGAGTTTGAACAGGGTTTTGATGACTACTATCTGCTTACAATCGATGAAGAAACACCTCTTCAGATTCAGGCGGAAGAGGTCAGCCGGGCTGAATGGTTTGACACAGAAGAAGTCCTGGATTTGATCGATGACGCACTTTTTAGCGAGCATGAAGGAACTCGGAAGATGGAGGCCCTTCTTCGAGAGCAACTCCTGGAAAGTTTTGCCGGAGAGGAAATCACGGAAATTTCGGCGTGCAATTCGCACGGGACGCTCCTTGTAAAGGGAATCCGCGAGACACTGGTATTTGAAGGAGTCCTCTCCTTGGAAGGAAGTCTGGCCGGAGATGCGCAGATCTTAAAAAGCCTCGCTTGTAAGATGAAAGGAAAGAGACAAAACTGGACTCTCTCCCTTTCCTCGTCGACGCTGGCTTTGAACTGTTCTCGGGTGGAGAGAAGAGAAAACGAGTATATTTGTCCGGTCTGCGGGTCGTATTTGAAAAGAGGGGCGGTGTACGCCGACCGGCAGATCAACTGGACGCCCGCAACGTCGCGCGTCGGCGCGTTCAGCCGTCCGACTCGCTGGTCGATGGGAAAAGAGGATGTCAAACTGGCTGATTATTTTATTATGAAGAAGGCGGAATTTCCTCTTCATTACTGTGAGCGTTGCAGATTGTATCTTTCAAAGAAATAGCCGGAAGTTATATAATAAGTGAAGGAAAAACTCCCTGAAGGAGGAACGGTGATCGCATATATCGACTTACATTGTGATACGCTAACAAAAATCATCAAAGAGGATGCTCCTCTGTCGTTAGAAGAGCTTCCCGGTTTTCATGTGGATTTAAAAAGGCTTCGGGAAGCCGGAACCATGGCGCAGGTGTTTGCTATTTGGATGGGAGAGGAAAAGGACAGGGACTCCGACCGAAAGTATATTGAGCGATTGGTTTCGATCTTCCGTGATTCTCTCTCCGATCAAGTTCGGCATGTGCAGAGCGTTTCGGATCTTGAAAATAATGCTGATGACGGGATCCTCAGCGTGATATTAAGTCTTGAAGACTGTCGAATCGTTGAAAGCGTGGACGACATGGAGTGGCTGTATTCCAAAGGAGTGCGTATATTCGGCCTGATATGGAATTATATCAATTCTCTGGGATTTCCCAACAGCACCGACAGGGACGTCATGCAAAGAGGTTTGACGCCGCTGGGAAAGGAAGCAGTGGAATATCTCAATTTCAAAGGCGGGTTGATCGATGTCTCGCATTTAAGCGACGGGGGATTTTGGGATGTAAAACAGATTTCGAAAAAACCGTTCGTCGCCACGCATTCCAATGCCCGCAGTATTACTGACCACCCCAGGAATCTCACGGATGAGATGATCCGCGCTCTGGCTGAAAGCGGAGGCGTTGCCGGCCTCAACTTCTGCCTCTCCTTTTTAGGAGAAGATAGAGAAAGAAATCACCTGGAAGATCATCTCAGGCACCTCAACCACCTCAAAAAGGTAGGCGGGGAAGATATTGTGGCGATCGGGAGCGATTTTGACGGCGTTGGAGGTAAGTTGGTGATTGACGAGCCGGGCAAGATGGTGCTTCTTTTTGAGGCGCTTGAAAAAGACGGCTGGAGTCAAAGGCAGATCGAAAAACTGGCTTATGGGAATATCCTGCGAGTTCTGCGGGAGGTCTGGTAGGAGGTCTCTGTGAAGTATATTCTGGCATTGGATCAGGGGACGACAAGTTCCCGTGCAATTCTCTATAATGAACAGGCGGAAGAAATAGGTTCTGCTCAAAAAGAATTTCCCCAGCACTATCCGCAGCAGGGTTGGGTTGAGCAAGAGCCCGGAGATATCTGGCGCTCTCAGATTTCGGTTGCCAGAGATGTCCTGGAGCAAAAGAGAATGTCGGCAAAAGATATCGCGGGCATCGGAATTACCAATCAGCGAGAGACGACCATCCTCTGGGACAAGCAGACCGGAGAGCCAGTGCATCGAGCCATTGTGTGGCAGTGCAGAAGAAGCGCCGCTATCTGCGAGGATCTCAAAGATCGCGGGTTTGCAGAGTGGCTTCATGAAAAGACGGGGCTTGTCATCGACGCATACTTTTCCATGAGCAAAATATTGTGGCTCTTTCAGGAGATCCCCGGACTTCGTCAGAGAGCGCAAAGAGGAGAAGTTCTCTTTGGAACGGTTGACTCCTGGCTCATCTGGCAACTGACGCGCGGCGAGCGCCATGTCACCGATGTCACCAATGCGTCACGTACCATGCTCTACAATATAAAAGAGAAAAAATGGGATGAAGAGATTCTGGAAGAATTGGGCATTCCCCGGGCAATGCTTCCGGAAGTTCTTCCCTGCAGCACTTTGTTCGGCTACACGCATCCGGAAGTACTTGGAGGAGTGCAGGTGCCGATCTATGGCGTTGCCGGAGATCAGCAGGCGGCGCTTTTCGGTCAGCAGTGCGTTCACAAGGGCATGGTAAAAAACACCTATGGGACGGGATGCTTTCTCCTGATGAATACGGGGGAAGAGCCGGTCTTTTCAACGAGAGGACTTGTGACGACCCTTGCCTGGCAGCTTCCGGGGGAGACGATGTATGCCCTGGAAGGAAGCGTCTTTGTCGCCGGAGCTTCGATTCAGTGGCTTCGCGATGAGTTGCGCCTCGTCTACGATGCGCCACAAAGTGAGTATTATGCCAATATGGTGGAAGACACAAACGGCGTCGTCGTCGTGCCTGCGTTTACGGGGCTCGGTGCTCCTTACTGGGACATGTATGCACGCGGCGCAATCTTCGGGCTGACCCGAGGAACGAAGCGGGAGCATATTGTACGGGCGACGCTGGAGTCGATAGCTTATCAGTTAAAAGACATTCTTCATCTCATGGAAGAAGAGTCCGGCATTTCCATCACTGAGCTGCGGGTCGACGGAGGCGCCAGCGAAAACAACTTTTTAATGCAGTTTCAGGCCGACATCTTGAATCTTGCTGTGCGCAGGAGCTTTCGAAAAGAGACGACCGCGTTAGGCGCGGCATATCTTGCGGGGCTTGGCGCAGGCATTTGGGACCGGACATTTCTTGAAGAGCGACAGGGGAGCGGATATCTCTTTATTCCTAAAAAGGATGAAGAGTGGATAGAAAGTCACTATGCGCTCTGGCAAAAAGCGGTCAAAAGATGTCTGGGATGGGACGAGCAATAATTCAAGATAGCCTATTCATTTAGAAAATATGCGAGGCGGGATCGGCTCCTGCTCTCGCTTCAGATAGAGAGGAAATCGCCATGAAAATAGTAATTGTGGGCGGAGGAAAGGTAGGAGAACTTTTAAGCGTTGATTTTTCTCAAGCAGGTCACGACGTTTTATTAATTGACACTTCTTCGCGAGTGCTTGAGCAGGTGATGGATCATGCTGATATTTCAGGGCTTGTTGGAAACGGAACGAGCTACGATGTGATGATGGAAGCAGGTGTCGCACAGGCAGATTTTTTCATCAGTGTCACGCGCATCGATGAAGTGAATATGATAGCCGCTATTATGGCAAAGAAACTCGGAGCGAAGTATACGATTGCCCGCGTGCGAACGCCGGAAAACTATCGCTCGTTTTCCTTCTTTGAAGAAAATCTGGGAATTACAATGATGATCAATCCCGAGCTTGAAGCGGCAAAAAAAATTGCGGCGGAATTGGAGTTTCCTTTTGCGGTAAATGTAGACAGCTTTGCCAACAATCTCGTCAACGTCGTCAGCATGCCGGTGGAAGAGGACAGCAGACTGGTCGGCATGAGTCTCATCGATTTTCGAAAACGATTCCACTCGCTCCTTGTATGCATTATTGAAAGAGACCGACAGGCGCTCATTCCTCGAGGCCCCGACATCATCCATGCCGGAGATATCATCACGGTGACGGGGACGAAGCGCGATCTTGAAAAACTCTATGACGCGCTAGGTGAAAGGCACGAGCGTATCAAAAGCTGTATAATCATAGGCGCCGGCCGTATCACGCACTATCTCCTGGAAATGCTTCAAGGAACGGGTGTGCAGGTCAAGGTCATAGAAAAGGAAGAGGAAGAGGCGAATAAGCTGAGTTTTGCGTACCCTGTTTTCACCGTCATCCACGCCGACGGAAGTGATAAAAAAGTACTTGATGAAGAGGGAGTCTCTCGGTATGCAGCCATGGTTTCTCTTACCGGGATCGATGAGGAAAATGTCATCATTTCGCTGTATGCAAGCACTCAAGGGGTGGAGAAGACCATTACGAAAGTCAACAGGACGCAGATCCTTGCCAGTTTAGGGGAGATGGGACTCCAGTCGATCGTCACCCCGAAAGAGCTGATCGCCGATCGGATTATCCGCTTCGTTCGAGGTGTTGAGAATTCGAAAGGCTCCAATGTAGAAACGCTTCATCGTTTGGCCGACGGAAAAGTGGAATCTCTGCAGTTTATTGTACGCGAAGGCTCCAAAACGGTCGATATTCCCATTAAGAGATTGTCGCTAAAACCCAATGTCACTATTGCCTACATCATTCGAAAGGGAAGACCGATTTTTCCCGGGGGAGATGATGAGATACGACTCTTCGATCGGGTGATTGTGGTGACGACGCAGCTGGGATTTGACGATATTGACGACATTTTAGCCTGAGGATGGATATGAACTATCGATTTATTCGCTTTATTTTAGCAAGACTGTTGCAGATTGAGGCAGGGCTTTTGCTCTTTCCGCTTCTGGTGGCGTTTCTCTATCAGGAGCCTTCTGCAAATATATATGCCATCCTCTTTACCATCGCATGTATTCTCGTGTTCAGTCTTTTACTCGGATTTCGAAGCTCGGCCAAGACGGATATTTATGATCGAGAAGGTCTCGTAATCGTGGCGCTTTCGTGGCTTCTGCTTTCGGTGTTCGGAGCCCTTCCATTTGTGTTGAGTGGGCAGATCCCCTCTTTTGTCGACGCGATGTTTGAAACGGTCAGCGGCTTTACGACGACCGGCTCCACGATTTTAAAGGATGTAGAGGCACTTAGTCACTCCATGCTCTTTTGGAGGAGCTTTACACACCTGATCGGTGGAATGGGTATTTTGGTATTTGCGCTTGCCATCCTTCCAAAGATGGGAGGCAGCGTGCGCATTATGAGGGCGGAAGTGCCGGGGCCGGAATTCGGCAAGATCGTAGCTCGCACGAGTTTATCTGCTCGCATTCTCTACATCATGTACTTGAGCATGACGGCGGTGCTTATCCTACTTTTAGTTCTGGGAGGGATGAATCTCTTTGATGCGGTCATTCACGCGTTCGGCGCGGCGGGCACAGGGGGTTTCAGTAACTATAATGCCAGCGTCGGGCATTTTAACAGCGCGTATATTGAAGTCGTTTTGGCGATTGCGATGATGATTTTCGGGATCAACTTTTCTCTGTACTACTATCTTTTGATGGGGCACTGGAAAGAAATGCTTAAAAATGAAGAGCTCCGCTGGTATTTAGCGATTATGGCGCTGGCAACCATAGCGATGGCGATCAACACACAGTCCCGGTACGCTTCTCTTCTTGAGGCTTTCCGCCATTCTTTCTTTACGGCAAGTTCTATCATGACGACGACGGGCTATGCGACGGTCGATTTTGCGCTGTGGCCGCTCTTTTCCCATCTCGTCCTATTGGCTCTCATGGTGATCGGGGCAAGTAGCGGATCGACGGGAGGCGGTCTGAAAGTGACGAGGCTCCGCACGATTGTGCAGAGTTCCATTCTTGAGGTCTTTCGAGTTCGAGAGCCGAAACGCGTGCTGAGGCTGCGCCAAGGGGGGCGCGCTGTAGACCCTGTGCTTATGAGAAGTGTATTTAACTATCTCGGCATATACATCATGCTGGTGGCGGGCATGACACTGCTTCTAAGTCTGGAGCAAAATGATTTTCCTTCTGCATTGGGGGCGGTACTTGCTACTTTTAACAATATCGGTCCGGGCATCGGTGTGTTCGGCCCCGCCGAAAATTTCTCAAGTCTCAGCGATGCCGGCAAAATTCTTTTGACGTTTTCCATGCTCGCAGGAAGGCTGGAGATCTTCCCAATGCTCATCCTATTTATGCCGAAGACATGGAGAAAGACATTGTAGCAGGCGGACATTTTTTACAAATACGAAGCGGAGTATAAATACAGTGAGCTGAAACAGCGGCTTCACTGTTTTTTATTGCCCATGCTCTGAGTTGTCCCCTGCAAACGTAAATAGAGCGTACTGATGTGTTTACCGGTGCGTAAAGTTAAATAAATGACGAGAAAACGTCAGAAATATCCTAAATTCAATATGTTTAAATTGATTGAAACCTCAGTGTATAAGGTTAGTGTAAAATAATTGTAGGGAAAAATACAAAAAAGAATAGCCCCATATGTTATGATAGAAGTGTCAAAAAACAAAAATCATAATAAAGGAGGCTAT